>C687J29651_10000068_pt1 | contig 33816 bp, 26 predicted proteins | sample RifCSP13_1_FD_29651 | JGI IMG/M metagenome (IMG submission 29651) | reverse complement strand
AACAGGGATAACCACACTTGCCAGTTGTTCTCAATCTGAGGAGTGGGGCTGGGGGCCGCCGTCGCTTCGGGCTCACTGCCGGGCTCTTCCAGGGGCACCACNGGAAAATCNCCCTCGCGTGCCTGGTGTCCTTCCTGGTAAGCCCACTCCANCACGGCCAGGTCCGAGGTGGCATACGCGATTTGGGTCTCGAGTTGCGTTTGTGTTTGCGCCAGGCTGGTCACTTGCGCCGCGACCTCATCTTTCTTGTCGCTCAGTCTGCGTAGCTCAGCCATGCGGCTATTGAAGTCCATCACCAACAAGACCAACACGAGCAGGCCGATGACTATTAAAGCGTACTTCCATCCCAACCACTGGCGGATCATATTCCCATCTTACCGCAGCCCGGCCATGGGCGCAAGGATTATGTTAATCCGTGCTGTGAGACTTGCTCCAGCCGCCGTCCACGGCGGCGGTTCCTGCGCTGGGGATGGAGCAGAGCGCGATTTCGCACCAGAACCAGGGTTAATTAAACACAAAAACCCTGCTTGCCCTCCACAGGGTTTAATTGATCAAGTAATAGCTGCTAAATTTGATCAGCGTTTTTCAGCGTTCTTCCGCGTCCTATTATTAAAATGCCGAAGGTGGGATTTGAACCCACACGAGCGTAATGCCCACTACGCCCTGAACGTAGCGCGTCTGCCAATTCCGCCACTTCGGCCTGCGCACGCTATTTTACCCCGAATTGAGCTTTTGTCAACCTCTTTCGGCCGCTCCGCCCGGTTTCAGCCACCCAGTGCTTGCCGTCGTGCTATAATCACCGCTAAGGAGTAAACGACGAGGTTTCTGCGCACATGGTTTCCTTTTACCAACAAGTCCTTACCCTGCTCACAACTCCCCCTGGCAACCTGGCCTATCACCTGGTGCTGACCTTTTCTATCGCCGGAGCGCTGCCGGGTGCGTTTAATCTCTGGCAGGCCAGCCGGCTTCCCCAGGGGCGTCGCATGGTCATCGGTCTTGGTCTGCTCCTTGCAACCCAGCTGGCGCTGATGGTTGTCGCCGGTTTAGCGCAATTCCTGCCTATTTCCTCAGCCCTCGTCCCCATCCTGGACCGCGCCATGACCACCTTCAGCCTGATTCTGCTGGTCTGGTTATGGGTCTTCCCCGATCCGCTCCCCCTGGCCGACTTCGCCACTGCCTTGCTCAGCCTGCTCACCCTCATCCTGGCGATCGTTTCCACGATTTGGGGAACCAATTTAGACTCCGCCGTTAACTACAACGGCGCTCTGACCGATATCGTCTGGCAGGTGTTCGCTCTGATCCTGGCATTTACCGGCGGCGTGCTGTCCCTGCTCCGCCGGCCCGGCAGTTACGAAACCGGCCTGGGCATGTTCGCCCTGCTCTTCATCGGGCATTTGATCCACCTGCTTGCCCCGCTCCCCGAGGGAGATTTTCCCGGAGTCGTACGCCTGACCCAAACCGCCGCCTTCCCCCTGCTGCTTATCCTGCCGGGACGCTATCAGGTATATCTTTCTGGGGCCAGGCCAGACGCCAGTTTTCAATCCCAAGAAACTCCCTTCGCCAGCCTCGATCCAACCCTGTTCCAGTCTTTCCTCGTCCTCGCCACCCAATCCGCCCCACGCGAGCTCTACCAGGCGATCACCCTGACCGTCTCCCGCGCCCTCTCGGCAGACCTCTGCCTGCTGATCTCTCCGCCGAACACCAAGAAGCACCTTACCATCCACAGTGGTTATATCCTTTCCCGCCAGGAACACCTGGGATCAGCCACCTTCCACAGCAGCCTGGCCCCNGTGCTGGCNGAATCGCTCCACCAGGGTCGCCCGCTGCATCTCCCCGCGGATAGCGATATCCCGGACTTGATCGGCCTCGGCAAAGTGCTTGCCCTGTCGCTGACCGGTCCACTGCTTGCGGCTCCCATTACCACGCCCCGAGGGAGCACGAACCTGTCACTCGTTTTACTCTCTCCCTATACCGATCGCATCTGGTCCGCTTCCGATCAAAACTACCTGGCTGACATCGCTAGATCCCTGTCCGGCGTTTTACAACGGGCGCAGGAGATCAGGGCCCTCAAAGAGCAGCTCTCGCAAGCCAGGCTGCACTTGCAAAGCCTTAAATCTGAAAACGAGCGCCTCTCCCAGTCACTGCGAGCCCGTCCCCCCGCTGAGAAATCTACATCCGTCGAAACCGAACGACTGCAAGCTGAGCTGCGCCTGACCCTGGACGAAGTTTCCCGCTTAAAGGACGCCCTTGCGGAGGCTGGACAGAGAGCCCCAACCCTGGAACAAACCTCACCGATCTCAAGAGTTCCTGGAGAGTGACAGAATGAGAGGCGGGGTTCACAGGCTGAGAGGGATTTTCCTGGGCGGGGTGACCGCCATCACCTCCAGCGCCATCGTGCTGGGCAGTTTTGTGCTGGCCTTCACCGAAGGCGGTCATAGTTTCGCCCTTGCCCCTTCGCCAACGATCCAGGCGACCAGCTCGCCGACGCGCCTGCCGCCAACGCTGCCTCCGCCGACCGCTACCCCAACTACGCCTCCTTCCTCTACACCGACTGCGACTCCCACCAGCCAGGAGACGTCGACTGTCACCCCCTGTCCTGCGCCGCCCGACGATTGGATACAAATCACCGCCAATCGCAACGACAATCTCAACGACCTGGCCGAGGAGTATGGCACGACACCAGACGACTTGATCGATGTCAACTGCCTGACCGTCTCGCAGTTCGAAGGGGGTGAAACCCTTTATGTGCCAGGCTTGATCCCCACCCTGCCTCCAGAAAGGTGTGATCCACCATATGGTTGGGTCCGTTATACCGTCCAACGCGGAGACAACTTATACTCTCTCAGCCTGAGATTTGACGTGAGCGTCGATTTGCTCAAATCGGCCAACTGTCTCACTTCAGACAAAATCCGCGCCGGACAGCAGCTATACGTGCCCCCCCAGCCGCCACCTCCGCGCCCCAGTCCGACACAGAGACCGACAGAAACGCACCCACCCCCTCCTCCGCCAACCGACACGCCTCCTCCGCCCCCAACCCCCACCGAGGACGATATCCACGATTCGACGCCTCCACCCCCCTCCGCTGCATCGGGAACAACCTCAGCGCCATGAACGTCTAGGGATTCAGCAACTTTCTGATTTAAACTGGAGTGGTTCCCCCTATGCGCCCCTACAATAGATTGATACTCGCCCTGCTTGCCCTGCTCCCCTTGGCGTGCACATTAACCAATTTGGCTCCAGCTGCAATCCCNGCCGTAGTGAGCGGCAACCAAGCCATCCTGGTCACTGCGCCCGCCAATGCCACCGCCACCGCCACGCCTTTCCAACCGCTCCCCCCCACGCCAACCTACCTGCCGACTGCCACTCCGCTGCCTCCCACTCCCCTCCCACCGACTGAGGCGCAAAAACGGCAAAAAGATAAGACCACCAAATTCCCCGGCCCGAGCGAATACTCTCCGATCGCTATCCCACCCCCCGTTGATCGCATCAAGCAGCCAGATGGGCAGGTTAACATCCTTCTGATGGGTTCCGACCAAAGGCGCCATTCCAGCGGCTTCCGTACGGACACCCTGGTCTTGCTCACGCTCAACCCCGAAAGCAAGACCGTCAGCCTGACCTCATTCCCGCGCGATCTGTATGTCTACATTCCTGGTTGGAGCATGCAACGCATCAACACCGCCCACGCCCATGGCGGCTTTGAAACCACTCAGATGGCCTTCGCATACAATCTTGGCGTCTGGCCCGACTACTACATCCTGATCAATTTCTGGTCGTTCGTAAGGATCATTGACGAACTGGGAGGCATTAAAGTCGACGTCGAAAAAGGCCTGGGCGACCATCGCGATCGGTATGGCTATTACTACATCCCCCACGGGAAAACCCACATGGACGGGGAAACTGCGCTCTGGTACTCTCGTTCGCGTTATTCAACCAACGACTTCGACCGCAACCGCCGCCAGCAGGAAGTCCTGCAAGCGCTGGCTGAGCGCCTGATAAGCATTGACGCAATCGCAAAAGCCGGAAACTTGTACGATATCTACAAAGAAAATGTAACCACCGACCTGAATTTTTCGGATATCGTTCCCTTGCTTCCGCTCGCCGCCCAGCTGGCCGACACTTCCCGGATAAATCACTACTACATTGGATCGAAACAAGTTACGGGTTGGATCACCCCAACTGGTGCGCAGGTTCTCCTTCCGGATCGCGACGCGGTGTTGAAAGTCATGCGCCAGGCCTTGAACGGTCGCTAGTATCTCTCAAAGAACAAGGAGGAAAGATGGCTCTCCAGGGAAAAGGTTTCTTTATCTGGAAAATCCCCAATTGTGAACATGGCGATCCCCAGGCGATCGCTGCTCTCGCCCAAGAAGCCCAATTAACGCATGTCTTAATCAAGATCGCCGATACGATCTTCCCCTACAACATTTACAATGGAGCCGATCTGGTTCCTCCACTCGTCCAGGCGCTGCGCGCCCGGAACATTGAAGTTTGGGGATGGCATTATGTCAAAGGCAACGACCCCATCGGTGAAGCGGATCGGGCAATTGATCGCGTGCGAGGGCTAAACCTGGACGGCTACGTGATCGACGCCGAATCCGAATATAAAGAAGCGGGCAAGGCCGAAGCGGCAAAAAGATTCATGACGCGTTNACGCGCCGCACTCCCCAACACGCCCATCGCCCTGTGTTCTTATCGCTTCCCATCCTTTCACCCCCAATTGCCCTGGCGGGAATTTCTGGAGAAGTGCGATTACAACATGCCGCAGGTTTATTGGATGTTCTCCCATAACGCCGGCGAACAATTGACTCGCAGTGTGCGCGAATTCCAGTCAATGACCCCCTTCCGGACGATCATCCCGACCGGGTCGGCCTACCAGGAAAGAGGCTGGGAACCCACCACCGCCGAAGTCCTCGACTTCCTGCAAACGGTTCAAAGCCTCAACCTCAGCGCGGCCAATTTTTACAGTTGGGATTCTTGCCGGGCTTCCGTGCCCGATGTTTGGAACACTATCCGCGATTACCCCTGGTCCTTACCCCCCCCTCCAGGCGATATCACCCACCAATTAGTGAATGCCCTCAACACTCACAACCCGGATCAGGTCATCAACTACTACACTCCAACCGCTGTTCATGTCACCGCCGCCCGCACTATCCAGGGCCAGGCTGCCATCCGCTCCTGGTACCAGGCTGTCTTCAACTCCTTACTTCCCAATGCCGCCTTCACCCTCACCGGATTTTCTGGAAGCGGTAGTTCCCGGCACTTCACCTGGACTGCCACCTCCAGNCAGGGCAGTGTTTTAAATGGTAACGACACACTTGGCTTGTTCAACGGAAAAATAACCTACCACTACTCATTCTTTACATTATCCTATTAAAGTTTCGAGCCCTTTTTGCTCGACCTGCGCTGACGACCCGAAGCCTTGGTTTTTCCAATAGAACTCGTCTTTTCTGTAGCCGGGCGCGGCAGCTCGCGCGGCATTCCCAATCCGACTACGCGATCGGTTGGCTTTAACTCCAGGATCGCCTTGCCGCGCGCTGTGCGCCCCTGCTGAGGGGCTTCATCCAAGCGAATAGACTTCGGAGCCAGCTCTGCCAGATAGATCGTCGCGCGTGTCGTACCCTTGCCAATTGCCATCCCTGCCACATGCACACCCCGCGGCAGTTTCCAGGCCATCACCCCTTGCCCATACCGTCCCTGCTTGGGAAACTGGGTCATGGCTACCCGTTTAGCGGTACCGTCTGAGGCGACTAGAAACACCTCGCCTCGCGCGGGAGCCAACTCAGTGCCGATTACCCTGTCCCTCCCTTGAAGTTTAATCCCCATCACCCCGGCTGCCACTAACCCCATCGGGCGGACTTCCTCCTCTGAAAACCGGATCGCCATTCCCTGTGCAGTAACCATCAACACCGAAATCCGCCCGTCCGTAAGGTGCACCCAGCCCATCCGATCGCCCTGGTTGACCTTCACCAGCATGAAAGTCTGCGCTGTTGCACCGGGCAGTTCGGATAGCAGAGTCCTTTTCACCATGCCTAGTTGACTAGCGGTGAGGATGAACCAATCTTCTGCCCGTTCTTCTCTTTGGGGAAGGGTAAAGATCGCAGCCAGGCTTTGGCGGGCCGTCAAGGGCGAAATCTTGTGAAAAGGAATCCCTCCGCTAGGCTTCTCCGCCTGCGGCAGGACGTGCATCGGAATCGCAGCTGCCTCCCCGTTGTCCGCCACCAGGAAGAGCGTATCGCGTGTTTTAGCGCTCACTAAATGCGTGGCGATATCGCGCCCGCTCAGGCGAGGTGGCTTCTCATCCGCGGTGCAAGATATAAGACCCTCCGGGGAAGCCATCACCCACACGGTTTGCTCTGGCACAAGATCGGTGGTAGTCAGAAAGGCAGCTTTCGTCTCCCCTTCTCCGAGATGAACGATCTGGGTTCTCCGCTGGTCGCCAAAGGTTTCCTTGACGGCCAGCAGTTCCTCAGTCGCCAACTGGCGCATCTTCTTCGGTGAGCGGAGCAAAGCTTCCAGGTCTTTGATCTGCGCCAGGATTTCTTTATACTCATCCTCGATCTTTTTCCTCTCCAGCGCAGCCAGGCGACGCAAGGGCATCTCCAGGATTGCCTGCGCCTGCACCTCGCTCAAACGGAAACGCTTCACTAAACGCACCCGGGCAGTCTCTACATCTGGGGCGCGGCGGATCATGGCTATCACTTCCTCAAGGTTCTTCAAGGCTATGCGTAAACCTTCCAGGATATGGGCGCGCTGGCGGGCGCGCTCCTGATCGTACTCACTTCGCAGCCGGATCACCGTCAGGCGGTGCTCCACGTACACCCGCAGCGCCTGCTTGAGCCCTAGCAAGCGCGGCTCGCCGTTTACCAGCGCCAGAGTGATGATGCTGAATGTACTCCGCATCGGCGTGCTCTTATACAAATCCCGCAAGACAGATTCCGGGTCAGCCGTCTTACTCATCTCAATCACGATCCGCATTCCATGCCGGTCGGACTCGTCGCGCAGATCGGTGATCCCCTCTAACCGCTCCTCGCGCACCAGGCTGGCGATACGTTCGATCAAGGAAGCCTTGTTGACCATGTATGGCAGTTCGGTAACGATGATCCGGTTCCGGCCGCGAGTCATCTCTTCCAGATGGGCACGCGCCTGTACGGTGACTCCGCCTCGCCCCGTCGCGTATACACTGGCCAATGGTTCCCCTTGTGTGTCCTGAATGATCACCCCTCCAGTGGGGAAATCCGGTCCCTTGACAAAGCGCATTAAATCCTCAATCGAGATATCGTCCAGCTTCTCCCAATTCTGCAAGATATAAACCAGAGCATCGGTAACCTCTCCCAGGTTGTGCGGAGGGATGCTGGTCGCCATGCCGACCGCGATCCCCGTCGCTCCGTTCACCAACAGGTTTGGAAAGGCAGCCGGAAGCACGTCTGGCTCGCTCAAGGTGCCGTCGAAGTTCTCACTGAAATCCACCGTATTTTTGTTAATATCGGCCAACAGATAGGTAGCCAGCTCAGTCAGGCGAGCTTCGGTATAACGCATTGCAGCCGGGGAATCGCCATCTACACTGCCGAAGTTCCCCTGGCCGTCCACCAGGAGGGCGCGCATCGAGAAGTCCTGCGCCATCCGCGCCATGCTTTCATACACTGCCATATCGCCATGGGGGTGGTACTTGCCCAGGACTTCGCCCACAATACGGGCTGATTTCTTGTAAGGTGAATCTGGGCGCAACCCTAAATCATGCATGGCGTAAAGGATGCGGCGGTGGACTGGCTTGAGGCCATCCCGGGCATCGGGCAACGCGCGCGCCACGATCACGCTCATGGCGTAATCCAGGTAAGCTTGTTGCATTTCGCTATCGATATCGATTTTCTGAACCAGGCCAATTTCCATGGCAGACTCCGTGGTAGGCAATGCGTGATGCGTGAAGAATGAGGGTTATTGTATTGGATATAGAATATTTGTGCTGGGAGATATATTAAGGTTAAATTCGGGAAACGTCAACCCGGAAATTGATGTCAATAGAAAAATCCCAAGCCGATCAGCTTGGGAGTCGTTCTGGTGGGCGGTATAGGACTCGAACCTACGACCTTTGCGATGTCAACGCAACGCTCTAACCAACTGAGCTAACCGCCCAACTGAGCCAAATTATACCTATCCCATATAAAAAAGGCAAGCTCGGCCTCAAATAATATTGTCCAGGAAATCCTTAACCAGCGTCGCCACTGCTTGCGGCTGCTCCAGCATAACCATATGCCCGGCGTCCGGGATGATCTCCAGGCGGGCAGCGGCGATCGCGCTGGCCAGGTATTGAGCGTAGCGCAGGGGAGTGAGTCGGTCATCCGCCCCGCAGACCACCAGGGTCGGCTGGCTAATCTCACCAACCCGATCCATCACGTCAAAGGCATCGCAGGCCAGGAAATCGCCGTGCAACACACTGGAGCGCGTCTCAGCCATGCGTCGGCTAGCTAGTTCAACCAGGCGTTCGGGAGCCTGCCGGCTGAACGCCCACTCCATAATAATCTTTACTGTTGTGTGAAAGGTAGCCTCGCTGGCGCTGCTTTGCAGTATGTCTGGGTGGATGCGCAGGCGCGCCCCTGCGCCAACCAAAATCAGGCCCAGGACATATTCAGGATGATCGAGGGCCAGTTCTTGGACAATAGCGCTGCCCAGCGAATGCCCAACGAACACCGCCTGGCTTAGGCCTACCGCTCCCAACCAACCTAACACGGCCTCAGCATAGGCAGAGATCGTTTGCAGGCCGCAGCCGAACGACTTGCCATGCCCGGGTAAATCGATCGCCAACGCGCAATGTCCAGGCAAGCGGCGGATTTCCGCCGGCCAGTACAAGTGTGTGCCGCCCGCTCCATGAATCAACACAACGGGAGGCTTTTCTCCGGGGTAAGCAAAGTAATAAAGTCCTCCAGCGATAGGCATAGATCAGTTTTATAGTTCACTGCCTGCGGCGCAGCCGTTCATGAGCTTCGTTGGTCAAGGGAATCAGCAGCTGCACGCGTGTGCCGCGTCCTTCCACAGAGTCGATATTCAACACGCCATTTACCAGCTCAGCCCGCTCGCGCATGTTGACCATCCCTAAACTCCCCCGGTGTTCATAAGAGGAATTTACCGAACCGGGATCAAAACCCACGCCATCATCTTCGATTTCCAGTAAAGCCATATCACCTTCTACCGCTTTCAAGCGCACCCAGACATGCGCAGCTATGGCGTGTTTGCGAGCGTTATTGACAGCTTCTTCGGCGATGTAAAACACCACCGCCTGTTTGCTCATCTCTAATTTGGCGACGATCTCCTGATCGGAAATCACGATTACATTTTGGTTATAGGTCTCGCGCATTTTTTCTGCCATCGACTCGAGGGCTGCCGTCAACCCATGTGATTCCAGCACCAATGGTCGGAGGGTAAACAACATGTGCCGCAGTTCGTTCGTCGTCTTTCGAGCCAATTCCTCTATCTTTTGAAGTTCATCTACCGCAGCTTTACCATCGCGCTCCAGCATCCGCCGGGCAAAGTTGACCCGCATCGCCAGCGCGGCTACGGATTGCGTGGGGCCATCATGCAGATCGCGGGCCAGTTTTCGACGAGCCTCCTCCTGGATCTCCATCATCCGCTCTTTTTCCTGTTCCAGGTCATGGTAGAGGCGCGCGTTCTGGATAGCGATCATCGCCTGGTTGCCGATGATGTCGAGGATCTCACGATGTTCCTCCGTGAAGAAATTCTCATCCGGGTGGGCGAAGAGCATCACGCCATAAGTGTCCAACCCTGTCCGCAAGGGAACACAATAAGCCGCCCGGCACACCCGCAAAGCGACGATCCTTCCCAGCTCAGGGTCCTTCGCCAAGTTGTGCGCCAGGCGCGTCTCGCCATCGTCAATCGCACGTCCGATCACGCCCCGTGTCCCTTGAAGCTCAATACGCATGTCTGCTGGAGTGAAACGGCGCGCCGAGCCCACCAGCAAGCGAGTTTCCTGTGCCTCGGTTTGTGAGAAAAGGAGCACTGCGCTGACCAGGGGACCGGCTTGATCACTGGACGATGCCAGGGCGGTGGTACACATATCGAGCGCAGTATCCAGGACGCGCTGATAATTCAATGTTGCGCTGAGGGCGGTAACGAGTTTATAAATCGCCTGCCGACGATCGATCTCAACTCGCTCAGCTTTTTGCTGGGCTATTAGTTGTGCTCCTTGGGACATCTCAAAAGCGGCCCTTAAGCGTTGTCGCAGGAAATTCATTAAGACGCCGACACCCAGGTAAAGGAGACTTGCCAGGCCGACAGAGGCCAGTGCCAAGATCGGGGGGTCGAGGAGAAACACCTGGAAGCCCAGGCTAAGGATGGTGATTAGCGTGAAGGTCAGCATCGCCCTTGTTTCGAAGTACAAAGCAGCACTCATTATCGGCAGTAAGCCTGACCACACGAGCGGACCTTGCAAGATGCTAACAAAAAAATACAAAAGATTGGCGACCAGGAGATCGGCGACCAGTATCAGGATGCGATAAGCCGCGACAGGCCGGTCGAAGAGAGCCCGCAGGGTAAGCCACAGGTTCAGAATCGCCGCCCCCAATAAGATCGTCATAACGGGCAAAGAACCAGTACCCTGGAGGACTAACGAGGCGCTTAAGCCGATCAAGATCAGCCAGCGCAGCGAGATGACTATCTTTTCAATGAAATCAGGAAAATCAAACTTGCGCATGACCAGATCATAACCTAAAATGGGGCAGACAGGGGCTCAACACCCTAAGTTGATGGATTACAAAAATGACAGCAGGGCTGGGAGGGCTGCCTTGACCGCCCGCGCCCGATGGCTGACCTGGTTCTTTTCACCCATGCTGAGCTCTGCCATAGTGCGCCCCAGCTCTGGAATCAAGAAAATCGGGTCGTATCCGAAGCCATTCGACCCCCGCTCCTCGGTGATAATCTCACCTGGACATATTCCCTCGGCGAAATGAACTTCCCCGCTGGGCGTCGCCAGAGCCACTGTACAGTGGAAACTGGCTAACCAGGGCCGGGATAACCCACTCAAATGTCCCAGAAGATAAGCCCTGTGGTCAGCGTCGGTCGCCGCCTGGAGGGGCGCGTAACGCGCCGAATATAATCCTGGCGCTCCCCCTAACGCTTCGACCTCCACGCCAGAATCATCTCCCAGGGTAAGCAAACCAGAAGCGCGCGCATATGCCAGCGCCTTTAGAGCCGCGTTCTCCGCGTAAGTCTTGCCTACTTCCTTAACTTCCAGTTTCAAGCCGATCCCCTGGAGGGTGACAAGTTCGATGGCTATGTCCTGCAACAAAGCCATAAATTCGCGCGCCTTACCGGTATTCCCGGTCGCCAATAGCAATTTAATCATAGCATGATATTATGTCAAATTAACCCCTTAAAGCTTGACTGTTAAATCTATGTATGTTATAATTATATAAATTAAATAAATATATTTTGCGAGTCGATCCATACCGATGAACCAGTCTCGCCAGGCTCTCCGGCTGAACGTCGGATTTCTGCTTAACCAATCTGTCGGTTTCAGCCGAGATTTCCTCGTTGATCTTCCCTCATTACTATTAGAACCAGATCTTGATCTCAACCATCTGTCAGGCACAGCCCGTATCACGCGCACCGCGCAGGGGCTACTACTGCAGACCAAAATGCATGCAACCCAGCTGACTGAATGCGCCCGCTGCTTAACCGATCTGGAACAACCGCTTGAGATCGACTTCACAGAATTGTACGCTTTTTCGCCGCGCACAGCCAGTGAATCAGGATTGATTTTACCCGAAGATGGCCATATTGACCTTGCCCCGCTGGTGCGTGAGTATATGTTCTTGGAAATTCCCATCAACCCCCTGTGTAAGCCGGAATGCAAAGGACTATGCCCGGTGTGCGGCGAGAATCTCAACGAATATCCTCACGATCATGATGACGAGGTCATCGATCCTCGCCTGGCTCAATTAAGAATCCTGCTTGAAGACAAAACGCAAGAATAATATCATCTACTCTCACAGTCGTATATTCTTTCGGAAAAAATCCTAATTCTTCAGGAGGGGCGTGCATGGTTTACCCAGGCTACACCATCCAAAAGGGCAAGGTTCTCACCACGCTGCTCAGCAAGGCCGAAACACAAGGGTATCTGACCGCCGAAGATGTTACCGAAATCTATCCATGGGAGGATGAAGAACAGGTCACCAATTTAATGGTTGCATTACGCCGGCGAGGCGTAGAGATCCTTACAGATGAGAACGAGGACGAGAATGAAGGGAGTCTTGATCCTCCCTCAGAGCCGACCCCGATCAGGAAGGCTCCCTTCCTCAATTTGGAACAAATAGAATCCGATGACACCGTGGGGCTTTACCTTAGAGAAATGTCCCGCGTCCCTCTGCTTTCTCTGGAAGAGGAAGTCAGCCTGGCACAGCGCATCGAATGCGCGCGACAGGCCTTACGCGACCTGGTTAAACTTAATGGTCGCGGCACACTTAAACGGCGTCACGCCCTGGAAGGATTGATCCAGGACGGATATCTTGCCCGTGAGCAGCTGATCAAAGCCAATACTCGCCTGGTCGTCAGCGTTGCCAAGAAATACGTCGGCCATGGTGTCCCTTTTCTGGACCTGATCCAAGAGGGAAACCTCGGTTTAATGAGAGCGATCGAAAAGTTTGAGTTTAGGCGCGGCTTCCGCTTTTCAACGTACGCCACCTGGTGGATTCGCCAGACCGTCACGCGCGCCATCGCCGATCAGAGTCGCACGATTCGCGTCCCCGTGCACATGACCGACCGCATCCGGCAGATGTACCGCCTCTCGCACGACATGGAACAAAAACTGAGCCGCCCGCCCACTCTCGAAGAGCTCGCCGCTCAGATGAGCACAGACGTCAGCAAGGTTAAGTGGATGTTGAAGGTTTCTTGGACGCCGATCTCCCTGGAAAGCCCAGTTGGCGATGACGACGATAATGAATTAGGTATGTTCGTCGAAGATGAGACTACCCCCTCGCCCTCCCAGATCGTTTACCAGGAAATGCTGCGCGAGCGCGTCAATGAAGTCCTGTCTACCCTCTCACCACGTGAGGCGCGCATCCTGCGTTTACGCTTTGGATTGGACGATAACCAACCTAACACCCTGGAGGAAGTCGGCCAGAAGTTTGGTTTGACGCGCGAGCGCATCCGCCAGATCGAAGGAAAAGCCTTACGTCGCTTACGCCACCCACGTCGTGCCCGCCTGCTGCGGGAATACCTCTAACTGCACGAGTCAACCCATGCCCTTGAACATCCTCGTATCTGTTGCCTGGCCTTATGCCAATTCCCCGATCCATGTTGGCAATATCACCGGCTCCTATCTGCCGGCAGATATCTTTGCGCGCTACCACCGCCTGGCGGGCAACCGTGTCCTGATGGTATCGGGTTCGGATGCCCACGGGACTCCTGTCACAGTGCGTGCCGACGACGAGCAGACCTCTCCCCTGGAAGTATATCAAAAATACCACGCTGGTTTTCTTGAGCTATTTCAGAAGCTCGGCCTGACCTATGATCTATTCACCAGCACGCACACCGACAACCATTTCAAAGTTTCACAATCGATCTTTCTGGCGCTCAACAAAAGTGGCTATCTATACACGGATCGTCAGCAGCAATGGTACGCCCCCACGCAGGCGCGTTTCCTCCCCGACCGGTACATCGAAGGCACCTGTTATATTTGTGGCTATCCTAACGCCCGGGGGGACCAGTGCGACCGTTGCGGCAACCTGCTTGAGGCTGCGCTGTTGATCAACCCACGCTCCAAGATCGACGATTCGCTACCTGAGCTGCGCGAGACAGAGCACTTTTACCTCGATTATGGTCAGCTGCAACCCGCCATCTTGGATTTCCTGCGCCAGCGTGAGAGCTATTTACGTCCAAACGTGTTGCGCCAGTCCCTTGGTCAGATTCTGGCTGACAGTTTGCGTGGGCGTGCCATCACACGTGACTTGGACTGGGGCATCCCGGTCCCTGTAGAGGGCTGGGAGGGCAAGTGCCTGTATGTCTGGTTTGAGGCCGTGATCGGTTACCTCTCGGCTGCTATCGAATGGGCGCAGATCAACGGCCAACCGGACGCCTGGTACGATTGGTGGTACGATCCCGAGGCACGATCCTATTACTTCATCGGAAAGGATAATATCCCTTTCCATGCCGTGTTTTGGCCAGGACAATTGATCGGCGCCGGTGTTTGGTTTGCTAAAATCTTCGAAGAACGGGAAGACCCGGCTTTGATCCTGCCCTATGACATTCCCGCCAATGAGTTTATGAACCTGGAGGGGCAGAAAATCTCTGGCAGCCGGAATTGGGCTGTGTGGGGATTGGATTTCCTTTCGCGTTATGATCCAGACCCCTTGCGCTACTATCTGACGGCTAACATGCCTGAAGCCAAAGACTCGGATTGGGACTGGCAGGATTTCCTCAACCGCAACAACAACGAGCTGGTCGCCACCTGGGGCAACCTCGCCAACCGGGTGCTCGCCTTTGCTTACAAACATTGGGAGGGCCGTGTTCCATCTCCAGGTGAGCTCCAGCCTGCTGACCGCCAGGTTTTAGCAACCGTCGAAGAGGGCTTTCAAACCGTTGGTAAACACCTGGATGCGGTGCGCTTGCGAGCAGCTTTAAACGAAGCCATCCGCCTGGCTACAGAGGTGAACAAGTACCTGGATCAATCCGCCCCGTGGTTCGAGATCAAGTCCGACAAAGCCGCCGCGGCTACCACCGTATACACCGCCTTGCGGGCGATCGATTCGCTCAAAGTGTTGCTTGCGCCGTTCTTACCCTTCACCAGCGAACGTCTGCACACCTATCTGGGCTACAAGCAACCCCTTTTCGGTGAGCAGTTTGTCGAATCTCGCACGGACAGCCTGGGAGAGCACAAGGTATTGCGTTATCGCCCGGAAGATGCTAATGGCCGTTGGGAACCCAGCCAGCTGTCCCCCGGGCAACCGCTTGAGCAGCCTGCGCCGCTCTATCAAAAGCTAGATGAGGGGATTGTGGCGTTCGAACGTTCCCGTCTAGGTCAGTAGAAAAACCAGGATTCCATGTTGAAATCCCTGTTGATCTTACGCCATGCGAAGTCCAGCTGGGATGAGCCTGGTTTGGCTGATATCGACCGACCATTAAACAAGCGCGGCAAGCGGGATGCGCCCCATATCGGTTTTCTGCTGCGGGAGGAAGGTATCGTGCCAGACCTGATCCTCTGCTCCCCCGCTCTTCGTGCCCGCAAGACAGCCGAGGCGGTCGCCGAGAACTGTGGCTTTGAAGGGGAAATTGAAATCCAGGACAGTTTCTATCCCGGCCACCCCGCTGACTACCTGGAGGTTGTCGGTCACTTACCAGATCAATACTTGTGCGTTATGGTGGTAGGCCATAATCCTGGCCTGGAGGAACTGCTCACAACTTTGACAGATGAAAGCGTCGCCCTGCCCACGGCCGCGCTGGCACAAATCTCCCTGCCGATTCATACCTGGCGCGACCTTACCGATGAAGTAACAGGAAAATTAGTTAACTTGTGGCTGGTAAAACGATCGATTTGAGCTTCCCCTGCCGGCCTGGACTTCAAGCAATCCGCTTAAGCGCGCTGCCTAATAGCACCAGGGCTATACCAGCCGCCGCCATCACAAGGATAGCGATCAGCAGATAATCCGGGGAATCACTCGGCGGCGCGAAACGGATTTGCTCTTGCTCAACCAGGAGCTGAGCGGGATCCCCCTGGTCCGAAAGTGCTGCCTGCTGCGGGGTCGACGAGGCAGGCGCGGGCGTTTCGGTTGGGCGCTTGGCGGTCGGCGAAGGTGTAGAAAGGACTCCCGCCCTTTTACTCGCCTCTGGCGCCCTCGTTTCGGTTGCATCCAATGTGCCGCTAGGAGTGTTACCTGGTTTAATGAGCAGCTTATCGCCCGGGAAGATAACGGCATTCTCGGTAAGCCCGTTCATCGCCAGCAGGTCTTTGAGTTGGATCTTATAAGCCTTGGCAATGTTGATCAGAAACTGTCCCCATTGAACCACGTGGATAATTGAGCCATCCGGCTTTGGGGGAGCTACCTGAATAGGGATCATCGCCATTATCGTAGGAGCTTGTGTGCCTGTCGCCCCTCCTGGGGGAGCAGGCGGCTGGCCAACGCCAGGCGAACCGGCGATATAGCCCACGTCGATCGTATAAAACACGTAATCCCCTGAGAAGGCCACCCCAGCGCCGATATCCCGGTAATTAGACGAGATCATCGTTTCCAGATGAATGGCATCCTGCCACATCTCGTATACCGTCTGTTGCGGGCTGAGGTCAACCCCCATGGCGACATTTTCCGAAATATATACCTGAGCCCCACCGCCATAACCATAAGCCACGGCCCGGTCATGAGGCCGCGAGCCATCTGGCCCGCTGTGACTCCAGGTGCCGATCTCTGCCTGATATTCGCTTTGTGCCTGCGCCGCGGCCATTAATGAGCTATTGATTTCATATGGCGGGAGACCATACGAGGCGCGCAAGGCATTGACCTCGGCGATTAAAGACCAGGCATCGCCAGCCTGGGCCTCGGTGCGTGGCGCATCTATCGCCACAATCGGCGCTATCAAGCACAATGAAATAACCACCAGAATGATTTTTCGGATCATCGACTATGGTCTTCCGTCACTGGTTACCCAAATACTCTGCCAATAATTGCAATGCCATCCGCGCTGCTTGCTCCTTCACGCTTAACCGATCGCCAACAAATTGGAAATACCTGGCTTGCCCGTCGCGCGTGGTGTTTAAACCAATCCAGGTTGTCCCAACCGGCTTCTCTGGCGTGCCTCCCCCAGGACCAGCGATCCCGCTGACGGACAGGCCGACGTCTGCTGCCATTGCAGTGCGCACGCCTTCGGCCATTTCCATTACGATCACTCGGCTAACTGCGCCATATTTCTCGAGGGTTTCCCAACGCACACCCAGTAAGCGNACTTTCGCCTCGTTAGCATAGACCGTAAATCCCCCCAAGAAATAATCCGATGATCCCGGCACATTTGTAATGAGATGGCTGATCAGACCCCCTGTACAAGATTCGGCAACGGACATCCGCATCCCCAGCTGTCTCAATAACCTTCCTATAACGAATTCAACAGTCTCAACCATACCTGGGGAATTATACCCGTTCTTCGCCAACAAACCCCGGAGCAACTCAGTCATGTTAAAATAGTCATCATATGGAAATCAGCCCTCAAATCCAGGTTATCTTAGATACCGCGCCGACCAAATCCGGTTGTTACATCATGAAGGATGCCGACGGTAAGGTGATTTATATCGGTAAAGCGGTCAACCTGCGCAATCGCCTGCGGTCCTATTTCCACGCCAGCGCACAGCTGCACGTGCGCACGCGCCAGATGGTGCGCAGGATTGAGGCCATAGAATGGATCGTGGTTGGCTCCGAACTCGAAGCATTGATCCTGGAAATGAACCTGATCAAAAAGCACCGCCCGCATTACAATGTGCGGCTCAAAGACGATAAGCGCTACCCTTACATCAAGGTGCATTGGGCTGACCCCTTCCCCAAGGTCACTGTTACCCGACAGATGGTCGCCGATGGCTCGCGCTATTTCGGACCGTACACGAGCGTATGGGCTGTGCACCAAACATTAGACGTGCTCCGGCGCATCTTCCCCTACTTGACCTGCGACCGGACGATCACCGGCGAGGATGAGCGCGCCTGCCTATACTATGATATTAAACTGTGCACTGCCCCTTGCATTGGTGCAGTCAGCCAGGCCGGATACCGTCAGGTGATCGATGACCTGTGCCAATTCCTGGAAGGAAGGACGGAGCCGATCGTGTCCCGTTTGCAATCCGAAATGCAGCAGGCTGCCGAGACTCTCCGCTTCGAACGAGCAGCTGCTTTGCGCGACCAGCTCCAGGCGATCGAAAAAGTAGTCGAGCGCCAGAAAATTGTCTCAACCGAATACGTGGACTCGGACGTGATCGCCATGGCGCGTTCGAATGGCGAAGCTTGCGTACAGGTTTTCTTCATCCGCAGTGGCAAACTGATCGGACGCGAGTACTTCTTGCTCGAAGGAGCCGAAGACACGCCCGATGCTAATGTGATGGCAGAATTCGTGAAGCAATTTTATGACCAGACTCCAAGCGTGCCCTCCCAGGTGCTCCTACCCCATGAGGTGGAGGAAATGCAGATCATCAAGCAATGGCTCGGCACGCGCCGTTCCGGTCAAAAAGTGGAAATCCTCATCCCGCGTGAAGGGCTACAACAGGAGCTGATCCGCATGGCTGCTGAGAACGCAGCCGAGACCCTGTCGGCCTTGCAGGCCCAATGGCAGGCGGATCGCCACCGCCAGGAGGAAGCCCTGGCGGCGCTCCAAGGTGCCTTGAAATTATCCGTGCCGCCCAACCGCATCGAGTGCTATGACATCTCAAACACCCAGGGCACCTCCGCCGTAGGCAGCATGGTCGTGTTCGAGCAAGGCATACCGCGCAAGAACCATTACCGCCACTTCAACATCCGCACTGTCACCGGCCCCGATGACTTTGCCAGTATGGAAGAGGTGCTTGTCCGGCGTTTCAATCGCTGGCAGGCCGCCTTGGAAGCTGGCGAAGTTCCCGGCAAAAAACCCGATCAGGCCTTCGCGATTCTGCCAGATTTATTACTGGTGGATGGCGGCAAGGGTCAATTAAGTCGCGCCGTGGCCGTGTTGGAGCGCTTCAATCTCCGCCCCCAAATCTATGTCGCTTCTATTGCCAAGCAAAACGAGGAGCTCTTCATCCCTGATCGCCCCGATTCGATCTTCCTCCCTCGCCAATCGCCGGCATTATTTTTAATCCAGCGCGTGCGAGACGAAGCGCATCGCTTCGCTATCACATCGCACCGCAAGCAACGCACCCGCGCAGGTCTGGCGTCCCAGCTGGACTCGATCCCCGGTATTGGGCCAGCTCGCCGCAAGTCGTTGTTGACCCACTTTGGCTCGATAGAGAATATTAAACAAGCCAGCATAGAAGACCTGACCACCCTGCCAGGCATCACGGAGCAGGTCGCCCAGGCGATCAAATCTCAGTTAGAATAGGAGGAGATATCCATGGCTAAGAAAAAGAAAAAAGAACTCTCGGGCTTCGAAAAACGTCGCCTGCGCTCCCAACAAATTGTCCTGATCGCGATCGGCTTGATCGTCATCATCTCAATGATCATTTCCCTGGTATCGAATTAATGCTTGAGCAGCTTACCTGAGGGAATTGAAAGGTTCTACCTAATCAGTGGTAAATCCAGTAATCTTTTCCTAAATTTTACGTTAATACTATTGACGGAATTGTAAGTCAAATGGCAATAAATTAACAGGCATGAGGTGGGTCAAAGAACTCGCACAGAACCTCACCAGAGAGGTAAACATGAGGTATACGAAATATGTGGTCATCACCAGCGTCTTATTTGCGCTGGTCTTGTTGTTGACAACCATTGTGTCAACAAAAGCGAACCCGGGACAAGTGATCGACTTTGAGGGGTTTTCCGAGGGGGATTTCGTCGATAGCGTATCCTCAGGCCACGGGGTCAGTGGGGATGCTGTCAGTGGAGAAATCGCGGTGCGCGGCTTTAACCCGAGATTTGGATTGGATGTAAACGCGGCCATGATCTTCGATGCCACCTGTCAGCCGGGTGGCACTCCAGCGGATTGCACGGGCGGCTGCAATGATTTATTCAATCCACCGGAAGGCAATGTCCTGATCGTCAGCGGAGACCTCGATCAAAGCGATCCCGACGACGATGCAAGGCCGGGCGCTTACGTTTGGTTCGATTTTTCGAACTGGGGTCCCGGCAGCGTCACGGTCGAAAGCGTCGACGTGCAAGACGTTGATGTCGAGGAGATTGGAGACGCTTACATCCAATTGTTTGCCGGTGGCTCTTTAATAAACGAAATCTTGATCCCGGATACAGGGGATGTCGGGTGGGAGACAGTCACGGTCGGCATCTCCGGGGTGGACGGCATGTTAGTAAACACGAACGCCTCGGGGTCGATCCTGAATGTCCGCATTTCCACCGAACCCACAGCTGTACAATTGAGCTCCTTCCGCCTGGCTGGGGTGAGGGGAGAAAAAGTGTCTCTGGTCTGGGAGACAGAAGCCGAGGTCGACAATTATGGTTTCTATCTCTATCGCGCTGCCGAGAATAATATCACCCTTGCCTCAGCGATTCATTTTGAGCCGGCTGCAGATGGGAGTGGGGGGCACACCTATACCTACGAGGATACCGTTCCAAGAAGTGGTGTCTGGTGGTATTGGCTGTCTGACGTCGATACGAAGGGGATCGCATCCTATCACGGACCCCAGCGGACCTACCAAACCTTCCTGCCTGTAATGATCGCACCCAATCGTTAGTGAGCCTTATCCAGCGTTCATTTGTGCTTGTATTCATCTTGAGCTCCTCCTTGGTTAATTTGAAGGGCTTTGCATTCCCGTCTCAGTTCCAGGAGCAGAGATTCAGTGTGAAAACCACAACAGATGAGGTAACCTTAGATTGGCATCCGCCTGTAGTTCAGATCAACGTGGATCCAGTAGGAACAGCCCGCGTGGAAATACCCGGCTATGAACAAACCAGCCAACCAGGTATGCCGCGTCTTCCCTATACTTCGGTCTTGGTGGCTGTTCCGACTAACGCCCATCCCTCTCTTGTAATTCGACAGGTAGAGGAAACCTTGCTGCCCTTACCGGTGCCCCTTTCACTGGCCGGTCAACCTCAGGGCGTCTATCGTGCGCCTAATGGGCAAGTCCTTGGCGGAGCATTTGTCTCCCCGTCTGAGGAGACTGCAGACCTTCCCCCGCCTGTCGTGCTCAAGCTCCTCGGCATCCTGCGCGGTTTCCGCCTGGCCAGGGTAACCTTCTACCCCCTCCAGCCAGCTGGAGATCATCTGCGCCTGACAACTCGCGTTCAGGTCGTAATCCACTTCGACCAATCGCTCCCGCCCGTCTCCGCCGCCAGCCAGACCGCTGATCCGGTTCTGTCCACACTTCAAAAGTTGGTCATCAATCCTGAGCATCTCACTCCTTACCCAGGCCATATCCCCCAACCCCTTACAGAGGCCAGGATTATCGACTATCCTGGACAGGTTGTAGCGATCGAGGTGACGCGTCCTGGCCTGACACAAGTTTCCTCTGGAGCGCTTTCCGTAATCGGTTTCTCCACCGCCGATGTGGATCCGCACTTTCTCCACCTCTCTCACGCCGGGATCGAGATTCCATATGAGTGGCAGGGTGATGAAGATGAGTATTTCGAGGATGGTGAACGGCTCCTGTTCTACGCGCAGCCACGCTTCAGCCGCTGGACAGAATCGGACGTATATTTCCTCCAGCCAACCCAGGCGCCCGGCATCAGGATGGGAAGCCGCTCCGCAGATCCCACTGGTCTGCCTGTCGGAATCCCCTGGGTTGAGTCAACAGCTGAGTTCAACGCCATCTACACTCCCGATTGCTATTGCGCGCCCATTCCGGCCGGGCGGGACGGCGACCGGTGGGTATGGGACAGGTTGCAATTGCCCACCCCCTTCACCGGATCCTTCCCAATCCAGCTTGAAGGAGTCGATCAGACCCAACTTGCCAGCCTGAGCCTGTGGCTAATAGGCTTTACGGACGTGGCTGCCTCACCGGACCACCGGGTGGAGGTATCCATTAACGGACTAGCACTCGGCAATATCCAATGGGATGGAAAACAGGCCGTTGAGGCAAGTTTTTCGATCCCGGCATCCGTCCTTGAAAATGGAGATAACACTCTTTCGTTGACCTTGCCCGGAATCGAGGGCATCACCGTGGAGGGCGTGTGGTTGGATGCCTTCTCAATCCGTTATGCCCGCAAGAACACTCCGGTTGGAGAGACGACCTCTTTTACCGGCGAAGAGTCTGCCCACGCCTACACGGTTGGTCTGAATTCGACGGACGGCCTGCGCGCGTACGCCGTCAGCAACCCCGACCAACCATTGCGTCTGACCGATGTGCAAATCAGCGTGCCGGATAGGATCTCGCTGGGAGATCCAGCCGGAGGCGGAGCCAATCACTACTGGGTTACCAGCGAAAGCGGTATCCTCACCCCTGGCCGCATCCGTCTGGCCACCCCCTTGCAAGACGGATATGGGGTTACAGGCGCCGACTACTTAGTGATCTCCCCACTCGAATTCATCCCGGCCCTGGCAGATTTGGTTACCTGGCGCGAGGAGCAAGGGCTGATCGTCGCCATCGAGGATGTCCAGGCGATCTACGATGCCTATGGCGATGGACGGCCTGAACCCTCCGCAATTACCGCTTATCTGTCCAGCGCATATCATAATTGGGAACGACATCCAACCTATGTGCTCCTGGTCGGTGATGGCACAGCCGACCCAAAGCGGTATGTGGATGCTTCTACACAGACATTTATCCCCCCCTACCTGGAAGACGTAGATCCCTGGGCAGGGGAGACGGCCGCCGATAATCGTTATGTCACCCTGGATGGGAATGACACTCTTCCTGATATGTTGATCGGCCGCCTACCCGCCAACAGCCTGACCGAGGCTCGGACGATGGTCGCTAAAATCGTGGAATATGAGCAACAACCCGAGCCAGGTGCCTGGAAAGGCGTAGCCACCTACGTTGCCGATAACCCCGATGGAGCAGGAAACTTCCCGGCCTTGTCGGATGCCACCATCCGAATGTTCCCCACCCCTCCATTGATCCCCCAACGCCTGTACTTTGATCCGGCAAACAATACCCCGGCAGATTTTCGCCGGACAATCCTGGACACGTGGATTGCTGGTGCCACTCTGTTGATGTACACCGGCCACGCTTCGATCCACCAATGGGCCGGCGAACGTGTCTTTCATCTCGAGGATGTATCAGGCTTGAAGAACGAAAACAGATTGCCCGTTGTCCTGGAAATGACTTGCCTCACCGGATCTTTCCAAGTACCAGGTTTTCCGACGCTTGACGAAGAGCTCCTGCGCCAGCCTGGTGGCGGCGCAGTGGCTGTTTGGGGTGCAACTGGCCTGGGAATTGCAAGTGGTCATCATTGGCTAGCGGAAGGTTTTCTGTTCAACACTTTTCGGGTGGAGGAAGCCGATCTTGGAACGGCTACCCTGGCAGGAAAAGTGAATCTGGCAACCGCAAATGCCTTTCTTGACCTGATCGATACATTCACCTTGTTTGGAGACCCGGCGATGAGATTGGTTCGCTCTCATTTCCTCTATTCGCCATACATCCAGAACTGAGATGCTGAAGGAAAACCTATGTTGAAGCACAAGTTTACTTTTCTCATGATTTTCATGGTTGCTATAATTATCCTGATAGCGATCCATCCTCCTGCGGCCTATGCATCCCGGATGTTGGGGATTACTACGACTCCGACCGAAATCCCGGTGACCCCATCGGATACTCCTGAAGCGCCAACCGCCACACCCATTCCGCCATCGGAGACCCCGGTCATCCCATCCGCGACCCCCGTAACGCCCTCGGATACTCCATCGACCCCTACGGCGACCCGGGAGACGGCTTCGATTACACCCTCTACGCCCACCTCCACTCCGATACCGCCAACGTCCATACCCCCTTCTCCGACAGCACCCGGCACTCCTCCCAAGCAGACCGCGACCCCGATCATCACCATCGAGCCACCGGTTTCACCAACGCCAACCAATCCCCCGGGAAATTCGGAACCTACTGCTACCACCCAACCCCCACGGCTGCCCCAAACCGGAGAATTCCCATTCGATCCCAGCGGGTTCGGGTTGGATTGGCTGTTTATTGTGGTACTTGTTGTCTTGATCGGGATGTTGTTTTTCCGGGCTTTCCGGGTCGGCAGGAGGTAGAACCAGGCGCTGGATTGATCTATGCGATCCGTGAGTTTGATTCTGTTCCTGGTGTTGATTGGATTGGTGTCCTGGGGGAGTACCAATTGGTTCACAGCTGGTAACGTCAGCCAAACCAATGTTCGCGCTGAGGAGGAAATTTCCCAATCCTTATCGATCACCTCTTCCTTGCCTGAAGAGCCTCCTCCAGCCACAGCTGCGCAGCCAGGCATCACAATCGAACGGGTTGCGTCTTCCGGAATACACCTCCCCGGCCATAGAGTCTCTGCTCCCCAACAATCTCCGGGTGGTTTGCAGGCAGAGGTCAATAACGTACCTTCCCCGCAAAATGTCGAGGCAGATGAGACGATCAACCGTCTCGTCATCCCCTCTTTGAGAGTCGATGCAAAGGTGGTCTTTGTACCATTTAGCGACGCAACCTGGGACCTTACCAGCCTTGAGCAAGATGTTGCCTGGCTGGGCAAAATGCCCAGCCAGGCAGTGAATAAGAACTTTGTGCTGGCCAGTCATGTTACGGTTGGCAACGCCCAGAATGGTCCTTTTCGCTACCTCTCCAGACTTGCCCCCGGCGCGAAAGTCATTGTCTATACCGAGAAACAGATATTAACTTACCTGGTACGCGATCTGGCTATCGTCAATCCGGGGGATGTGTCCATCACTCAAGAAACAACCCGATCCCAGCTCACACTACTCACCTGCACGACCTGGGATGAAAAAACGAAAAGCTATCTCCGCCGACAGGTTGTCTTCGCCGAATTAGTAAAAGTAGAATCAAACCTTGACCAAGAGATGGATTAAGGCAGGACAACCTCTCCCGTAAGCGCACCAGCCTGATTAGCAGTATCTGACACCCTGAAGGACCAGGTATAACTTTGCCCACTGACCATCATTGAAACGGTGTAAACCATTCCTGGGAGCAGAGGCTGGCGCGGGATTAACACGATCGCGTCCCTGGCATCCAGGATCGCTCGACCCAGATCACGGGCGCTCGCATCTGGATTGTTGTAAGTGCTCTCGTCAAATACACAATGGTTCCAAGATACGCCATTCTGCATAAAGGTGTGAGAGGTAACTTCTGGAGTTAAGTTTCCAGGGCCAATTTGCAGGATGATGGGAAGCCCGGTCGGGGGGCTGTATCCTTCACAACCGGCCAATGGATCAGGATATTCCCCTGTATAGGAAGCAAGAGGAACCGTCATACCATCTGCCGGCCAGGTGACCGGAAAACCAGACGTCAGGAGCAGCTCACCCAGACCTCTGAGCACATCCAGAGCAGCGCCCATCTGCAAGCCTCCATCTTCTTCTCGATAACTCCCAAACCCGACCTGATGCAATTGAGGATCGAGGATGCCAACCCCATGAAATGGCGCTTGCATCCATAAGTCGATGGCGTCCTGATCGGTGACGGAGGTGCTGCTGCTGGCCAGCAAATTGCTGGAGCGCGCCGCGCTATCCCCTTCCGGGGTATACCATTCATTTTCGGGATCCTCGCTGTGACCAACATAATCGTTCTTGCTCATATACCGCGCGTGGTACCAGGCTCCAGTATTCCATCCAGCCATCTCATCGACTGGTGGCAGCGCGGCCATGGCCCGGTAATAATTCAGGTAAGCCAGCCAGCCTTCCTCCGCTCCTGGAGGGATCGGGTTGGGCGGAGTGTCTTCAGCGGGGTTGGTATTGCTGATCACCGGCAAATAGACGCTGCCAGATGTATCAATCGCCGATCGGCCCAAAGCCGAAAGGGAAATCTGCGTACCCCCTAAAAAAGGCAAGAAACTAAAAATTAAAGATAATCCGAAACCAAGGCCCCCAATAAGGATCCGTTTGGTGTTTATTTTCATTCTGTGTGTCTGATATCGTCAACCAGAGTCAGTATTACTCTAAACTAATACATTATTACCATTAAATAACCAACGGTTTTTACTAAAAAGCCCCTCCAACAAAAAGACTGCCGAAAGGGCCTTCTTTATATAAGTCTTTACAGGCAAACCTGCGATCATCCGGTTAGGGGTTCAATCTTGTACCCTGAAAGGAAACCGCCTCACCGCTAAGACCCGTAACTTTGCGTCCTTGCCTTTCGACAAGGTTGCCCTTTTCTATATTGATTTGTACGTCATTGTACGAATCGGACAAGTTATCGTCAATAGCGTAAAAGTACCAGGTTAAAGGAACTGGCTGTCAGCCGCAAAAGATCATCTTGACTCCTCCTCGGCCCTCGCTTAAAATGGCGATACAATTTAATATCCGAGCGACCAGGGTATCTCTACCCCCGGATGGGAAGGTTTAAAGGCGAAGCCGGTGAAAGTCCGGCGCTGTCCCGCAACTGTAAATTAGTTACCCAGTCCCGTCGCCCGATAGTACAATAGTCCACCCAAAGACTATCTGACTATTCGACTACCAGACTAAACGACTAATGAGCCAGGCCGCCCGCCTTGGTTGGCTTCTCCACCTCCTCGCGGATAGAGGGTGGGAGCGTGACCATGCCCTCAGCCTTCCTGCCCCTGTCCCGATGACAAGGGCTTTTTGTTTGCCAGTCTAAACCGTTTTCCGGAGAGATATCATGACCTTAAGATCACCGCATATCATCTATTCCCTGATGCTGGTGTGCCTGCTCGGGTTGGCTGGATGCTCATCTCCAACACCTGCCGTCACGGAGCAGATCAACGCTGCTCCGACCGAACCGTCAGCGAACAGCCTACCCACGCGAACTACCGCACCCTTGTCCGAGTCGATTGAACTCATCGATGGGTTGGGTCGTACGGTAGCTTTGCCAGCCCCCGCCCTGCACATCGTCTCCCTGGCTCCTTCCAACACCGAAAGCCTGTTTGCAATCGGCGCTGGCGACCAGGTGGTTGGACGAGATGAATTCTCTGATTATCCGGCTCAAGTGAGCAATCTGCCCAGCATAGGCGGAGGCTTTGGAGATTACAATTATGAGGCGATCGTCGCGCTGCAGCCCGATCTGGTTCTGGCAGCGGAGATTAACACACCTGAACAAGTGCAGGCCTTAGAAAAATTGGGCCTGGTGGTCTTCTTTCTTCCCAACCCGACCAGTTTGGATGAGATGTACGCTAACCTGAACACCCTGGCCCACCTGACCGGACGGGAGGCTGAGGCAGCGGGCCTGGTTGAAAACCTCCAGTCGAGGGCAGAGGCGGTCGAACAAAAACTGTCCACCGCGACCGACCGCCCGACCATCTTCTATGAGCTCGACAGCACCGATCCAAACGCCCCCTGGACAGCAGGCCCAGGCACGTTTATTGACACCCTGATCACTCTGGCGGGTGGGGAGAATGTCGCCGCCCATCTGGAAGACCAATATCCACAGATCAGCCTGGAAGAGTTGCTGGTGAAGGACCCCCAGATCATCCTGCTTGGCGACGCCGCTTATGGGGTAACCCCTGAATCTGTCCTGGCGCGCCCCGGCTGGGAATCGCTAGACGCAGTCCAGAATCAGCGTGTCTATCCTTTCGATGACAACCTGGTGAGCCGTCCGGGCCCGCGCCTGGTAGATGGACTGGAAGCTTTAGCCCGATTATTTCACCCAGATTTATGAATTTCCCTGCACGTCCCTTCCTGCTCAATTTATTACTCCTGGCTCTCGCCTCGCTGTTCAGCGTCGCAGTAGGGGCGGTGTTCATCCCTCCAGGTACGGTCGCGCGAATGCTGGCTACGACATTACCAGGATTATCAAGCTCCGGGGATTGGCCGGAGACTTTCAATACGATCGTCTTCCAGCTGCGCTTGCCGCACACGATTTTGATCGCCCTGACCGGTGCCGCCCTGGCCGGCAGCGGAGCAGCTTACCAGGGTCTCTTCCGCAACCCCCTGGCTGACCCTTACTTGATCGGTGTTGCTTCGGGTGCTGGCCTGGGCGCCGTGTTAGCCATGTCTGCTAACTGGCCCGATAACATATTGGGATATTTCACCATCCCAGTTACAGCCTTTTTGGGAGCCATCCTGACTGTAGCCATCGTCTACTCCCTGGCCAGGTCGAGGAACGCGCTCCCCACGACCACCCTCATCCTGGCTGGCGTAGCAGTGGGCTCCTTTGCCTCTGCATTGACCTCGTTCTTTATGCTCCGTTCGGAGGGCGAGGTACGGCGTGCATTAGCCTGGCTGCTGGGCGGCTCCACGATGACCGGTTGGGACCCGGTTTATGCAGCCTTGCCCTATTTAACGCTTGGCATTGGCGTGCTGCTCACTTCCGGCCACTCGCTTAATGTACTCCAATTTGGAGATGAACAAGCCCTCCAACTCGGTTTACCGGTGGAGCGGATAAAAACTATAGTAGTCCTGGCTGCGTCGTTGACTACGGCTACGGCAGTCGCTTTTTCTGGTGTGATCGGTTTTATTGGTCTGATCGTCCCCCACCTGGTCCGCCTGCTCTGGGGACCAGACTACCGCCACCTGATCCCACTCTCGGTCTTGGGCGGGGCAACGGCGCTCCTGATCGCCGATCTGCTTGCCCGCATCGTCCTGGCCCCCCAGGAATTGCCGGTGGGGGTGATCACCGCTCTGGCAGGCGCTCCCTTCTTTCTATGGGTCTTGCGCCGCTCCCAAGGCGGGAAAATACGCGAGTAAACGTCGAAGGGGTTCTTAAGCATGCTCACCATCCAGTCTCTCTCTGTTAGTTATGGCTCACGGCCTGTTCTTCAAGGGGTTTCTTTGAGTGTGAAATCCGGCGAAGTCTTCGCCTTGATCGGGCCGAACGGCGCTGGCAAAACGACCCTGCTCCGCGCCATCAGTGGAGTGATCCGCCCTTTGGCCGGGAGGGTGCAGGCTTTTGATAGAGATTTAACCCTTCTATCAGCCACCCAGCGGGCGCGCTTCCTGGCAGTAGTTCCACAGGCGCGAAAACTCCCTCCGTCTTACACAGTCTGGCAGACAGTGCTTCTAGGCCGCACCCCTCATCTGGGTTGGCTGGGACAGCCCAGCCAGCGCGACCTTCAACGCACCCAATGGGCGCTGGAACGCACTCAGACCCTCGATCTGGTTGATCGGCGTGTGGACGAGCTCTCCGGAGGTGAGCAGCAGTTAATATTGCTAGCGCGCGCCCTGGCACAAGACACGCCCATTCTGCTGCTTGACGAACCCACCGCCCACCTGGACCTGCATCACCAATCCAATTTGCTCAGCTTAGTGCGACATCTCGCTCGAGAACAGGGCCTGGCCGTGCTGATGGCCTTGCACGATCTCAACCTGGTCGCCCTGTATAGCGACCAGGTCGCGCTGCTCGTGAATGGTCATCTGCGCGCCTCAGGAAATCCTGATCAAGTATTAACCCGCCAGCACCTTATGGAGGCGTATCGGGTGCCTCTCCAGGTGATCGCTCACCCCACCTATGGCACTCCCCTCGTTTTGCCAGACGGGCATGCCAGAGACGGGTTTTAAATCGCTCGCCCTTTGCCATCCAATAAGACATTCACTGCCTGACAGAAATCGGGCACGGAGAACGGCTTCTGCATCCAGCACACCCGGTTCTCCTCCAGCAATGCTTGATTCTCCTCCTGCAGAGGATGGCCGGTGACCAGCAGCATCTTCACCTGCGGCCAGCGTTCCCGCAAGGCGCGGTACAACGCCACTCCTCCCATCTTCGGCATCACCACGTCGCTCACTAACAGCGCGATGCCATCCGGGTTCTGTTCGTAGAGATTTAAGGCTTCACCGCCGTCTCCCGCGGTGATTACCCGGTAATTTTGCGCCTCGAGCAACGCCTGCATGGCTATCCGCGTGACCTCATCGTCTTCTACAACCAAGATCGTCTCTCCCATCCCCTCGGCCGGATATGACTCTTGCTCTGGGGAAATCTCCGCCTCGGGGCTTGGCAGGGACGCCAGGTAGATAGTAAAACTGGTTCCATCGCCTGGCATACTTTGCACGTCAATATACCCATCATGTTGCTTGATAATGCCATACGCCTGAGCCAATCCTAATCCGGTACCCTGTCCAACCGGTTTGGTGGTAAAGAAGGGTTCGAAAATATGCGGGATTGCCTCGGGCACGATCCCGGTGCCGGTATCGCTGACGGTAACCACCACCCATTCCCCTGGCGGCAGGTAGGGAGAGGGTGGATTGTCCTTGGGTTGGAGCCGCAGGCGGTTGAGGGCAAAGCGTAAGGTTCCACCTTCGGGCATTGCGTCACGGGCATTGACAGCTAGGTTCATAAAGACCTGTTGCAAACGGGTAGGATCGGCATTTACCAGATATGAATCCGGTTGGTAAGTCAATTCAACGCGGATCGTCTCAGGCAAAATCCGCGCCAGGAGCTTATCCAATTCCTTGATGAAGGGTAGCATGTCCAGCGTGCTTTGTTCCATCACCGACCGGCGGCTGAAATCCAGGATCTGCCGGATCAGGCTGGCAGCGCGCTGCACCTGTTGTTGGATAATAGTCAACCGCTCACGGCCAGCCGGCACCAATTCCAGATCCTTTTTAAGCAAATCAGTGTAGACAAGGATAGCGGCCATGATATTGTTGAAGTCATGCGCAATGCCAGCCGCCAGTTGGCCAACCGTGGCCAGGCGCTCTTGCATTTGAATGCGCGCCTGGTTCTGGCGTTCCTGGGTCACATCCCGGATCATCACCACCCACTGGGCGCGTTCGACGCCAAGCGTTAGAATCTCTACTTCGAGCATCATTTTGGCAGGTTCTTCTAAAAGGATCTCAACCGGCCGACTTTCATGGTCTCTGTTGACCAGGTCATCGATCGCATGCGGCCCTAACCGGACCAGCCTTTCATTCAACCCGCCTGAACCCAGCAACATTAGGATTTCCCTGCCGAATGAATTAACTACCTCCAACCGGTAATTTGCGTCCAATAGTAGCACGCCCACTGGCAATCGCTCCACCAGGTTCTCGAGGCGTTTTTGTTCAGCCGCGAGCAGGTCTACCAGGGTTTGGACTTGCTGGTATCGCTCGACATTACTCAGAGTCAATCCTATCTGTTGGCAGATCGCTTGCAACAAGTCTAAATGATCTGGGGTAAAGGCAGCTATTTCATGGTGTAGCAGGGTAAATACGCCCAGTAGCCGCTCTCCATGCAGGATCGCAGCCAGGATGGCAGAGTGGATCTCCTCATCACATCCCGGCACGTGTTTCCAGCGTGCGTCGTGTTGAACATCAGATAGGAGCAACGGTTGGCGGTTTAAAGCCACCCATCCGACCAATCCTTCCCCAAGGCCAAAAACACTTAATTTCCGCAGAATATCAAATTGTTCTTCAGAATATCCAGATGCACCTCGCAAACAGAGCCGATTCTCCTCGGGCAGGAAGAGATATGCTTTTCCATAGGTTCCTCCCAGAGCCCGGCTCGTCAGCTGGGCGGCGCGTTGGAGGATCTCATCCACATTCAGACTGGGAGCTAAATCTCGCCCGATATCGTATAGCAGGCTCAAATGGCGGCGTTCTGTAGCTGCCTCCTGAAAGAGACGGGCATTCTCGATGGCGATCGCTGCCTGGTCCCCGAACAACCTTAATGCCTGTAAGTCAGGTTCGGAGAAACCTCCTGGCTTCGTATGCGAGACGTTCATCACTCCCACCACACGTTCGCCAATTTTCAGCGGGAGACTGAAAATCGATCCAGTCCATGAGGACGGAGCGCTGGCATATAGCGGGTGGGTACGCATATCCGGCACCAGTATGGGCTCTCCCAGGCGAGCAACCGTGTAAGTCAGACCCTCGGGCCTCGGTTCAGCTATCAATTGACCCCGCCGTCCATCAGGCCACAAGGCTGCTCCAAAAGCCAGCCGGCCGCCGCTTTCTGGGTGGTAAAGGAATATATGACCGTTGTTCGCCCCAGGTAGCAAAGTTAAGGTGCATTCCAGGATCCTGTCTAATACCTCGCTGAGGTCAAGGCTGGCGGTCAGGCTGAGGCTTGTCTGGCGTAACAATTCCAACTGGGCAACGCGCTTTTCCTCCATCTCAACCAAACGCGCGTTCTCGATGGCGATGGCTGACTGATTGGCAAACAAGGTTAATAACTCTAGGTCAGTCTCCGTGAAACGGCGCTGGTCTATTTCATCCAATACCTGCAACACCCCGATCACCTGTCCCTGCCAGATCAAGGGTACGCTGAGCACCGCCGAATAAGGTTGGTCCTGCTCATAAACAGAGGAACGTCCTGGCCAGACGCGGTAATCATCAATGATCAACGGCTTCCCGGTCTGGGCAACAACCCCCGCCGCCCCTTCGCCATATTTGACCTTAACCCCAGTGTAATCCTTTCTGAACGGGTTACTTTCTGCGTGAATAGTGACTTCCTGCCGTTGCTGATCGCAGAGAGATAAGCTGCCGCCGGGAACATTGAGCAAACGCGCCGCCCGTTTAGCAATGATTTGAAGCAAGTCAGGAAGCGAGTGAGCAGCTGTGATTTCCAGGGAAATCGCATGCAACCTGGCAAGCTCCTCAGCCCGGCGACGCAGGACCTCTTCCGCCCACTCCTCCTCGTTGATCTCCTGTGTTTGAGGCGCCTTTTTTGCCATGCGCCCATTATAGACTTTTTCTATCGGCTATCCACGCTCTGACCCTATCTGAAATGTCACTTTTCGTTTGCAGTTCTGATAGTTGCCGATAAAATCAGCGATTTGCAGGCATCAGGCTAAATCTTTGATTAAGTAGTATTCCCCGCGTTGAAACCCCCGTTGGAGATAATAACGCCGCGTGCCAACTGCTGCGATCACCGCTAGCCGGCGAAAGCCTTTGCGGTGGGCAATTTCTTCCGCCCGGTGGAGTAACTGCGTGCCCATTCCGGTGTGCTGCGCCAACCCATCCTGCTTCGCACCAACTTCGAGTGATTGGCCATACACATGCACCTCGCGAACGATGGCTGCACCTAGCAAATCTGCCAAATCTGTTTCAAGAGGCGGTTTGCCATGCTCATCAAGCTCCGGCAACGATAGGCGCAGGAAGGCGGCGATCTTATCCTCCTCGGTCACGAATGAGAGGAAGTGTTCCTCAGCTGCCCCGGTCTGGTAGATCTGATCCTCGAGTCTCAAGCTCTCCCTGCCGACCGGCTGTCTGCGCACTTCCCGGCAGCGGATACACTGGCAGCGCGTCCCGCGCTTTTTCATTTCTATGTGAATGTCCTGCCGCAAGCTGGTGCGTTTGTTGCCTTCCACGACGTTCGTAGAGGGGATATCGCGGATCACCCGGTTGACCCGGCAATAGCGCGGGATGGTTGGCTTGATATCCGCGATCAGGTCGATTAGTTCCTTCGTCGTATAAGGCTCAAACTCGCCGCGCTGCCAATATTCATACAACTCTGCGTTGGCAAGCAACTGGTTGGGATAAATCTTGATCTCATCCGGGCAAAATCCATCCCACAGCCGGAGGAAATCTACCCGGTCCGATGCGGGAGTAGCCCCCAGAAGGTTCGGCATCCAGTGCAAGACGATTTTGAAACCGCCAGCTCGCAGCAGGGAAACCGCCTGTCGCGTCTGCTCCACGGTATGGCCGCGCTGGTTCAATTCCAGGATGCGATCGTCCAGGCTTTGGGCGCCCAACTGCACTTTGGTCACTCCAAGATAGCGCAGCCAGGCCAGCTCCTGTTGGTCGATGTGATCCGGCCGGGTTTCGATGGCCAGCCCCACGTTGCGATGGGCGGCCGTTTCATTGCGTGCCTGTGCCTCCACCAATGTCTTGGATTCCACTTTGTTCAGGGCGTCAAAAATGCGCAGGATAAACCATTCCTGGTAATCCCGGCGGTAAGCGCTCCATGTCCCACCCAGCACCAGCAGCTCGATCTTATCCGTCGGGTGGCCGACCGCCTCCAGCGCCTCCAGGCGGGATTTCACCTGGTTGTAAGGATCAAAATCGTGCTGCAGCGCACGCATGGCGCCGGGTTCATCCGGCAGGTAGCTCTTTGGCATGCGCACGTCGGTAGGGCAAAAAATACACTTTCCCGGGCACGGGTACGGCTTGGTCAGTACAGTCACCACGGTCACACCGGACAGCGTCCGCACCGGTTTCATTCGGATGCGCGCCAATAGACGCGGGTCTGGTTGCCATTCCCCGCTT
>C687J29651_10000060_pt1 | contig 34725 bp, 29 predicted proteins | sample RifCSP13_1_FD_29651 | JGI IMG/M metagenome (IMG submission 29651) | reverse complement strand
GCTTCTCCAGCTGGCCGGTGGCTGACAGCAGATCGGCCATGCCGGTTGCCAGTTGCTCCATGCGAGCCGGGTTAGAGCGATCGAGCAACGTGTCCAGGCGGTCTGCGATTTCACTCTGGCCACTCTCGACCTGCCTGACTTCGCTGCGCAGCGTCTCCAGGATCATTCGATTGTAAGCTCTCCAGGCCGGGGTGCGCGCCTTGAGCAGCTCCCCCAGGTGCACCAGGGTGCGATCGAGCAAGTTGCGGCGGAGATGGGCTTCGAAGTCCGGGATTTCCCTGATCAGGGAGCTGAAGGCGGCCAGGTAGGGGGAGAGCACGTCGTCGAAGAAAGCTGCATTGAGCGATTCGAAAGTCTCGGCCTCCAGGTAGCGCTGGACGCCAGCAGCTGGCTGGTTGCGGGGTGGGTCCAGGGGGAGCAGCCTGCCCTCCACCACGGCGCGCTCCATCTTTTGCAGGCAGTCGCAAACCTGTTCAGCCAGCGGGTTTCCCCCCCGCCAGAGCAGGTCGCCCTGTGGCGTCGACGGGTAAACGGCACCGGAAGGCACGTCGCGCTTCTTCGGCGCCCAATGGGCTGGAAAACAGCGTACCCCACCCAGATCGTAAAGCGCCTGCGTAAAGGCGTCGCGGAAGGCAGCCTGCAGGTCATGGTTGATGCGCTGTTTTTCTTTTGAAGTTAATCGCTCGGCCAGAGCTGTNCCGGACAGCTCGATGGCCTTGGTGGAGAAGCGGCTGATCACCTCCCCCATGAAGCCTGAGGTCCCCGGTAGGAGGGTCGCCAGCAGCCCACCGGCCAAATGGCCGACGAGTGCTCCGCCCGGCCCGGCCAGAGCAAAACCGGTGGCGCTGCTAAGTGTTCTCAGCCAGCCGCTTAAGTTAGTCACCATGTTTTATCCCTCCGAGGTCTGCGGNCGAGGCGGGGATTTGCCAGTCCAGATAGGCAGGCCGGAGACCCGGCGTAAGTCCTTTGTTGTTGAGTTTATCCGGAATCTTACTGTAAGTCAATTTACTCCCACAATGTATCCACATATTCTCTCACCTGGAGTACAAGATCAATATTGGATAAATTCTCCCACTCCTCATATTTTTCAAAATTTGTGGAGTTAGACTTCATGAATTATTTATCAAAGGTGCTGTCATTCTGCGCTGCCTCGTACAGGGCACGAAACAACCGAGCGAAGTCCTCCAGCTGGTAATGGGCGTTCAGACCGCTCGGGTTGGGGAGCACCCAGATGGCAGTGGCCTCCCCGATCCACTCAGGCCGCTGGCCGAGGGTTGCCTTGGGACGATTGAACGCACTCCGATAGGCCACGACGCCAAGCACAGCCATGAACCTCGGCCGGTAGCGGCGCGCTTTCTCCTCCAAACGCTTTCCCCCCTCAATTAATTCCTCGATCGACAACTCCGCCGCACCAGCCGTTGCCCGGTTGACGAGGTTGGTGATGCCGTAGCCATGCTGTAAGAGTTCACGCTCATCGAACGGCGAAAGCAGGCGTGCAGTGAAGCCAGCCGCATGCAGCGCCGGCCAGAAGCGGTTTCCCGGCCGGGCAAAGTGGTGGCCGACAGCCGCGGTGTAGAGACCCGGGTTGATGCCGACAAACAACACTTTCAACCCGGGGGCGATCACATCCGGCACGCTCTTCCCGACTGCGGCGCGGATTTCTTCTTTGGAGGGTTTATAGGGGGGCATCGGGGTCTATTCAGCGCGGACGTTTTTGGATTTTACCATACCCGGCTTATCGAATGGATGAAGGCGGAAGGATGAAGAGGGAAGGGCCAAAGGCACCAGGGGTACCAGAGGGACCAAAAGCACCAGAGGCATCAGAGGAGCCAGAGGAGAGGAATATCCCGTTAAAAATCCCCCTGGATTTTATAGAAATTACAGGTGTCTCGGTTGACATGCTACTCGGTCTTTGCTACAATGCGGAAATAGAACATATATCCTATTATTGAGATGTCCAAGAATCAGCAATCGAGGATCATCGATCAGAAGTGTGTCAAAAGCCATGACTACCAACCAACGGCCTTCCCCCTACTTGCGGGCGATTCTATCCCATCTCCTGGACCACGCCGAAGATAACCCTGGGCAGACCGTTAGCACCCGCCTGACGAATAACCTGAAGATCGACCTGCGCGTACGGGCCGGCTGGGTCTACTTGCAGATCAGCCGCTCGAGTGCCTGGCCCTCCGAAGCCGATTGGCGCATGGTGCTGCGCCACTGGCCTTACCGGGTTGAGGCGGCACCGGAGCCCTCAGAAAGCCAGGGGCGCAGGTTCCTTATTGCCAGGCTGCCGCTGTATTGATCTTTCTTATACAAACCTATGCGATAATTAGAAGATAATCCTACCTAAGAGGGAGACCTTACCATGAGCTTCAATTACCAGCTGGCCAGTTTTATCCCCTTTCGCGATTTGAAAGAATGTGAACGCGTGCGCCAAATCAAGAAAGTGGACATTACAAAGCACGCGCAGCGCGACTTCAAGATCCGCGTGATCGATGACCTGGGCGAATTCTACGCGGCCTTCGCCACAGATATCGTCTCCAGGATCAAGCAGGCGCTGGACAAAGGGCGCAGATTCGTCGGCATCTTTCCGGTCGGGCCGATGCCGCAGTATCCTATCGCGGCAGAGATGATCAACCGCTTACGTTTGCCCATGCAGCATGTGCACACGTTCAATATGGACGAATACGCCGACCAGGATGGTAACACTGCCCCGGCAGACTGGGCCGGCTCTTTCCAGAAAGCTATGCTGGAACAGTTCTTCCTGAAGATCGACCCGGCGCTGCGCCCGCCGCTGAGCCAAGTGCACTTCCCCAGTAAGGCCAACCTCGCCGATTACGGGAAGATGATCGCCGGCATGGGCGGGGCAGACGTGTGTTACGGCGGCATCGGCTGGTGCGGGCACATCGCCTTCTGGGAGGCCGACCTGGGTTTTGAATTCGGCGATGACCTGGAAGCATATATAAAGGCCGGCCCGCGCATCGTCGAGCTGACCCCGATGACGATCATGCAGAACGCCCTGCACTCGTTCAGCGGCGACTGGTCTTGGGTGCCGCCCAAGGCAGCCACGATCGGGCCAGCGCAGATTATGGGAGCCAGGGGCCGCAGCTTCTGGCTGGATGGTTCCTTTGGCGGGGGGGTGAGCTGGCAGCGCTTTATCGCCCGGCTGTGCGCCCATGGGCGGGTGAACACACTGGTGCCAGGTTCACTGTTGCAAACCGCGCCGGGAACGTACACGATCTCTGGGCCGGTAGCGGAGGAGGTGGAGATTCATATAGCTTAATGTAGATTTTTGACGGTTTCCCCCACCTTCAACTCCTTCTCCGAATTCGGGAGAGGAGAACTATTCAATTAACCACTAACACCGCTGCCCCCTGGAGCTGGCCGCGGCGCAGGCCGTCCAGGGCCTGGTTGGCCTGTTCCAACCGAAAAATCTGCACTTCGGTCTTGACCGGCACCTGGGGAGCCAGCGCCAGGAACTCTTCTCCGTCCTGGCGGGTCAGGTTGGCCACCGAGCGGATCACGCGTTCCTCCCACAGCAGGCTGTAGGGGAAAGAGGGGATATCGCTCATGTGAATGCCACCACTGACCACCACGCCGCCCTTGACGGTAGCGCGCAGAGCCGACACTACCAGCGGGCCGACGGGAGCGAAGATCAGGGCGGCGTCCAGCTGCTCCGGGGGCAATTGGGTTGAATCGCCCGCCCAAACGGCGCCCAGCCGTAGGGCGAATTGCTGCGCTTTCACGTCGCCAGGCGAGGTGAAGGCATACACGCGCCGGCCTTGGTGGACCGCCACCTGGCAGATTATGTGCGCCGCGGCGCCGAAACCGTAGATGCCTAAAATTTCTACGTTCTCGCCCGCCATGCGGTATGCCCGGTAGCCGATCAGCCCGGCGCACAGCAGCGGGGCGACTTCGACATCCAAATAGGACTCCGGAAGGGGGAAGCAATAGCGCTGGTCGGCGACGGTGTATTCGGCAAAGCCGCCATCGATGGTATAGCCGGTGAACAAAGGGTTATCACACANGTTTTCCTGGCCGCGCCGGCAGTAGCGGCAGGTNCCATCGGTATATCCCAGCCATGGCACTCCGACCCGCTCGCCAGAGCGAAAGCGGTCGACGCGCTCGCCAGCCTGCACGACCTGGCCGACGATCTGGTGCCCCAGGATGAGGGGCAGCTTGGGCTGCTTGAGCTCGCCATCCAGGATGTGNAGGTCGGTGCGGCACACTCCGCAGGCGCGTACCTGGATCAGCACCTGCTCCGGGCCTGGCGTGGGGACGGGAACTCGCAGGGCGCGCAAGGGTTGCCTGGATGCTTTCAACACCATCGCCCGCATCTTATCGTTAATTTCCTCGTATTAGTTCCTGGCTCGGAGACCTACTAATTCGTTTTTCGCCTCTATCCTTTTGAATCTCACTCAGGAGGCTGATTTTCCAGCAATTCTACAAATTCGTGCGCATTAATGATGGGGATATGCTTAAAGGTCTTAAGATTTAACAGGTGCCCGTCGCCGCTGATGATTTCATCAGCGTTTCCTGCTATCGCGGCTTCCAAAAATTTGTTGTCTTTGGGATCAGCCTCAACAACGTACACTCTCTCGATTGGAGTAACAAATTCCGTCCTGTGGAAAATGTATGCAATAATATTATCCACGACCGAACCAGACAGTCCAAATTTTGGGCGGCGAAGAACCTCCAGATACTCGCGCACAATCTCATCCGTCACGAGGAGCGTNNATCTTTTTTCCCGCCAATAATCCAANACGATCTTTAATGTACCGCCTAAAACAGCTGAGACAAAAACATTGGTGTCGATGACAATCCGCTTCATTGCTTGGAACGGACTGCTCGAATTTCAGCATTGATGTCTTGATCGGTAATATTGCGTTCCTTGGCGATAACCAGTGCCTGATCCAAAGCATTAGTGAACTGCTGTTCTATCGTTTGTTCATCGGCCAATCCAATCTTCAGGAATCGCACAAAAGCTAGGACATCCTCTTGGCGTGCCTCTGGCAGAGTTGCTATCTCACGGATAATTGCCTCTTCAAGCGTTCTGTTCGTCATACCTTTACTCCTTACCTTCTCAACAAGAGCAATCTTTTTTAGCCAGCTTTAATTGTACATCATCTCATTGTTCCTAGCAGTATGGAAAGGGGACCCATCTCCTCCACATGGAGATAGATAGCGTAATTCATGGTTTTCCCCCTATGGTTTTTGTTCTCCTGGGGCTACAATTTGTAGCCGATCATGCGCAGGAAGCCTTTACGCCAGGCGATGTCTTCCTCGCCCTCGATGCCCATTGGCTTGGAGCCATCCACCACGCCCAGTATCGCCCGGCCATGATCGGTCTCAGCTATCACTATCTCAGTTGGGTTAGCTGTAGCGCAGAAGATACGGCAGACTTCGGGCACCAGCTTGACGGTGTTGAGTATGTTGACCGGGTAGAAGCCCTCCCCCAGGAAGAGGATGAAACTGTGCCCAGCCGAAATGGCCTGGGCGTTTTTCTGCGCCAGTTCGATCATAGCCGGGTCGTTCCCCGTCCAGCGGATCAGGCACTTCCCGGATGCCTCGCAAAAGGCTAGGCCGAACTTGATCCCGGGCACGGTGGTCACCAGGGCTTCGTGGACGTCCTCGACGGTCTTGATGAAGTGACTTTGGCCAAGGATGAAGTTGATCCCCTCAGGCTTTTCGATTTTAACGGCGATCAGGTTCATGGCGGTTTCCTCCTGGGCCGTATTGTAACCCCAATTTATCTGCGCGTATAATCCGGCAGGAGGATGGGGGAGGGTAAGCCATCCTCCAGGCCAGCGGCACGGCGCACGCGCTGCCATTCGGTTAAGTGTTCCAGGGTTGGGTGTCCTGGCTGGACATGCTGCACGTATTCCGCCGCAGCCCGGCCGGTGCGCCGTCCAAATACGCAGATGTCGAGCAGGCTGTTGCCCATCAGGCGATTGCGCCCGTGGATGCCGCCCGCTGCCTCACCGGCGACATACAGACCGGGGACGCCGGTGCTGCCATCCGGCTGGATGGCAACCCCGCCGTTCTGGTAATGCAAAGTGGGGTAGACGAGGATTGCCTCGTGCACCAGGTCGATGTCGAAGCGCTTGTACTGGCGCACCATGGCTGGCAACTCCCGGGTGATGGTGCCGGTACCCTGCAGCAGGTCTATCAGCGGCGCGTCCAGCCACACGGCGGGCTGGCCNGTGGGGGTCTGCACGCCTTTGCCGCGCTCGGAGCACTCCCGGATGAAGGCGGCGGCCTCGACATCGCGCGTCTCGAGCGGGAAGACGAACTGCTCGCCGTCCACGTTCAAGACCTGCGCGCCGAGCCCGCGCACTTTTTCAGTCACCAGCTGGCCGAGGATCTGTTCTGGATAGGCGGCACCAGTCGGGTGGTATTGCATGGTATCGATGAAAGCCAACTTTGCGCCAGCCCGGTAGGCCAGCACCAGGCCATCACCGGTAGCGCCATAATGGTTGGTGGTCGGAAAGCCCTGATAATGCAGCCGGCCGCTGCCGCCTGTGGCGATGATCACCGCTTTCGCCAGGACGGTCATCAAACGCCCGCTGTCCAGGTCTTTTAACAAAGCGCCAACCGCCCGTCCCTGGTCGTCGAGCAGCAGTTCGATCGCTGGACGGAACTCCCAGACGCGGATCGAATGCGGCGCGCCGTTGCCCCGCGAGCGAACTTCATCGCGCAAGGTGCGCATGATCTCCGCGCCGGTGTAATCGCGGGCGGCGTGCATACGCTTGCGGCTGGTACCCCCGCCGTGGATGGTGCGCAGCGTCCCATCGGGCTCTTTATCGAACATCGCCCCGAGCGATTCCAGCCAGGCGATCACCGCCGGCGCATCGCTCACCAGGGCTTCGACCAGATCGGGGTCGTTGCTGAAGGCGCCCCCGCCGATCACATCCAGGTAATGGATCGCCGGGGAATCGTTCTCTTTATCGGCGGCCTGGATGCCGCCTTGGGCCATCATCGTGTTGGCGTCGCCGAAGCGCAGCTTGGTGGTGAGCAACACCTCTGCGCCGCTTTCCTGGGCGAGCAAGGCGGCGCTGGCTCCGGCTCCGCCGCCCCCGATCACCAATACGTCGCAGATCGCGTCTGGCTCGGCCGAGGATAAGATATCATCGTAGGCCAGGATACCGTGCGAGGCGAGATTTCGCCATTGCCCCACTCCAATCAGCGGTGATGCTTCCAGGGCGTCGGCCAGCTCGCGTGCGGTGTGGTCGCCCTTGTTCGGCCCGACTTGCAGCTGGCGGAAAGCGTCGCTGATGTAATCGGGGTGGAAAGAGCGTAGAATGGTTTCCCGCTCCTGGGGAGAGAGCCGCGGGTAGGTTTCCTGAGCGCGGCGGGCACGCGAGGCTTCTACTTTGGCCAGGGACTCGCGAATTGACGTCGGGTAGGACATACACACCTCCGAGGGGCTTTTGGCGGTTGATGATCGCCTGGATTAATGACGGGACCACGGCGGAGGCTGCGCCGGGTCTCCGCATTTGTAATGCATCTCGCTGCGCACGCGATGGCTGAGAGCCGAGATCAAGAGGGTCAGAGGCACCTGATTTTCGCACACCTCCTCGCACATCCCACATCCAGAGCAGGAAGCGATCCAGCGGCTGATCAGCACCAATTCAGCCAGCGCGGCCCGCCCGCTTTGCTGCGACGCGCGTTTGCCAAGCAGATTGTCGAATTGGCCGTGGTACATCGGGCAGGCGTCCAGGCACTGGCCACATAGCGAGCAGCTGGCAAACCAGGCTAGAAAGCTGCCCAGATCATTAAACCGGTAGGCGGTTTGCATCTCCTCGATCAGTCCCCTGCGCATCCCCGCCCGCATATCGGCGACCGCGCCCACGACTGTCTCGCGATGCGAGACCTGGTATTCGGTAGCCAGGGCGCCGGTGAGAGCATTCAAACCCAGGCGCTCGTCGGTGGCTTCGTCGCGGGCAATGACCAGCAGAAATTCATTGGACGGGACGCCGATCGCGCCGATGGTCACATCAGCACCACAGGGGCCGGGCCAGTCGCAGACCATACAGGCGGTGCGGAAGCGTTGCGGCCTTAAACCACCCTCCGCCGCGTTGCGCAGGACATCGGCAGTCACGCTGCTAAGTCCGTGGGCTTCCAAACTAAGCAGATAGTCGCTGTGGGTGAAAGTGCCAATGCAATCTACGCCGAGAATCACAACCTCATTGGGTTGGGGCGCAACCGGGCGACGCTTTTGGAGTTCGACAAAGGCGCGCAGTTCGCAAGGCCGCAGGAGGATGGCCAAACGCTGATCGGAGTTTTCCTGGACGAACCGGTCAGCGATGCCAGCGGCGTTGCTGGTCATGAACGGCGCAAATGGATTGACTGCCGCTAACCCGGCGGGGTTTTCGATCACCTGGGGGGGGATGCTGGAGCTTTCCAGCAGTTCGACCGGTGCCAGCATGGCGTCCAGTTTGTTTTGGACCCACCAGGCGGCGAGGAACTGGCGGAGAGCTCTCAGCGTATCACCGTGCTGCACCTCAAGAATTCGATTTATATTCATCAGTCACCTCCAAGATGACTAGGCTGGATGGAGGTCAAACATTTCCGCTGCAATGGCGAACCGCGCCGCTTCCAGCCCCAGCTCCAGTGCTTCGGGGGGGACCAGGCTCTTGATGAGCAGGTGCGGTTCGATCTGTGGTGCTGGACCAGGACCAGCGAAGATCATCGTCACCCGATCGACGGCGCGTTTAAGCATTTCGCCGGTTGCCAGGCGCACCTGGGCAGCCGGGCCATGGATACTATCGTCCTGGCGGTTATCGGCGAGCCAGGCAGCGTGATACACCAACCAGCGGGCGCTTTCGGCGTCAACGCGCATCTCGGCCAGCATACGCTGCACTGCCGGGCGCACCGCCAGCGGCTCACCGAGGGAAACCCAGCTGCGGGCGTGCTCGGCGGCCATTTCGATCAGACGTTCAACCATTCCGACATAGCGGGCGCCCATTTGAATCCAGGCGCGCGTGGCCTCACTCCTGGCGAGTTCCAGAGCGCCTCCCGGCTGGCCGAGAAGCGCTTCACCAGGCACACGCCAATTGCTCAGGGTCAGGACCATTTTGCCATTGGCAGAGGTTTGCACATTGGTCAGATCAGCGTCGAGCAGGAAAGCCGTCAACCCCTGGGGTGCTTTGGCCAGGAGGATGAAGAAGTCGCCCTCGCCAGGGGAAGCGGCAAGTATTTTTTGCCCATTCAGGATGAACCCTTCGTCGTCAGGTGTGGCGCTGGTGGTCCAATTTTCGGGTTTAATGCCTGCCGGATGGGGTTCGCGCACCGCCAGGATCGGCCGGCGGCTGCCTTCCAGGGCTGGCTCGAGGAAGCGCGACAGCTGCTCTCCGGCGCAGGCATACAGCAGGGTGGGTACTGCCCCCATCTCCACCGGTACGAAAGTCGCTCCGAGCTCTTCCTCGATCATGCAGGCGGTCACCGCGTCCAACCCACCGCCTCCGAACTGCTCAGGCACGGTCAGCCCCCACAGCCCCAGTTGCTGGATGGCCAGGCGCAGGCGAGCGCGCTCTTCGGGAGACAGTTCACCCGTGTTATAGTATTTCATCTCCAGCGGCCGGGCCTCTTTCTGCAGGAAGCGGCGCAGCATGTCCCGCAGCATTTCCGTATCTTCAGGGAAAGTGAAGTCCATTAGCGTATCACTCCGGTTATCGCTCCGGCTAAAGCCTCGATTCTAGTAAGCATTGCTAGATCAAGCTTCAATCTGGCGGGCGTTATAGCGCGCCTTGAGATCGGCCAGCGGCAGCGCTTTCAGCTCGCCCAGCTCGGCCTGGTAGACCCCGGCCTGGATTTCCTGGAGGCGCTGGCGCAGGTGTCCAGCGGGTGGAGCCAGATATTTTCCATACAGCCGGCGCCCGAGCAGGGCTACATTGGGCGGGACGAGCTCGGCGGGGCAGCGCGCCACACACAACCCGCACATGATGCAGTCGAAAGAAGTGTCAGCCAGGGCAGGCAAGTCGCTGCGCAGTGCTGCTGACATGTAGCCAAGCACATCGATCTCTTGTGGGCAAGCTTTGGTGCAGGTGTTGCAGCCGAAGCAACGCAGGATTTCCGGATACAGGTCGAGCAGGGTTTCACCGGTTGGGGCGAGCTGCTCCAGGCTGTAAGCCGGGCGTTGCGCCGGGAAGAAGGGGATCGGGCCGAGCAGCATTCCATTCTGAACAACGGTCTGGCAGGCCAGGGCGTAGTTCAAGCGGTAATCGCCGCTCAAGCGGTAGACCGTGCCACACGCCCCGCAGAATCCACCCCGGCAGCCCACGCCGCGCGTGAGATGGAAGCCAGCCCATTCGAAGGCTTTTAGAATTGTCAGGCCTTCAGGAACCTCATAGCGTTGGTTATAGATGAAGATTTCGGTCATGCAAAACTCCGTGGTCTGAAACATACTCCTTGATGCGTAAAACGTTATGCGTAATTTCCTTACGAATTACAGATTACATTTTCGTGTCAGGTTACCCCATCAGCATCAGGTCTAGGACAAACAATTCATCTGAAGCCGCCTTGGCCAGCAGTTCGGCCATGCCCTCAGCCAAGTGAGTTTGCACCAGGAAGTGCTTGATAGTCGGGTCTACCTGGGGGCATGCCAGGGCGCAGTTGCCACAGCGGTCGCAATCTTCGCCTACCAGGGTTTCAAGGGCCAGGGAAGTGCGCGATTCGCTGCGCAAGCGGCGCTTTGGATCGCGGGCGAGCACCGGACAGGCATCCATGCAACACCCACAACCCAGGCAGGCCCTTTGACCGGTCAGGTCATCGCGGGTCTTGAGCATGTAGCTGGGACCAAATCCTGAGCTCAGCAAGCGGCAACGGGCAACCGGTGGCCTGGGTTGCGAAAATACCAGGCGCAGGATGGATCCAACGCGAGTGGGATCGGTTTGGACGCGCAAGGGCATGGTCAACTCCAATTATTGTAAATTTCTTGGTCCAGGGATAGGGGATAAAGGGAAGGGGATTTATCCTCGTCCCGCTACCATCCCTAAACCGCAATGGCCTCCTGGGTGAGGCGGCTGACGAAGGCCGTGATCGGCAGATTTTTGGGGCAGGCCTCGTCGCACAGGCCGCACGCTGCACAGTCCGTCAACCAGCAAACGATGTCGTCAACCTGGATTGAACCGTCGAAGCGGCGAGAGGCCAGCTCCCCGGAGTAAACTGGGCAGGCCTCCAGACAGCTTTGACATGGGAAGCATTCGGCCAGCATCTGGACAAACTCGCTGACCGTGGTAGGAAGGTCTCCGGGCAGCTCCTTGACCATCCGGGCGTGGGTTGAGGTGTGTCGTTTGCGGATGGCATCCAGCGTGTGAGTGCGCTGAGCCACCCAGGCGGGCGACGCCGGTCCATCGGTGATCTCGGAGAGGTGAAGCCTGGTTGCAGTGCTTTCGTCCTTAGCGTTCACCAGGAGGAGCTCATTAACCGGAAGGCCGAGCAGCTCAATGGCCAGATCCACGCCCTGGCACATCGGATCAGCGCACATCTGGCAGGCGAGCCGATAACGATAGGGGGCGATCTCACCCTGGCGGGCAAACCTCAACGCCTCACGGGTCAGTCCATCGACTCCGCCAGCTTTCTCTAGCCGCCAGGCGAAATCTTCTGCAGGGAAGCTGGCCAGGCAATCTGTGCCCACGATCAGCCAATGTTCCACTCCAGATGGCGAACGCTTTTCGATGGCGCACAGGGCGCGCGTCTCGCACGGTCGCAAAACTGCAGCAAAACGTGCCACAGGTTGTTCATGTGCCAGTTGTGCGACCTGCCTGGCCGCATTCACTTTCACCAGGGGCGTAAAGGGATAGGCTGTCGCCAGATCGGCCGGCTCCTGGGCCAGGTATGGGACTACCCCGCCTGTTTCAGCCTGGTATTGGGGTAGGAGCATACCTTTTAATCCTGTCTCTTGCCACAAACGATCCAGGAATCCTCGCACGGCACCCAGTGGGTCGCCATTCGTCTTGATCATCCAGGTAGTGGTCATGGTAATACCTCCATACTGTCCATTCAGACCTTTACAATAACATCCTCGCTTATCGAAACTGGCATTGGCAGAAATTCTCCGTCCACCAGGGCATCGATCTGGGCGATGAACTGCTCGAAGGTAAAGTGGTGGACGTTGATCGCCCCAGAAGGGCAAGCGGCGGCGCAGGCGCCACAACCCTGGCAGAGCACCGGGTTGACCGTCATGACCCCGCGCAGCGGGTGCAGCGCCAAGGCCGAGAAAGCACATATCTGGGCGCACTGCCCACATCCGGCACATAATTCTTCGTCGACATAAGAGGTGGCGGCCTCCACAGGCACCTGGCCGCGCATCAAGGGGATCAACGCGGCGGAGGCCGCGGCGCGCGCCTGGGAAATGGTTTCAGAAATGTCTTTTGGTCCCTGGCAGCAGCCGGCCAGGAACAGCCCGGCCATGGCGGTGTCTACCGGGCGGAGCTTGGGATGGGCTTCGAGGAAAAAGCCATCTGCCGAGCGGGCGAGTTTGAGCAGCCCGGCGACGGCGCCGGTGTCGGCGCGGGGTGTCATCCCGACGGCCAGTACCACCAGATCAGCTTCCACCTCTACCGGCTCGCCGAGCAAGGTATCCTCGGCGCGTACAACCACCCGTTCGCCGCGCTTGATGATCTCGGATGGGTTTCCCCGGCGATAAATCACGCCCTCCTCTCGAGTGAGGTCGTAGAACTCCTCGAAATTCTTACCGAAGGCGCGCACATCTATGTAGAACACGCTCACTTCCGACTCCGGCAAGGTTTGTCGCACCAACCGGGCCTGCTTGGCGGTGACCATGCAGCACACCCGTGAGCAATAGGGGTTGCCCAGGGACTGGTCGCGAGAGCCAACGCATTGGATAAATACCACCCGCTTCGGTTGGCGGCCATTGACCTGGATTCCCTCGGCAGCCAGCCGCTCAAAGTCCAGCGTGGTGATCACCTGGGGGTATACACCGTAGCCCAGCTCAGGTTTGCGGCGGGCGTCGAAGACTTCATAGCCAGTAGCCACCAGGATGGCGCCAACCAGCAACTCAGCGACTTCTTCCCCGCGCCGGACTTTCACTTTGAAGTTGCCTACGTAGCCGCCGACTTCGATCACCTCAGCCTCGGTCATCGCGGCGATGCGCGGGTGTTCCTTCACCTGGCAAATTACGGGATTCAGCAGGTCAACTACGGATTCGAGCGTCGGGAATGTCCGGTAGAGCTGGGCGGCGTGCCCACCGAGTTGGGAAGAGCGCTCGACGAGCGTCACCTGGAAACCCGCCTCGGCGATGTCCAGGGAAGCTTGCAGGCCAGCAAACCCACCGCCGATGACCAACGCGGCCGGGGTGACCGGGACCTGCCGGACTTCTAATGGCTCAAGGTGAGTCGCTTTTGCTACGGCGGAAGCCACGAGCTGCATGGCTTTGAGGGTGGTGTTGGGGCCGCCCGGATGCACCCAGGAGCACTGCTCGCGAATGTTCGCCATCTCATAGCAATAGGGATTCAACCCGGCATCGGCGACAGTGGCGCGAAAGGTCGGTTCGTGCATCAGCGGCGAGCAGGAAGCCACCACGACCCGGTTAAGGTTTAATTCGGCGATATCGTTCTTGATCAGCACCTGGCCGGGGTCAGAGCACATGTAGGTGTAATGGCGGGCGACTACCACGCCCGGCAGGCCAACGGCAAACTTGGCAACTGCAGCGACGTCCACCGTGGCGGCGATGTTGATCCCGCAGTGGCAGATGTACACACCAACTCTTGGAGTGAATACCATCTCTCAGCCTCCGATCTACAGCGCCTGCAGCGCAATTTCGGCGATATCCATGACGCGCATCTGCCCCTCGGCGTTGAGGTGCTTAACGGCTTCCTCCAGGGTCAGCAGGCAGAAGGGGCAGGCGGTGGCCAGCACCTGCGCGCCGGTCTCCAGGGCTTCCTTGACCCGCATCTGCGCCAGGCGCGTCCCCGGGTTGGTCCCTTCCAGCCACATCCGCCCGCCACCGCCTTCGCAGCACAGGCTCTTTTCCCGCGAGCGATCCATCTCAACCAGGGTGAGCCCCGGGATGCCCTTCAGCACCTTGCGCGGTTCATCGAAAACGCCATTATGCTTGCCCAGATAACAAGGATCGTGGTAGGTGACCGACTTCTCGAAAGGTTTCGAGAAGGACAAGGATCGGGTTTCCAGTAAGCCAGCCATGACCTGGGTGTAATGCTGCACCTGGAAGCCATTCTTTGGATAATCGTTTTTAAAGGCGTTGAAGCAGTGGGGCGAGGTCGTGAACATGCGTGTGACGCCCAGGCTCTTGAGGGTCTCCTGGTTTTCTTCCACCATCATCTCGAACAGACCCAACTCGCCCAGGCGACGCACCTCGCTTCCGCAGCAATTCTCTTGGGCGCCCAGGATGCCGAAGTCCAGCCCGCTGCCCTGAAGAAGGCTAACGATGGCACGCGTCACCCCCTGGACGCGCGGGTCGTAAGAAGGCGTGCAGCCGACGTAATACAGGTACTCGGCACCCTGCTCGATGGATTTAACTACCATATCACCCACCCAAGCAGCACGGTCCTCGCGCGGCATGGTTAGGGGATTGCCATGCCGGAAGGTGCTTTCCAGGGCGGTCTTTACATTGGGATGGACACGGCCCTTCTCCACGAAGGCGCCGCGCAGGGCGATCACAGCCTCCATCGGGTTGACCAGCTTTGGGCAGCGGCTGAAGCACGTGGCGCAGGTTGTGCAGTCCCATAATTCTTCACGCCCTTCCAGGTCGAATCCATTCCCTGATATTAATAATCGGTAAATCAGGCTGCGCGGGTTAAGCCTGGTCTTAATGGCCATCGGGCAGCCCCCGGTGCACTTGCCGCACTGGATGCAGGCCAATAAACCGTGTTCCTGGACGAATTGGCGGCTATCAATCTGAAGCATTTCCAGCTCCTTTTCTGGCTAACAGTATCATCGCCGCGGAGGCGGCAGCTTTGGCGTGGGCAACCGTGTCAGGGATATCTTTTGCCCCCTGGCAACAACCCGCCAGGAACACGCCCGGTACATTGCTTTCCATCGTGCGCAGCTTGGGGTGGCTTTCTCGGAAATACCCGTCTTCACCCCGCGCCAGGTTGAGCGTTTTGGAGAGGTCGTCTGCGTCCTGGCGAGGCAGCATGCCCACGGCTAAGACGACCAGGTCGGCTTCGACCTCTATTGGTTCGCTGAGCAGGGTGTCTTCGGCGCGCACGACCACCTTATCGCCGCGTTTTACGATCTCGGAGGGGTTGCCCCGCCGGTAGATGACACCTTCATTGCGCACACGGTCGTAAAATTCTTCGAAGCCTTTGCCGAAGGCGCGCACGTCCATGTAAAAGACGGTGATCTCTGCGCCCGGCAGGCGGTCGTGAGCGAGGTGAGCCTGCTTGGCGACCGCCATGCAGCAGACGCGCGAACAATTCGGCAGGCCCAGGGTGCGGTCGCGGGAACCTACACACTGGATAAAGACAACCTTTTTGGGGAGATGGCCGTTCAGGGTGATCTTGCCCGCTGTTGGACCGGAGGCCGACGCCAGCCGCTCGAACTCCAGGGTGGTGATGACCTGCGGATACACGCCATAGCCGAACTCGGGCTTGCGGCGTGGGTCGAAGATGTCATAACCGGTAGCGACGATCATGGCACCTACCTGCAGCTCTAATTGCGTTGGCTGGTCATCATGCCGGATAGCGCCCCGTTCGCAAGCGACGACGCATTGCATGCACTCCGAACAAACCGCGCAACTCAGGCAGCGCTGAGCTTCTGCCAGCGCCTGTTCGGCAGTATAGCCTTGCTCGACTTCCCGGAAACCGGAAATCCGTTCCGCTGGAGGCAGTTCGACCATAGGCAGGCGCGCTGCCCGACGGACTTGTTCAAGCGGTTCTACAATGATGTCCTGCGGCCTGGGCTGGGAGGGCTGCCGGCCTGTGCACAGGTCGAGGCCGCGCAGGAAGCGGTGGATCGACTCACAGGCTTCAATGCCAGCGCCGATGGCTTCGACTACAGAAGCTGGGCCGAGAACAGCATCCCCGCCAGCGAAAACCCCAGGCAAAGAGGTTTCCAAAGTCAGCGGATCGACTACTACCCGATCCCACTTGGTCTCCAAGCCGAATCCTTCTGACTCGACGTTTTGCCCGATGGCCGCGATCAACGTGTCTACCTCAACAATAAATTCTGACCCAGGGAGTGGAACGGGCCTTCGTCGACCGCTGGCGTCAGGTTCACCCAGCTCCATGCGGATGCATTCCACCCCGGCTACTTTGCCATCCTTTTCCAAGACGCGAGTGGGGGCGACCAGGAAAGTCAGCTCAACGCCCTCGGCTTCGGCGGCCGCGACTTCGTGCGGTGCAGCCGGCATCTCAAGGCGCGAGCGGCGATATAGCAGGTGCACTTCTGCACCGAGGCGCAGGGCGCAACGGGCAGCGTCGATAGCCGAGTTGCCGCCGCCAATCACCGCCACTTTCTTACCGATTTTAACTTCGCGACCCAGGTTTAAATCTCTCAAGAAGGGCAATGCTTGGAAAACGCCGGGCAGGTCTTCCCCCGGAGCGCCCAGCTTGCTGCTGCCATGGGCTCCCACAGCCAGGAAAACGGCGTCGTACTCACGGCGGAGGTCATCCAGGCTTGGGCCTCCGTCCTTGCCTACTGGTGAATTCAGGCGGACTTCTGCCCCTAACGAGCAGATGTATTGGATTTCGTGATCCAGCACTTCCCGGGGCAGCCGGTAAGTTGGGATTCCAACTGCCATCATGCCGCCGGCGACCGGAAGCGAGTCGAACACGGTGACACCGTAACCGCGCCGCAAAAGCTCGTAGGCGGCTGTCAAACCGGCTGGCCCAGCCCCGACAATGGCGACGCGCTCATCCCACTGGCGGGGGGATGGTTGGGGGATGTCTTGCTCGGCCCCGGCATCGTAAGCGAAGCGCTTGAGGGCGCAGATCGCGACAGGTTCATCCCAGTCGGCACGCTTGCAGGTGCTTTCGCAGGGGTGATAGCAAACCCGCCCCAAGGTGCCCACGAAAGGCACCCCAGCATCCCGCACACGCTGCCAGGCCTCCTTGAACTTGCCTTCGGCGATCAGGGCGACATAACCCTGGACCGGGATGTGCGCCGGGCAAGCGATCTTGCACGGCGAGGCGCGCTTCTCGATGGTAAAGGCAGCTGGAATGGCTTGCGGGAAACGCCGGTAGACTGCCTTTTGCGTGGCCAGACCGGCGTTAAATTCGCTTGGCATCACTACCGGGCAAACATCGGCGCACAAGCCGCAGCCGGTGCAGCTGTCCACATCCACATAACGCGGCTGACGTTCGACCGTGACGTGGAAATCTCCAGGTTCTCCGCTGACCGCCACCACCTGGCTGCCTGTCAATAGGGTGATGTTCGGCCGGCGAGGCACGTCAGCCATCTTTGGCGTGAGGATGCAGGATGAGCAATCCAGGGTTGGGAAGGTCTTGTCCAGTTGCGACATCCGCCCGCCGATGCTGGACGAGCGTTCCACCAGGTAGACGTGGAAGCCAGCATCGGACAGGTCAAGCGCGGCCTGAATCCCGGCGATGCCGCCGCCGATAACCAGGGCGGCGGGACCCCTCCCGTTCGATTCGCTGGATGTGGTAGCTTTTACTCCCGAATTAGTCATTTCTCCTCGCCTATCTGGGTCCATTCGTTGGCCTGAAATGTGATCAATGGCAAGGGATCGGACACGTCCCGCCCTGGCTGGTAATCAAAGGCGGCCTGCACCTGAGCGCCAACGGCGCTGAAGATCGCCCCGACCGGGATGTCTGCCGGGCAGGCGGAGGTGCACATGCCACAACTGACACACGAGGCGCTCATATGGTTGAGGCGCGTCAATTGAAAAAGCAACGTGTCGCCGAGCATGCGCACCGCGCCCCTGCGCCTGGCGGCGTTCAGGTAATGCTCCGGCGGATGGTCAAAGGCTGCCGTCTTGAACAGACAGGTCTTGCAATAGCAGATCGGGCAGACGGTCATGCAGTTGTGGCAGCGGATGCAGGTGGCAAATAAGCTGGCTAGACCGCCATCCGCGTCCAGGCGTTCGCGGATAGCTGCCAGTTCTTTCTCCCGCACCTGCCGGCGCGCAGCAGTCAGGCGATCGACCACTGCTTGACGCCCATCGGCTGCTGGCTGTGAAACCTGCGATAGTCCGAGTTTTTCAGCAATCTCGTCGCTCAATGTGACTGGAATGGCTTGATCCGTCCCCAGGCCGAACAGGCGCAGATGAATATCTACATGCTCGGGGACGGGCTGGTCGCACATCTGGCAGGCAGGGCGCAGGGAAGGTCCTACGAGAGCAGGTTGGCGGTCATCCCCGGCGACCTCCAGGTAGTCTGCCAGGGTGATTCGACCGGCGTGCTTTCCCTCTATATACTCGGCCACCTCATACGTGCCCGGGCAATCCAGGCCGATCAGGGTGACGTTTTCCAAGGTAGCCTGTTGCAGCTTGACCAGCTCGATCAAGGCGCGTATTTCGCAGGGCCGCAGCACTACACCCAGGCGCGCCGGGCTATGCTTATTGGTCAAGGCAGAGACTGCCCGGGCGCTGTTAATCGGCATGACCGGCGTTAACGGGTCAGCCTGATCTAACCAGGCTGGATCGGCCACCAGGGCCGGGAGGGTCGCCCCACCGTCCACCTCAAGCGGCAGGAAGATGGCTTCGACCACGCCGGTTTCTAATAGTTGTCGCAGGAATCCCCGAACCGTAATGAGTGGATCGCCGTTTTGGAGCGGAAGCATTGTATTCATTGACCCATCCTCTCAGACCGTCCAGGACGTGCGCATTGGGTTTGGCCCCAATTCTTTGATGGCAACCACCATTTCGGTCATCGTTTCCGCAAATTTTTGACCTTCGCTGGCGCTGATCCAACGCAGCCACACTCGCTGCTCGTCAAATCCAACAGCTTTGAGAATCTCCGTCAGGGCGACGTAACGGCGGCGGGTTTTATAATTGCCAGTCTGGTAGTGACAATCACCAGGATGGCAGCCGCCGATAAACACCCCATCGGCGCCGTCCAACAGGGGCTTGAGCACATACACCGGGTCGACGGCGCCGCTGCACATGGTGCGGATGACGCGCACATTGGGTGGATATTGCAGGCGCGAGGTGCCGGCCAGATCTGCGCCGGTATAGGTGCACCAGTTACAGAGGAAGGCCAAGATGTGGGGCTCGAAGTGGTTGTCGTTGTTCATGCTGGATACCTCTTGGTGAATAGATATTGTTGATTAATAGGTACGTGAAACGTGAAGCGTGATGCGTGAAACGCGATGTGTGAAATGGGATGCATGGTGATCTTAGAGACTCGCCGCCTCGATCATGGCGAACATCTGGCTGAACTCGAATCCTTTCTGCTGGCTGGCCTTGTTGGGACAGGCTGCCACGCACGCGCCGCAGCCCTGGCATAAAACCTCGACCACTTCAGCGTGTGTCATGCCTGGCTCAAGCCGCCGGGCCCCATATGGGCAAACTTCCACGCACAGCCCGCAGGCGGCGCATAGCTTCGGATTAACGCTGGCGACGATCGGTGGAGCGGCCAGCTGAGATTTGGATAGCAAGGCGACTGCACGCACAGCGGCAGCCTGAGCCTGGGCGATAGTCTCCTCGATCGAGCGCGGTGAATGCGCCAGACCAGCCAGGAAGATGCCCTCGGCGGCAAAATCCACCGGGCGCAACTTGACATGCGCCTCCAGAAAGAAGCCGGCTTCATTAAGCGGCACCTTGAGCAACTGCGCCAGGGCAGGGTTGCCAGGCTCGGCTTCGATCCCGGCGCTGAGGATCAGCCAATCCGCCAGCAGCGTCATGGTCTCATTTTCGGGTTGGACGGCTAGCGTGACCCGCAGCTGGCCTTCATTATCAGGCGCCACTTGAGGCTTATCGGCCTCGTCGTATTCAAGGAAGACGACGCCCGCCTGGCGCGCCTGGCGGTAAAGCGCTTCGCGGAAGCCATAACTACGCAGATCACGGTAAAGCACGGTAAGATTGGCGCGCGGCACCTGTCGTTTAATAGCGAGCGCATTCTTGAGAGCTTGTGTGCAACAGATCCGCGAGCAATACGGGTGGTTCTGGTCGCGCGAGCCAACGCACTGGATCATGGTTAGATTACGCCCCGCCAGGCTATCGACAAAACCGGGATCGGCCAGGCGCTCTTCCAGCTCCCGTTGGGTCAGGACGTGGGGATGTACCTGATACAGGTATTCGGAGGGGGAGATCTCTCTCGCCCCCGTGGCGACCACGATGGCGCCGTGTTGGAGTTCCAGGGTTGTGCCATCCGCCTTGCGCAGGCTGGTGCGGAATTGTCCGGTGTATCCGCTGATGTCCACGACCTCGCTCTCAGTCATCACGCTGATGCGCGGCTCGGAATTGACGGTGGCGATCAGCTCACCTAACAGCTTTTGTGGGTTATCCTTCTCGGATTTTCCGGTATAAATATGGCGCAGGTTGCCACCCAGCTCAGATTGCCGCTCCACCAGGAAGACGCCGAAACCTTGCCCGGCAATAGACAGCGCGGCGGTCATCCCGGCCAGGCCTCCGCCGATCACCAAGGCCTGGCGACTGACGCCAAAGGTGTTACGTGAGATAGGGCGCAACCGCCGCGCCTTGGCGACAGCCATGGCGGACAGCTGCTTGGCCTTCTCGGTAGCTGTTTGTGGGACAGAGCGGTGTACCCACGAGTCCTGTTCACGGATATTGGCCATCTCGAACAGGTACGGATTGAGCCCGGCCTGGCGGAGCGTGTCCTGGAAGAGAGGTTCGTGCGTCCGTGGGGTGCAGGAGGCTACAACCACGCGGTTGATGCCCTGTTCCTGGATACGCTGGCGGATGCGTTCTTGTGTGTCTTGGGAGCAGGTGTACAGGTTATGTTCAGCATAGACCACGCCCGGCAGAGTCTTGGCGTATTCGACCACCTCTGGGACGTTCACAACTGATCCGATATTGATGCCGCAGTGGCAGATGAAAACGCCTACCCGCTGTGGTTCTTCGCCGACATCGCGTTCCGCGGGGTATTCTGGTTCTCGGGTCAGCGTACCCCGGGCTTCTCCCAGCAGGGCGGAGGCCTGGGCGGCAGCACACGAGGCTTCGATCACTGACTCGGGAATGTCTTTCGGTTCAGCGAAAGCACCCGCTACGAAAATACCTGGGCGGGAGGTCTGCGCCGGGGTATAACTGGCGACTTCAGCAAAACCGAATTCGTTGAGCTGCACGCCAAGCCGTTCGGCCATCGTGCGCGCCGCAGTCGAGGGCCGTAATCCAACCGAGAGCACCACCAGATCGAATTCTTCTTCATGCAAGATTGGTCGTCTGCCATCGGTGCCCTCGTAAGTCACATAACCTAATCTTAAGTTGCGTGATTCAGGCACCTCCTTGACCGAGGAGACCATGCAACGCACGTAACGGATGCCATGTTCGGACTTGGCGCGTTCGATATATGGCTCGAAACCCTTGCCGAAGGAACGAATGTCAATGTAGAAGATAGTCGGTTCGATGTGCGTGTCGTGTTCTTTGGCGATGATGGCTTCTTTGGTTGCGTACATACAACACACCGATGAACAATAAGCAGCCCGTGCAGTCCCATCCAACCCGACGGTGCAGTCGCGTGAGCCGACGCACTGAATCCAGGCCACTTTGCGCGGGTGAGCGCCGTCGGAAGGGCGCTGCACGACACCGGTAAATGGCCCGGAGGCGGACAGCATGCGCTCGAATTGCAGACTAGTGACCACGTTTGGAAAGCGCCCATAGCCGTACTCAGGCCGTATATCCCCGGGCATGGTCTCCACACCTGGGGTCAGCACGACCGCCCCGACGTTCAGTTCGACTACCTTTTCGACCTCGTTATGGAGGATAGCTCCTGCACGGCAGGCGTAAACGCACTGGTTGCATTCAGAACACACTCCACAGCGCAGACAGCGGGCGGCTTCAGTCTGAGCCTCTGCTTCGCTCAACCCTGCGTATACTTCGGCAAAGTCGAGCATGCGTTCAATGGCCGGCCGCTTGGCGAATTCGGTTCTGGGTGCAGCCAAAGCTGCCTGTGATGTGATGTACTGATTAACCTCCTGCGGGCTGATCTTCGCCACGGGTGCATCCCCGTAGGTCAAATTGCCAATTTGACCTGCAACGAGATAATCCCCGATAGAGTGCGCGGCGCGATGTCCAGCTGCGATGGCGTCCACGATGAAGGTTGTCCCTGTAACGGCGTCACCACCAGCGAAGACTCCCGGCACGTCTGTGCTGATCGTTTCGGGATCGACCTGCACCCGCCCTCCCCGTAGCCGCGCTGCTTGTTTCAGACAATCCGAGTCAGGTCTCTGCCCGATGGCGAAGATCACCAGGTCAGCGGGGATGTCTGTTTCGGTGCCAGGGAATTCATCGAAGTCAGGCCGGCCATCGATAAAGCCGCGGAAGTTAACGTCCACGGTGCGCACGCCGGTCACCCGCCCCTCCTGACTGGTGATCTCCTTGAAGGTGCGGGAGGGGAAGACCTGGATGCCTTCTTCCTCGGCATCGCGCACCTCCCAGTCGTGGGCGGGCATCTGGCCGCGCCCTTCCAGGCAGGTCATGCCGACCCAGCTCGCTCCCAGGCGGACGGCGGTCATCGCCGCGTCGATGGCTACATTGCCACCGCCGAGGACCAGAACACGCCGGCCCTTGATTTTGGCAGGATTATCGGTAATGTCTGATGGCTGATGGCTGATCGCTGATTGTTGAATGCTGACTTCACGCAGAAAATCTGTGGCCAGGATGACCTCGGGCAGATCCTTACCGGGGATGGGTAGCTTGACGCCCGCATGGGCGCCGATGGCGACAAAGACTGCGTCGAACTCCGCAAGCAACGCTTCTACATCGTCGATGCGGTGGTTGAGCTGCAGGTCGACTCCCTGGGCAAGGATAGCATCGATCTCGCGCTGGACGACCTCCGGCGGCAGGCGATACGCAGGGACGCCAACGCGCATCATACCGCCAGGCACCGGCAGCGCCTCATAGACAGTCACCTTGCAGCCTTGCCGCACCAAGTCTTGGGCGCAGGTCAGGCCAGCTGGACCGGAGCCGACGATCGCCACGCGCCTATCTGACAATGGCTGTGGGCAGGTTTCAAAGGATTTATTTAAGGTTGCCAATGCCTGTTCACGGTTTTCCCAAGCCCAGTCAGTGATAAACCGCTTGAGAGCCATAATGTTGACAGCTGTGCCGGTTTGAGCCCGATTGCACGCGTCTTCGCAGCGATGGTTACAAACGCGCCCGCAAATTGAGGGGAAGGGGTTGTCCTCCAGAATAGTGCGGTAGGCGTCAGCGAAGCGTCCCTCGGCAATCAAGGCGATATATCCCTGGGCGCGCTGGTGGATCGGGCAGGCATCCCGGCAAGGCGCCACGCCGGTCTTTTCGATGGCGAAAGCATTGGGAATGGCCTGTGGGTAGAGTTTATAAATCGCCTTGCGTTGTGAAAGGCCACCGTTGAAGGAATCCGGGAGATTAATCGGGCAAGCCGCAGCGCAGTCCCCACAACCGGTACATTTCAAGCGGTCGACGTAGCGCGGGTGCTGGCGTACAGTCACCGTGAAATTCCCCGGCTCTCCGGAAATGGCGTCGACTTCGGCGCAATTCAGCAACTCGATGTTGAGATGGCGGCCAACCTCGACCAGCTTGGGCGACATAATGCACATTGCGCAGTCGTTGGTGGGGAAGGTCTTATCGAGCATCGCCATCATGCCGCCAACGGCGGGGGCGCGGTCGAGTAGATAGACTCTGATGCCAGATTCGGCCAGGTCTAGGGCAGCCTGCATCCCGGCGATGCCCGCGCCGACAACCAGGGCTGCCCCAACCGGGGCCTTATCATCTCCACTTCCGTTGTCTGGGCTGGTCTTCACGGTTGTCAAAGGAGAAGTCATATTCCCTTCCTATTGCACCAATCCAAGGTCTCGCAGCAGCGGTCGAGGGTCGATCAAATGTTTGCTCCACCACTTGGATGTCTCCGGCAGGCCGAAGGCGAGTCCCAAGAGTTCTGTAAAGTAGAAGGCCGGAATCTTGTTGTCTCCTGTTTGCCGCATTTCCAGGTTGACCTGGCACAGTGGACAGGCTGTCACCAATGCCTGGGCGCCGGCCTCACGGGCTCGTTCAGCCAGTCGGCCGACCAGGCTTTCCACAACATCAGAACGGCTGAGTGAAAGGCTGCCGCCGCAGCAATCAGTAGCGTGAGACCACGCCATGACCTCTGCCCCGGCGGCGTGCAACAGATTGGCCATCACCTTTGGATCATCCGGGTCATCAAATTGGGTGATCTCTGGTGGCCGGACGAGCAGGCAGCCGTAGTACGGAACAACTTTAAGCTCGTGCAGCGGTCGCTTTACCTGTTGCGCCAGATGGTTTGTGCCATAATCGTTGTGGAGAACGGCCAGCACGGGGCGGATAGCGATCTCACCGCTGAACTTGAATCCAACCAGCGCCTCAACTTCAGCCCGGATGGCTGCATCTGTGCGTAAAGCGTGATCGGCGCCCTTCATGCGGTTGAAACAGGCCGCGCACGGGGCGACCAGATCGTGACCGATGGCTTGAGCCAGAGCCAGGTTACGCGCCGGCAGGGCGATCGCCAGCCTGGGATCCAGGGCATGCGCCGAGGAGGCACCGCAGCAATTCCAGTCAGGCAGCTCAACCAACTCCAACCCCAGGTGGTGGAAAACTGAGCGTGTGGAGAGGCCATATTCGAGGCCAGTAGAATGGAGGCTGCAACCGGGGTAGTATGCGTAGATGTTTTTGGCTTGGTTCACGGATTATTTTCTCCGTTCGAAGATCTGGCCAACCTCCCTGGCTGCCCGAGAGCGACTGGGTAGGAGGGGGACTTTACCGCGCAAGAACAGCTGCACACCTGCGCCCACATCGTTGAGCAGAGGGACATCAGACAGGACTTTGAACAGGCTGAGCATGGCAGCTTCGTGGGAACGACCCAGGCGTCTCACCACGCCTAGGAACAACCGGTGGAAGAGGAGGGCGTCTGGCTCGCCAGCGTGGTAGCCGCGCTGGATGGCCAACTGGCGCAAACTATCCATGACGGCTGAGATGTCAATATCATTTGGGCAGCGCGTGGCGCACGTGTAACAGCCAGCGCACAGCCATATATCCTGACTGAGCAGAACTGCATCACTTTGGTTTAGCTTCACCATTCGCAGCAGCCGGTCAGGCCCAAAGGCCATCGCTTCTACGACCGGGCAGCCAGCCGTACACTTATGGCAGTGGTAGCATAGTTCGATCGCTTGGCCGGAACGGCGATTGATTTCGGTTGCCAGGTGCTTTCCCATTCAAAACTCCTCAGGGTTGGTTAGCTGGAACGAGACCGTAAATTTCGTACCGACATCTGGAGTGCTTTGAACTGCGATGCGACCGCCAAAACGAGTGACGATATCCTTTACGATGGTCAATCCAAGACCGGTGCCTTCGTGTTCGATGGCCTTGGCGTTGGGAGCGCGGTAGAACTCCTCAAACAGGTGTCCCATCGCCTCATCAGGGATGCCGATGCCAGTGTCCTCTATCATCACATTGGCCTCGCCATCCATCGGCTTCAGGGTTACCTTTACGCGGCCTCCAGGCCGGGTATATTTGACCGCGTTGGAAATCAGATTGTCGAAGACGCGATCAAGGCCTTCCATAGTGGCCATCACGACCAGAGAATCGCCGGCGACCTCCTTGTNNAAAGCCAGTGTCAGCGCTTTCTCCTGGGCGGATAGCTCGAAACGCTTGACCACACGCTCGAGCGAGGCAGCCAGGTCAACCGGTTCGCGTGCTTCGAGGGCTTTAACCTCGGTTTTGCCGGCCGCCAGATCGAGCAGATCGTCGATCAGCTTTTGGAGGAACTCCACCCGACGAGTGGCCCGGTTGAGGATATCTTGTTGCTGTTCAGTGACGGTTCCAGCATATCCCGCGGCCAGGGTGCGCAACAGGCTTTGCGTCACACTGACTGGCGAACGTAACTCATGGGTGACCATGCGGATAAACTGGCTCTTGGCCTCGTCGAGCTGCTCGATAGTCTGGTAAGCCATCGCATTCTCGATGGCGATGCTTCCCTGGGCGGCGATGGCGGATAAAAAGCCTACATCCTCCGGGGTAAATCGGTCCGGTTCGACGGCATAGGCGCGCAAGATGCCCAGGGGTTGGTCCTTTCCAATCAAAGGGGCAGAAAGCATCGAGCGGATACCCTCTTGCCTGGCCTCCTCCGGGTATTGGATCAAAGGACTGTTGGGNGCATCGGGGATATTGACGGTCTTGCCCGCCAACACTTCGCGTGCCAAGGGGTTAGACACCGCGTCCACTGGCCCTTTTTCGAGGTAAGCCTGGCTCAAGCCAAAGACCGCTACCGGCTCCAGGCGCTGGCCGCTCTTGTCCAGCAGCCGGATTGAGCAGGCGCGCACCCCCATCGCTTCGGCAGTGCTTTTGACCAGCCGGTTGAGCACCTGATTGAGCTCCAGGGTAGACCCGACNGTGCGGGCGCCGTTGTTCAGCGCTTGCAGCCGGGTNGTTGCCCGCTGCAGGCTTTTGCTCAGCTCGACGATCTCTTCTTCACGCTGGCGCAAGCGCTCGTGGATCGATGAGGCCAGGTAGGCGACAATCAGGCTTGTGCTGGCAAAGAAGATCAGCATCGCAGCCAGGTAAAGCCTATTCAGGTACAGCCGTGTTTCCAGGTAGCCAACGATGGTTACATGGGGCATGAGGCCATANAACTCCAACAGCGCAATCCCTGAAACCAGGCCAATCGCCAGAGCTGCAAAAGCAAGGGCTGTACGCGGCGGGAAGAAGATCGAGGCGATGACAATATGGAAGATAAAAAACAGGATAGCCGGGCTTTCAATGCCGCCGGAACAATGGATCAATAACGTCATTGCCAGCCAGTCCAGGCTAACCTGCCATTTAGCTAACCGGTCATAGGCCTCCGCCGGTGCAGAGGCGTGGGTAAGGCGACGCTCTGCCAGATAAAAGACCAGATTGTAGATCAGAATTCCTGAACCGATGGTAAAGAGCGGCCCGGCCGGTACGCCCAGGTTGAACACCGCGCCGACCAGCCAGGTGGCCAACAGCACGCCTGCCCCTGCGAACCAACGCAAATGGATCAACCAGGCAATGCTGGAGACCAATTCCGCCTCCACCAGTGTGCGAGCCGGTTTGACCGGCGATGGTTTCGGTGGACCGATGGNGTTCCCANGAGGGGAGGGAAAACCCATGTTCGCCTCTACTTCTCGCCTAGAATTTCTCGNACCTTCGCCAGCAATCCTTCTGGAGTGACCGGNTTCTCGATGAAGGTCTGCACGGGCAGGTAATCCTCGTCAGGNGTAAAACGTAAGGGGGTCGTGCTGTGGATCGCAGTCAACATGATAATGGGCGTCCGACGGAAATCCTTGTACTCGGACTCTGGATCGGGGCTGTGCAGGTCTAAGGCGAGCTGGAAGCCAGCAGTGGCGGTGTCCATCATCACATCTAGAATGATCAGGTCGGGCTTGACTTCCTTGACTCTCGCCAAACCTTGTGCCGAGCTCGTGGCCTCAGATATGGTATAGCCAGCGGATTCCAGCGGCAAGCGGAGCACCAGGCGTTGATCGGGATCGTCGTCAACAATGAGAATTTGTTTTTTATCCATGTTTAGTTCTTCCATTCCATAGATCGGACAAGATAGCGTCAACCAGCTCGGGAAGGGCTAACGTGACAGCGGGACTAAGTTCTTGACCTGGTTCGGATTGCCCGGGTTCGACGCCATAGATCAGGATCTCCTCTGGCAAAATGTCAAGGGACTGGGCTAATTCCAAGCCATTCACCAGGCCCGGCTCGTGCAGGGAGATGATTTCATCTTGGGCAATGAGACGGACTTCTTGCGGTCCGAAGCGCCNCCAGGTGCCCGGCGCTCCCCCCATGTGCACGGCGTCGATGATGATCGCCCGCGACCAGCCCTCCAGCCAGGTAGCCAGCCCCCAGCCAGGTGTACCAGCCTCCATGACGCTCACCTGTGGGGGCAGGTCACATCCAGCCAGGATTTCTACAGCCCGCACACCCAACCCATCATCTCCCAGGAGAGGATTGCCAATCCCTAAGATCAGCGTGCCGGGCTGCTGGCGAGTCAAGGTCATTTCGGCTCCACTTCCAAGACATGCACCGAGCAAGATATGCACGGGTCGTAGGCACGCACCAGCATTTCCAGGTCTAATTGCATAGTCTTGATTGGCTTCTCGGCAATGAGGGGCGTCAGAGCGAGCATATCGGCTTCCAGGTTTGCCAGGTTTTGGTTGGTGGGAATGACACAATCCGCGCCGGTCATATTGCCATCCTCACCGATCCAGTAATGGTGGATCAATAGGCCACGCGGCACTTCACAGACGCCCACCCCCTCGCCTGGGATTGCCTTCACCGGCGCTGGCTGTTCGCTGGTGATGCCACGCTCAAGCAACCTGTCGATGATCGCAANGGCATCTTCGACGCAATGAACGATCTCAACCACCTGGGCGGCTGAGTTCAGGTANGGGTTGGTGACCTTGGGTTTAAGCCCCAAAGTCGCAGCAGCCTCTTTGGCACGTGGGTGAAGCTGTGGGTAGTTATTATTGAAGCGAGCCAGCGCCCCGACCATGTACGACTGGCGCAGGTGGCGGGTATGCTTGGCTGAAGAGTGAGTCACCAGGTGTTCGTTGGTCACCTGGCGGTAAGCCTCGGCCGGCAGGCGTGCTCCGTCGCTGGTGATGATCTCGCCGTCGATGAACGCGTATTCGTCAGGCTTGGTGAGCGAGACATATTCGGTATCCCGCTCGAACTGAGGCCAGTGCAGGGTAGCGAACAAGGCGACTGTCTCATCGACATCCGCGCGGGCGGCAACCAGTCGCTGGTGCAGGTTCTCAAGTTCGGCCGGCTTGGGGAAGTGGGTAAAGCCACCAACGCACATGGCGATCGGGTGCGTGTGCCGCCCGGTGACCACGGCACAGATGTCCCCCGCCAGTTTCTTCATCCGCAAGGCGCGCAGGACTACCTCCGGGTGGCTGGTCGCCAAGGGGATGACGCTGCCCACGCCCAGGAAATCGGGAGCCACCAACATATAAGCATGCAGCACATGGCTATCGAGGATCTCGCCATGAAAGGTCAGCTTACGCAATAATTGTGTCTGCTCGCTCGGCTCGACGCTCAGAGCTTTTTCAGAGGCGCGCAGCGAAGCGGTGGCATGACCGGTGGCGCAGATACCGCAGATGCGGCTGGTGATGTGGGAGGCTTCTTGATAGGGACGGCCGCGCAACATGGCCTCGAAAAAGCGCGGCGTTTCCACAACATCCAGGCGGCATTCCTTGATCCGCCCATCTTCGATTTCGACGACAATATTGCCGTGGCCTTCGACCCGCGTGACATGGTGGACATCGATTCTCTTATTCATTGGCATTTTTCCTCTGCAGCAAGGTTTCACGCACCTGGTAGGTTGTGAACATGGTATACATCGAGGTGAGCCCCTCCACGGTGAGGCCGTGCTTGGTCAGCACATCTCGCATTGCGGTTTCGTTGGGATTAGAGATGAATCCCCGGCAGGCTTCGCACGACTGGCCGTAAGTTGGGCAGATGGCGTCACAACCTGCGCGGGTGACCGGTCCCATGCAGACCTTGCCTCGAGTAAACAGACAGGTGTTCTCTTTGAGCTTGCACTCGACGCACAGCGGGTAATCTGGGATGAAAGGCTTTTTCCCGAGCAGCAGGGCCTTGACAGCAGAGATGAATTCCTGGCGGTCGATTGGGCATCCAGGGATAACGAAATCCACTGGGATGACAGCCTCAATGGGGCGCACGTCGTATGTGTCATACCAGTCTGCCTGATCGCCATACACGTACCGGCGAACTTCATCCAGAGGATGCAGGTACTTGAGGGAATTCACGCCACCCAGATGGGCGCAAGAGCCCAAAGCTACGACGATGGAGGCCTGTTCGCGGATCTTCTTCAGACGGGCTTCGTCGCTCTCCCGAGTACAAGAACCCTCGATGAAAGCTACGAGATAGTCCTCGCCTTTCTCAGACATGGCCTCCCGGAATTGGACGATCTCGACCGCCGCCAATAGATCAGGATGGTCCTGCAGTGAATCTACCACCGTAAGCTGGCAGCCCTCACAACTAGTGAAGTCGAAGAAAGCTACTTTGGGTTTACCGTTCTGGCTCATAACGCCTCCTCCAGCCCTTTGATATCCCGATATGAAAAGACCGGCCCAGATTGGCAGGTATAGATGTTGTTGATCTGGCAGTGACCACACTTACCCACGCCGCATTTCATGCGGCGTTCCAGAGACAGCCAGATATTGCCCTCTGGAATTCCTTTGCCGAGCAATTCCATCAACACGAAGCGGTACATTACCGGCGGGCCGACGGTCACCGCGACTGTGTTGCGCGGGTTAATTGAAATATCCTTGAACAGGGTGGTGATGACGCCGATATGCCCGTCCCAGGTCTCGTCGCCCCGGTCGACGGTAAGATACAGCTCGACATCGTTGCGTTCCCCCCAGCGCTTGAGTTCATCTTTAAACAGCAGCTCGGAGGGGGTGCGCGCTCCATAAAGGATGATCACCCGCCCGAACTGGGCGCGCTCATCCAACACTTGGTTGATCAGCGAACGCGCTGGGGCGAGCCCCAATCCACCAGGCGCGAACAGCATGTCCTTGCCGCGGAAGTGCTCGATCGGAAAACCGTGCCCANATGGCCCGCGAATGCCGATCCTGTCACCAGGCATCAGGCGATGCAGCGCACCGGTCACGTCTCCGGCTTTGCGCACACACAGCTCAAAGATGCCATTGCTCCGGCTGGGACTGCTGCTGATGCTGATNGGGGCTTCGCCGANCCCCAGGAAAGAAACCTCGACGAACTGTCCGGGGCGGTGATCCAGGGATCTNCCGGCCGGTAATTCNATTGTAAAAAGCTTCTCCAACGCGGTGAGCTGCTCAATCTGCACGATACGCGCCATCTCCGGGAGGAAGATCTGGAGCTCATCAGTCATTGATGGAAAGGTCCTGTTCGTGATCATAGTGTGCTCCCTGCCTCTTGTTGGCGGTAGAGTTCGTTAAAAACACCCACTGGGGTGATATCGACCAGACAGGCCCGGGCACAGCGGCCACAACCGACGCAGCCCAGGTGTTTATGGGCTTCCAGAATGTACTTGCCTTTCCGCATGAAGCGATGGCGTTGGCGCAAAGCCCGGCTCTTGCGGAAATTGTGACCGCCGGCGACCGTGGCAAATTCGTCCAGCTGGCAGCTATCCCAAATCCGTACTCGTTCCCCACGGCGCAGGTCCAGTTCGATTTCGTCCTTTACATCGAAACAGAAACAGGTTGGACAGACATTGGTACACGCTGCGCAGGCTAGGCAGCGCTCTCCTAATTCAGCCCATAATGGGCTTTTTGCACTCAGGCTTAGCAGGGAGGGCAAATCGCTGACATCAAACTCCAAGCGGTAGGGGAACTTTGGCCACTTCTCGCTGATCACTGCATTCAGCCGCTGCATCTCACCTGGTTTGGCTGGGGTGGTGGAGGCGTACAGACCCAATAAATCGTGCCCCTCTGATGTCCCGATATCGACTGCATAGGCATCGCCCAGGTCGATCAAATGCAGGTCGTAGCCTTCCTCGGCGGTCAGTGTTCCCATGCTCTTGCAGAAGGAGTGTTCGTCGCAGGGACGGAGGCATTCGATGCCCACGATCAAGGTGCGGTTCCGCCGCTCCAGATAGTGCGGGTCGGGGAAGCCTGTCGAGAAGACCGCATCGAGCAGCTGGATGGCGTGCAAATCGCAGGTGTGTACGCCGAAGATGACGGTGGGTCGGTCTTGTGGCGCTGGCTCCAGGTAACCGCCATTGGTTCTATCGAACTTAAACAGGGTTTCCCGCGGTGGTAGCAGATACTTCTTGGGGGGCAGGATCGTCGTGGGATAATCCAGCCGCAGGGCATCTGGATCGGCGATCTCGTCAAAGGCGTACCCNCCGTTCGATTCGACCGGTCCGACGACCCGGTAATGCGGCATGAGCCGGTGGATAAAATCAGAAAGTTCAGATTTTTGAAGGATGGTAAGGCTCACGGATCGCTCCTTAAGTGATGTATTTCACTATCAATATAACGGATAGCGGTGACAAACCCCGTGATAAGCGAATGACAAAACTGTGACAAAAACCAGTCGCCCGGTTTAATTCTTAGCGTTGTTCACCCATGGNTGCCAGGCGATANCCCACGCCGGGCACAGTTTTGATGAAGATCGGGTTAGTCGGGTTGGGTTCGATCTTGCTGCGCAGCCGGCAGACAAGCTGACGCAAGGCNGCTCGCNCCCCACCTTTGTAACCCCAGATGTGTTCGATGATGGCATCGCACTCCAACGCCTGTCCTGAATAAGTTAGCAGACAATCCCAAAGGCGCCGCTCCAGGGGAGTTAGAGCAACCGGTTGTCCTGAACGTACAGAAACCTGGCGATGGTCAGGCGCGCGGGCGGCCTTGCCCAGGATAAGAGGGGAGGGGGCTGGCGATCTTCCGGCGCGGCGTAAGAGCGCCTGGGCGCGCGCTACCAGCTGGCGGAGGCTAAATGGCTTTGTCAGGTATAAGTCGGCACCGAGTTCCAGGCCGTGGAGGATGTCTTCCTCGCTGTCCCTGACTGTGAGCAGGATGATCGGGGTATCATCTTCTGCGCGAATGCGCTGGCAGACAGTAAAGCCATCTATCTTGGGCAGNTTGATATCGAGGATGATCAGGTCTGGTTTTTCCTCAACCCAAAGCTGCAAGGCAAGGTAGCCATCATGAGCCTGGATAACCTGGAAACCGGCACGCTGTAAGGCAAAGGCCACGACGTCGGCCAGTGCATGATCATCATCTACGACAAGTGCTTTCATCATCTCTGATGGCCTATTTCCCCCACTATATTCGATGGACATGACAAACTTCGTGATCAATTCATGACAATGCTGTGATATGAGTAAAAAGGGCGGTTACGACGTCAACCGCCGTAATCGCCCTTCGAGTGAGCGATTCATCCAGCTGTGCTACTGCTGGATGAACGGGCCACTGCTTTACGAGCTGCGTGCAACTATTGGACGACTAGCAATTGCTAGATAAATTATGTGCGGCCGATCAAAAGCCCATAACCAAGGCCGGGGACAACCTTGATATAAGTGGGTTGCGCCGGATCAGGTTCAACCTTGGCTCTCAGGCGACGTACGAGCTGGCGCAACATGTCGCGGTCCCCACCTCCAGGGCCCCAGACGTGGTCGATGATGGCATCGATGGTCAAGACTTGCCCGGCGTTGACCATCAGACAGTCCAACAAGCGCCCTTCCAGGGCAGTCAGGGGGATCGNNTCCCCTTCGCCAATGCGCACCTCGCGCCGGCTGNNTGCNAGGAGCAGGTCGCCAACCTGACGCGGGGAGGGGGTGGCCGATTGTCCGGCGCGACGCAGGACCGCCTGGGCGCGCGCCACTAACTGGCGCGGGCTGAAAGGTTTAGAGATGTAATCGTCTGCGCCGAGCTCCAGGCCGTGGACGATGTCGTCGTCCTCGCCGCGCACCGTGAGCATGATAATCGGTGTGTCTGCTTCGCGGCGGATGCGCTGGCAGACGGTAAAGCCATCCATCTTGGGCAGGTTAACATCTAATACGATCAGGTCGGGTTTATCTTCCGCCCAGCGCTGCAAGGCGGAGAGGCCGTCATAAGCCTGGATTACATGGAAGCCCTCGCGCCGTAAGGCAAAGGCAACCACATCGGCCAGCACCCGGTCGTCGTCGACGATTAAAGCCTTCATGATCAACCTATGCCTGGCAAAGTGAACCAGAAAGTGGATCCGCCGCCCTGGCGATCACACCAACCTGTCTGGCCGCCTTGGGCTTCAACCACCGCTTTGACCACCGAAAGACCCAGTCCAATCCCCCCTTTGAGTTCAGCGTTGGTCGAACCGGGGACGATGAAACGTTGATACAGGTTTTCGCGGTATTCTTCTGGGACGCCAGGCCCGCGGTCGGATACATCCACGCGCACCCAGCCGTCTTGAATATTGGCCTGGATGGTGATCTCAGCGTCGGCTGGACCGTACTTGCTGGCATTTGCAAGCAGGTTAACTAGAACCTGCACTGTACGCCGGGGGTCGACCATCACCTGGGGCAGCGTGGTCGGCAGGCCCAGCACCAAACGCTGACCGTACTTGTCCAACAAGGGCTGCATAGTACTGGCTGCTTCGTGAATGATTTTGCCCAGGTCGTGCGGCCGGGGGTTGACGCGGAAGCGACCAGCCTCGATGCTGGCGCTCTCCAGCAGGTTGTCGATCAGGGTTTGCAGGCCCAGGATGCCCAGGTGCAGCGATTGGAGCAGCTCCTGCATCTCAGCGGGACTCAGCTCGGTGGATTGATCCATGAGCAACTCGACCGAGGCAGCCAGTGCGGAGAGTGGTGTGCGAAACTCGTGTGCCACGTTGCCGATGAAGCCGGCTAACAAATGGTGGATGATCTCCTCCGAGCTGACATCCCGAAAGACGAAGGCGGTTTCAGCCTCGCCCGCTTCTGAGGGGGATAAACGAGCGCCAGTCACGGCCAACGAAGCCCAATGTCCATCTGCCAGTTCAACGACGATTTTGTTTTTTAATCCTGGGGCGGGCAGCGACTCCCAGAAAGGGGTCTTCGTCCCTGCCAGGTGAAAGACTTCGTCACAGGAGCGGCCCAATACTTCGTCCCGGTTCCAGCCGGTGATGCGCTCTGCGCCGTGGCTGAAAAAGGTGATGCGCCGTCTCTCGTCCAGGGC
>C687J29651_10000046_pt1 | contig 37010 bp, 38 predicted proteins | sample RifCSP13_1_FD_29651 | JGI IMG/M metagenome (IMG submission 29651) | reverse complement strand
GTACAGGTCATCGTCAACCTGATCGCCACCGACGGACGCATCTCTGCCTTTCGCCATCCGCTTCCCACCGGCAAGCAGCTCGATCGCTACGCCATGCTCGTCTTGTGCGGGCGGCTTAAGGGCATGGTATGCTCTCTGACCCGCCTGGTGCACTTCGGCCCACTTCCCGATGACTTGCGCCGCAAGGCACAAGCCGTGGCGCAGGTCGACGCCGCCTTTATCAGCGCCACTCGCCCCGGTCGTACCCTCGGTGATATCCTCCAGGATGCCGTGGCGACCTATGCTGCTACTGGCTTCCCAGACGAATGGCACCTCCACCATCAGGGTGGCCCGNCGGGATACGAACCACGCGAGTANGTTGCCACTCCCGGCTCGACCGACGTGGTCTCTGCTGGGCAAGTCTTCGCNTGGAACCCCTCCATTACCGGCACCAAGTCGGAGGACACCATCCTCGTCGGCCAAAATGGCAACGAAGTGCTGACCTCCATCGCTGGCTGGCCGATGACGTCCGTCACCATCGCGGGTCAGACGATCTCCCGCCCGGCGATTTTAGAGATACTATAGCTAGCGTTTTCGGAATATTCTCGAGTTCCAAGCCTAGATTTGTATCTGGCTGGATTCGATGCTTTAGCGGGACTACTACCAGATTTAGAATCCGGCTGAAGCCTCGCATTCAGGATGATATCCTGGCCTTATGAACGTATTACGACTTCACAGTTCCTACGATCTTCGCCTGCACGCCGAGCCTGAGCCGCTGCCCGGCCCTGGCGAATCGCTGTTGCGCGTGACCGCCATCGGCGTGTGCGGCTCAGATCTGCACTGGTACCAGCACGCCGGCATCGGCGACGCGCAGCTTGTCCAGCCACTCGTCCTGGGACATGAGTTTGCCGCCCTGGTGGAAGATAAAGCCTCACCATGGTACGGTCAGCGCGTGGCGGTTGACCCGGCCGTCCCCTGCCTGGCCTGCGAGTTCTGCCTGGAAGGCTACCCAAACCTTTGCCGCGCCCTGCGTTTTGCCGGGCACGGCCAGGACGATGGCGCCCTGAGGCAGTTCATAGCTTGGCCATCGCGCTGCCTCCATCCCCTGCCGGAGGCCTTGAGTGACTTAGATGGCGCCTTGCTCGAGCCGCTCGGCGTAGCCCTGCATGCTCTCGACTTGGGCTGCCTCCAACCGGGCATGTCGGTCGGCGTCTTTGGCTGTGGCCCGATCGGTCTATTGATCGTCCAGCTGGCCCGCCTGTCTGGGGCGACTCAGATCATCGCCACCGATCTGTTTCCACACCGCCTGGAGGCTGCCCGCTCATTTGGCGCCACTGCCGTATTCCAGGTGACCGAGGGGTGGGACAATGCCGAGGTTTGGGCAGCGACAAACGGACGGGGTGTAGCTGTTGCCTTTGAGGTAGCTGGCGAAAACCAGGCTGTCGAGACCGCCATCGCCGCCGCGCGTCCTGGGGGAGACGTGGTCCTGGTCGGCATCCCCTCCACGGACTGGACGGCGTTTACTGCCTCCATCGCCCGGCGTAAGGGGCTGACCCTCAAGTTTTCTCGCCGCATGAAGTTCACCTACCCACGCGCCATCCAGCTCGCCGTGCGCGGCCTGGTGGATGTGCGCTCGCTGGTCACGCACCGTTTCCCCCTCTCCCAGGCTGACCAGGCCTTCCAGGTCGCCTTGGCCCGCCAGGGCTTAAAGGTCATTATTGAACCTTAAAGAGTGCTCGCCCCTCACCCGATTCCAGAAGAGGGGCCAAAGGGCAGGGCTTTCACCCCCACCAAAAACCAGGTCCGCATTTCCCCCTTTCCTTTGATCGGGATCGTGCCGCGCGGTTCGCAGATAAACCCATCGCGGATCTGCTCGTACGTCGCATCCGTGATCTGGATCTTCCCCGGCACCCCTTGCGACTCCATCCGGCTGGCGATGTTGACCGCGTCGCCCCACAAGTCGTAGACAAATTTCTTCCGCCCGATCACCCCACCCACCGCCGGCCCGGAATTGATCCCGATTCTGAACTCGATCCGCTTTCCATTGCAGTTGGGTCGTGTACGCAGGTAGTCGCTCATCTCCAGTGCCATCCAGGCCATCACCTGAGCNTGGTCCGGGCGCGGTCGCGGTGCCCCGGCCGCCACCATGTAGTTGTCGCCGATCGTGCGGATCTTTTCCACATCGTACTTCTCCACCAGCGAGTCGAAAAATGAAAAGATTTCATTGAGCAGATTGACCATTTCCACCGGCGCCAACTCAGCGGTCAGAGGTGTGAACCCGACTAGGTCAGCGAACAGGACGCTGGTTTCCTCGAAATGGTCGGCAATCGTCCGTTTCTCGTCCTTCAAGATCCCCGCAATCTCCCTGGGCAGGATGTTCAACAGCAGGTCTTGAGCCTTGGTCTCTTCGATCCGCAGCAGCCGGTAAGCAAGGTCCTTTTGATCCAAGAAATACTTCAGAAAGACGATAGCGATGCTCGAAACGCCGCTGATGTTCAAGACGAAGAAGGTAGTGATCAGCCCCGGCGGCAGGTTGTTGCCCGCCCGCACAAGCGGATCCAGGAATCCGCTCACGATCAGGATGGCGACATAAGCGTACCACCAGCGCATCGCCTGTCTTGACTTGTACAACAGCATGGCACCTATCGGGGAGATAAACGACCATAGCACCACTGCACTGGAGTTCATGAATCCCCCGAGTACCAATGTTTGAATAAAAGGTAAGAGCAAACCGAGCACCAGTTGGTTGAAACGGTGGAAGCGGTATTGGCCTGTCCTGGCCANCCTGTACAGGCTGAGCGCCGTCACGATCGTGTAAAGCCAGGAGATCGAGGCCGCCACTGGTTCATTGAAATAGTAATAGATTATCCCGTAGATAGCAGTCGCCAGGATCACCAGGAAGCTGCCACCCACCAGCAGAGTCTTCCGCAGCCGGTCTTCTTGGCTGTCGTGGGGGTAACTGCCGATCCGCAGTGCGTTAACTGCCAGAGACAGGAAATGGTATTTTATAGTGCGCAGAATCATCGAGACGGCGTGTATTTCGGAGTATTTCGACCTGAATTAAATCTATCCCAATCTTACTATAAAATCAAATCCGAAAGCGAATGCCTCCACGGATTTCTAGGGATTCGATGCTTTAGCCGGATTCCCCCGAGCCTCATTGGAATTCCCAAACCAGGATTGACCCGATGTCATTTCTGCGTTAAAATAACCTCCAGTCATCCCAAAACTTTCGCCCGCGTAGCTCAGTGGATAGAGCATTTGCTTGCGGAGCAAAGGGCCGCGCGTTCGAGTCGCGCCGCGGGCGCCTTTAGGGGGAAAACTCGAATCAGTCACCCGGATAGGGCTCTGCCAATAATTCCTCGATTTTGTCATCCAATTGCGGGGCTTTCAGGGGGCCGATGTGGACCCCGCGCAGCTCGCCATTCTTGGCGATATAAAAGGTTTCCGGCACACCCTGAATATTATAGGCCTGCGAAATGCGCGTCCCGATATCAGGCCCGTTAATATAAGTGATGTCGAACTCCTGGATGTAGGCCAGGGCTTCTTTCTCGGTGTCAACGTAGTCCACGCCGATAAAAACCACGCCCTTATCTTTATATTTGCGCCAGGTCTGTTCCAGATAGGCTGCCTCTTCCCGGCAGGGTGGGCACCAGGATGCCCAGAAGTTGATGATCACCACCTGGCCGTGCAGCTCGCTCAGCGTAACTTCCCGCCCATCGAAACCGGTCAGGCTGAAATCAGGCGCCATCCCCTCTTGGATGGGACCGGCCTGAGCCTTTTTCAAGCCCCAAGCCATGAGTCCAAGGAGGGCCAGCACCACGAGAAAGGCCATTCCCGTCCAGCCTGTGGCTGATCGAGGTCGGGTCGGCTCCGCCTTATTAATGAGAGCGTCTTCTTGAGCCTGGATCGTATCTACCATCATTCTTATCCTTACGTTNATCTATCCCTAATCTTGCTCCTCTCAGGCGCAGCCGATTGAGCATGGTGCTGGCTATGAACCTGTCCTTCGTCGTGGCCCATAAATTTCATCATCAAAATATGAGAGAGAGGGCATAAGAGGATCAGCCCGAAAAAAAGCACCTGGTTGACCGGCACGTTGAAGAGAAAGATGGCCCCCAGAGCGATGACTGGCACCAGGCAGCAGGCCAGCATGATCAATATGTGTTTCTTCGTCATCGTATCCTCCATTATGGGTAGAATGCTAAAACTTCTTCCAAAGCTTTTTCGGCAAGCTCAGGGTTGGCTGCCATCCAAACCAGCAGCTTGCTGGATCGAAAGTAAGAATGGAGTTGGCCCATAGACAGCTTCATCTAAGCGCCAATAGCCCGCTACAGCTAATAGGAGAAATAAACCTGCGCCAATTAGAGCGAGTGAAATGATTTTTCTCATCTAACTTCCACTTTTGTGCCTCCTGGCCAGGGCGCCATCGCGTCGCCGGGATCATAGGACACGGTCGGCAGCGTCCAACGGAAAACCCATTTTGCATCATCCGGGCGGGCATTCACGCATCCATTCGACATCGGTTCGCCGAAATTGTTGTGCCAGAATGTGGAGTGAATCGCCACGCCGCTTCCCACGAAGAGCGACACCCATCCGATGCCAGGCAGGTCCCATCCACCCCCCGTCGTCCCGCCGCTCATGTGCAGCGAAACCAGCTTGCGCCAGATTGGGAAATTACCAATTGGGGTAGCCCATACATCTACCTTTTCCCCAAGATAATTGTATAAAGCCCCGGAGGAAATTCGAGCGAAATAGACTTCGGTTTTACCCTCGTAGCATGACAGCGTCTGGTAGGTGATATCCACGACCACGCGTTTCTCTTCGACATCANGGGCTATGGGAGCCATCTCCTCCGCGGTGAGAGGGCGAAAGGCTTGCNCCAGACCCCACAGGATATCACCATAGGAGCCATACTGCTCATTCAAGCGGTACCAAACCTGGCCTTCGGCGTCGGCGCGCGCCTGGTCTATCCACATGATTTGGCTGTAATACAAGCGCACAGGTTGTCCCAGCTTTATGCGGTCCTGGTATCGAGGGGAGCGCGCGGGTGGGTTGTCAAGTACTAGATCTATATAGGGGACACTGACTTCCACCCACATGCCTGCCCCCAGGCTGGTATCGGGCAGGTCTGTAAGCGGCGCATTCGGAAGATTGCGCACGGGCTGAAGGTAAGGCGCCCAGATGTATCCGTCGGGCGTTTCCACCCAGCGCTGGTTGGTGTGGTAAAGGTTTTTTCCGACTACCTCCCGCAGCCAGGGGACAATGGCGTCTTCGTAGAGTTCACCCACTGTCTGGCTGTCGCTATCCGGGCGGGTTTTTACATCCACTTTGCCGACGTTGACTCTGCCCAATAGCTCGTCCTGAGGAAATTCAAGCAAAGCGACCGTTTGAACCAATGGGCGGAATGCAAGGCTGCCCATCCCCAGGACAGCCGTTTTAAGAAATTCACGCCGGGTGAAAGATACTTTTTTGTTAATAAATTTCATTAGACGATAGTAACGAAATCGCAGCGGCTTTCACCCTGAATAACCGAACCCTTGTTTATTTCTGCTCCCTCTTGAGGTTTATTCCCGGTAGGGCTTACTTCATGTCCCAGGCGAAGACACGCTCTGGAGCATCTACATCTTTTATGATCAACGTCAGCTTTGATGCGCCGTCCAATATCGGTTTGCCTGCTACGCTGGCCGGAAACGAGAGCGTCCCAGAGACGTGATGCCCGCCTCGCGGCGCATCCCACAGCACTGCTTGAACGCTCTGGCCGGTATCGGTCGTAAGAGTAGCCAATGCAGACAAATCCATACTCAGGTCTATAGAATGTGTATCCAAGGCAACTTCAAAGATTAGCGTGTCTTGTGAGCCGTTCAGATCGAGCGGTTTTACGACCACTGTAACTGCGCCTTGGCTATCGGTGATCTCGGCCAGCTGCAGCCCAGGCAGGTTGACCGGCTGTTCAAGTTGAGCCGCTGAATCTTGCATAGGAGCGGCGAGGGGTTGGGTCGGAAGGTCCGCAGTAGGATCAACTGCCGGTTGGGTTGAGGGCGAGGGTGTCGCCGTGCTACAGGCTGCCAGAACCAGCCCAAGCGCGAGAATGAGCAGGAAAGTGAAGCGTTTCATTGAGTCTCCAGAACAGGGGATGCGGCAGCAGCCATCATTTGAATGGCCTTGTGCCGTTCTTTTAATAGAATGAAGAGCATAATCAGTATCCCAATTAGCGTTGTCGTCAATCCAACCAGCATAAAGGTGATCCGGTACTGCGCNAGGAAAGNCGCTGCGGCGGTCAGCCCCAGGATGGGCAAGACATCGGTGACGTGGTGGACACAACAGGCTACCATTGCCATCGTGGAGGTTGTCCCCCCCGCACCCATCAGGGGACCGCTGGGTCCGGTGGTGGCCACGGGTACGAATAAACGCTTCTTCAGGATGGTGTAAAGCCCGACCTGAACTCCAAAGCCGAGGATGATCGGCAGGACGATCCAGCGGTCATCCCAAAACAAGTCGATCGCATGTTGAGGACTTTCGGCCCACGAGACGATACCAAAGTACAGCCCGGTCAGAAACAGCGCTCCGACCAGGCCAGTTGATAGAGGGATTAAGATCCGTTTTGAGATAAACATCCCATTACACCTCCTGTTCGAATAATTTGCTGTTTGGTTTTCATCATAATCCCGGATCGCCGCGATTGGTATGCGCTACGTGGCCTTATTTATCCTAAGCAATATTGCCTATTTACGAACCAGCCAGATTACGCTACAAGTCCTAAGTTATTGCCCATATAATGCCAAAAGAGTTGAATAATTTAAGTTGTAGGGGCGCAGCGAGAGGTATCCGCAACTTTGCATGAACGGAAATTTAGCTGCGCCCGCCACGCAAATTGGTTTCCAACCAAATATGGAGTATCGACCATGAGCCAAAATAAAACCAGGAAATATTCCAAAAAGCGAAAAAAGGGGAACGCTAAATGGATGCCGATCCTGATTGCCCTGGGTGGTATCCTGCTTGTCGCCGCGGCTTTCCTAGCGCTGCGTGAAAAACCGGCGCCCAAGGTGCCTGTCGAAGTCAAAGGCTCCCCCAGCTTGAAGGTGGATCAAGAGGAGAGGGACCTGGGAGACGTGAAGCTGGACCAGACCGTCGAAGTGTCGTTCCAACTCACTAATGTCGGTGACAAGCTGCTGCGCTTCAGCGAACAACCTTACATCGAAGTCGCTGCGGGATGTTGACCGCCTATCCCTGCCATCGGTTCGATGGCGTTAAAGCCCGGAGAAAGCACCTCTCTTTCGATGCAATTCATGATGCACGCCGGCATGGAAGGTTTTCACGACTTTCGCGTGCACTTGCCCAGCAATGACCCCCAGCAACCGGATCGTACTTTGACGGTTTTGTCTAATTGGGTGCCCTGAAGATTACCCAACGAGAAGCTGAAATATGGGTGACACTTTCTTGATTCTCGACCAACCGTGTGATGAAGCCATCGCCTGGCTGACCCGGCAGGCGAACAGCATTGGATTGCAGGTAATGCGTACCTTCGACCTGCAAGTCGCCCGACAAGCCCATACAGAATGCCCCTGCCCCCACCATGGAACCGACCAGTGTGATTGCCAGATGGTCATCTTACTGGTTTATGCGGAGGGCCTCCAACCGAGCAGCTTAGAAGTCCATAGCCACGATGGGAAGTCCTGGTTTTCCCTGGTCGACACCCCCCAACAACGGGCTGACCCGCGCCTGGAAGCGTCAATCCAACGGGTGCTTATCTCGAAAGGTGTTTCTCCTTGAGGAAGATAACCACATGAATGAATCTACATTGAACCTGACTCTGCCAATCACTGGTATGACCTGCGCCTCGTGCGTTTCCCACGTGGAAGGTGCACTCAAAGAACTCTCCGGGGTTAAACAGGTTATCGTCAACCTGGCAACCAACAAAGCTAACCTGGTTTATGACCCAAAACAGGTGGGGCTGGCAGATATGCAGCGAGCTGTCGAAAGCGTGGGTTATTCTGTCCCAACGACAGAATTAACTCTGGATGTAGGCGGGATGACCTGCGCTTCCTGCGTGGCACACGTGGAGGCTGCGCTTAACGAATTGCCCGGTGTGAATGAGGCCGTCGTAAACCTGGGATTGGGCAACGCCCGTGTAACCTATATCCCAGGGGTAGTGACCACATCAGCAATGAAACGCGCTGTGAGTGAAGTTGGATACGAAGCCAGCGAACGCAGTGAAGGCGCAGATGCGCTCGACCGTGAGCGACAGGTACGTGAAGATGAAATTAAACGACAGGGACGGAATTTAATCATTGCTGGAACCATCGGCTTGATCGTCATGATCGGCACATTCTACGACATGCTCGGCCCATTGAAAGCCTTTGTCCCAGAATTTCTCTCTTACAAATGGGTAATTGGCTTGCTGACCACGCCGATCGTCTTTGGCCCCGGGCGTCAATTTTTCACCAACTCCTGGCGTGGCCTGAAACACGGCGTCACCGACATGAACCTGCTATACGCCACCGGCATCGGCGCGGCGTACGGCATCGCCGTGATCAATACCCTCTTCCCCAAGGCTGGCTTTGGCGGCGAAGGCGCCACGTTCTTCGAGAGCGCCGCCCTGCTCACTGCCTTCATCATCTTGGGGCGCTGGCTTGAGGCGCTCACCAGGGGGCGTACCTCCGAAGCCATCCGCAAGCTGATGAAGCTCCAGCCCAAGATCGCCCGCCTCATCCGCGACGGCAAAGAAGAGGAAATTCCCGCCGATGAGGTAGAGATCGGTGATCTGATCCTGGTTCGCCCGGGAGAGGGCATCCCGGTGGATGGAGCAGTGATTGAAGGCTATTCTGCAGTCGATGAATCCATGCTCACGGGGGAAAGCCTGCCGGTGGAGAAGAAGGCTGGTGACACCGTCATTGGCGGTACCCTGAATAAGACCGGCGCCTTCAAGTTCACCGCCACCCGCGTTGGCAAAGATACTGCCCTGGCGCAGATCATCAAGTTAGTGGAAGACGCTCAAGCAAGTAAGGCGCCTATTCAGAAACTCGCTGATTGGGTTGCTGGACACTTCATCCTCGGAGTTCACATGCTGGCTGTTGTGGTGTTCATCTTCTGGTTTTTCTTTGGCTACCGGTGGTTCTTCGACCCGAATTCCAGGTTCATATTGTCTCCGTATGCATTGGGTGAGATCGGCGTTTTTGGTTTCTCCCTATTACTGTCGGTGACCGTGTTGGTCATCTCTTGCCCGTGTGCGGTGGGTCTGGCTACACCGAGCGCCATGATGGCCGGGACAGGCAAAGCCGCAGAACACGGCGTGTTATTCAAAGGCGCTGAAGCAATTGAAAACACCAGTAAGCTGCAGACGATCGTCTTCGACAAGACCGGGACGCTGACGAAGGGGGAGCCATCCGTAACTGACGTAGTAATCAGTAATCAGAGGTCAGTAACCAGTGATACTGACCACTTACTCCGTCTGGCTGCTATTGCCGAGAAGAACAGCGAGCACCCGCTTGGCGAGGCTATTGTGCAAGGCGCAGAAGCCCGGGGGCTTGTCATTGGTGAGGCAGAAAGATTCAACTCAATCCCGGGTCACGGCGTAGAGGCGCAGGTGGAAGGCAGGGCTGTATTGCTCGGCAATCGCAAGCTGATGCTCGAGCGTGCCGTTGATTTCTCTCCATTGATGGCCCAGGCTGAGGCGTTGGAAGCCGATGGCAAAACAGTGATGTTCGTGGCAATTGATGGGCAACCTTCCGGCTTGATCGCAGTTGCTGATACCTTGAAGGAATACACCACCGAAGCTATCCAACGCCTGCACAGACTTGGCATCGAGACGGCCATGATCACCGGTGATAACCGCCGCACTGCAGAAGCCATTGCACGGCATGTGGGTATTGACCGCGCGCTGGCCGAAGTGCTGCCCCAGGATAAGGCCGAGGAGGTGAAGAAACTCCAGGCTTTGGGCAAGAAAGTCTCCATGGTGGGTGATGGGGTCAACGACGCGCCTGCCCTGGCCCAGGCTGACGTCGGTATGGCCATCGGCTCCGGTACAGACGTCGCCAAAGAGACGGGCGATGTGATCCTGATCAAGGACGACATCCAGGATGTGGTGGTGGCGATCGAAGTCGCCAAGGCGACCATGCGTAAAGTGAAGCAAAACCTGTTTTGGGCTTTTGTCTATAACATTTTGGGCATTCCTCTAGGTGCCGGGTTGTTCTATCCATTCATTTCACTGATCATCAGCCCTGAGCTGGCGGGATTGCTGATGGCGATCAGCTCGGTTACCGTCACACTGAACACCCTGCTGTTGAAAGGGTTTAAACCCACCATCCGGCATGGCGATAGACCGCAGCGTGGCGCTGGTGAGCCAAAATCACGCTTATCACCAGTCGCTACAAGCAGTGATTGAACAGAATAGTCGATATAATTCGCCAAACAAATCTCAACACTTTTAGACAAGAGGTTTCTTATGGAATATGAACGATTAGAGAAAGAAGTCGCGCGCCGCAGCGCGTTGATGTATATACCGGTTTCTCTTGGCGCAGCAAGCTTATTCTACCTGGCTGCAAGCCTGGTGGGTGGCTATCCTCCTGTGGCCAGGATTGGCGGGATGGTCTGGGTCGGGTTGCTTAGCCTGATCGTCAGTATGCCGATCATCACCTCACGGGTCAAACGCCAGGCCAGGGGGCAGTAAGAAGTGTTCAGTGTCTAGCACTGCACCGGTGATCCCTTCTGCCACATCCATCCGTGTCACTCGCTTCGACCGGTTGAGCTACCAGATCAGCCGGCATTGGTTTTTCGCGTTTAATATCATTCTGGGACTCTATGTGGGTTTGCCATTTCTTGCGCCTCTCTTCATGTATCTTGGCTGGGAGGTCCCAGCCAGGTTGATCTATCAAGTCTACTCATTTCTCTGCCACCAGCTCCCCCAGCGTTCTTACTTTCTGTTTGGGCCGAAGGTGACCTATTCCTTAACAGAGATCCAGTCCGCATGGCAAAATACCCTTGAACCACTCGTCTTGCGCCAGTTCATCGGGAACCCGGAGATGGGCTGGAAAGTGGCCTGGTCTGACCGGATGGTCTCCATGTTCACCAGTCTGTGGCTCTTTGGTTTGTCCTGGTGGCCGCTGCGCCGGAGGCTAAAGCCATTATCCTGGTGGGGGCTCGTACTGCTCATGCTGCCTATGGCTTTAGATGGAACAAGCCATTTAATCAGCGATCTCGCCGGGATCGGCCAGGGTTTTCGTGACAGCAATACCTGGTTAGCCGCACTTACCTATAATGCCTTTCCAACCGGTTTTTACGCGGGCGACGAATGGGGCTCATTCAACTCCTTGATGCGTCTGCTGACAGGGTTTCTGTTTGGCCTGGGGATTGTCTGGTTTAGCTTCCCCTATCTAGACGTTGCCTTTTCTCAGCAGGCGCGATCTAAGGAAGCCAGGGCGAATTCGTATCATAAGTAATAGCGAATGAACCAAACAATTCCCTCTCTAATCACGCCCTCCCTTAGTCGCCGGATCAACACCTTTCTCCATGCCATGGTGTTCATCCTTGGCTTTTCGCTGGTCTTCATCGTGGGCTGGGGTGGGGCTGCATCGACGGCGGGGCGCTTGTTTGGCCAATACAAGACGATTCTCGGGCAGATTGGTGGCGTGATCGTCATCGTTTTTGGATTAGCAACGTTCGGGGTGTTGAAAATCCCATGGCTTTACTACGACACGCGCCCCGACTGGAACCCAAACCGGCGGAGCGGATTAATTTCCTCAGGACTCATGGGCGTGTTCTTCGCCGCCGGCTGGACGCCTTGCATCGGTACTACCCTGGGCGCCATCCTGACCCTCGGATTCAGCCAGCAAACAGTAGGACAGGCGATGGTGCTATCCAGCGGATACGCAATTGGTCTGGGGCTTCCATTTCTGGCCATCGGGCTGGCGATGGATCGGGCTTTTAACCTGGTTCGCCGGCTGCGGCGTTACCAGCGTGGCATTCAAATTTTTAGCGGTATTTTCTTGGTGGTCATCGGGGCGATGTTGCTCACCGGGCGCCTGACCCTGATTGCGATTTGGGCACAGCGCAACGGTTATTTCCTCGACCTCCCGCTTGGCGGAGCATCTGTCCCCAGCTACCTGATCGCCATCCTGGCCGGGTTGATCTCGTTTCTCTCCCCCTGTGTGCTGCCGCTGGTCCCGGCCTATGTCGGCTACCTCAGCGGGCAGTCCGCCAGTAGTGTCCTAAAACATGACGAAAGTTAAATTATGAACTGGATCGTTCTTCTAAAAGATCAGCGTCGATGGACATTCATGGTGGTCATCGCCCTGTCCCTGGGCGCTGGCTGGACGCTCCTATCTCGGGTTCCATCGACAGCCGCGAATTCTGGAGCACAGCCGGCCAGTCCGCGCCAGGGCTTCGCGGCCCCCGATTTCACCCTGGATTTGCTCGGAGGCGGAAAGGTTACGCTATCGGACCTGCGCGGTAAACCCATAGTGGTCAACCTGTGGGCATCCTGGTGCCCGCCTTGCCGCGCTGAAATGCCGGCTATCGAAAAAGTGTATCAGGATTATAAGGACCTGGGATTGGTCGTCCTGGGAGTCAATACGACCAACCAGGATAGCGAGGCTGACGCAGCTACCTTTGTGCGCCAATATGGGCTGACCTTTCCAATCCCACTCGATCGCGATGGCTCGGTAAGCGTGCGTTATGCGCTGCGTGGGCTGCCGACCACGTTTTTTATTGACCGCAAAGGCGTCATTCGCTCGGTGGTCGTCGGTGGTCCGATGAGTGAAGCCGTGATTCGTTCCAATGTTGAAGACTTGCTGAAAGAGACGCCCTGATGTATCCATATTTACGCCTCGGACCGTTTTTATTGCAGCTTCCACTCCTGGCGCTGCTTGTTGGAGTCTGGATCGGCTCTGCACTGGCGGAAAAAGAGGCTGTCCGTTTGAAATTGCCTTCTGCTACCATTAATAATTTAGTTTTTATCGGAATCATTGCCGGGATCGTTGGCGCCCGCTTGGCGTACGCGGCCCGTTATCTGAGCGTTTACCTGGCAAATCCATTGAGCCTGTTTGCGCTCAATTTTAATACGATGGCAGGTTTCGATGGCGTGCTGATTGGTCTGGTCTTCGCTGCGCTCTACGGCTGGCGCAAGAAATTGCCGCTGAGGCCCACGCTGGATGCGTTGGCGCCGGGGTTGGCAGCCTTCATGGTCGCCCTGAGCCTGGCGCACACTCTAAGCGGCGACGCTTTTGGCGCTCCAGCGAACCTCCCCTGGTCGATCTACCTGTGGAATGAGTATCGCCATCCAAGCCAGGTGTACGAGACTCTGGCTGCCCTCGCCGTGCTCTTCGTCGCCTACAAGAAGCCTTTTGGTCAGGTGGGCAATGGGACAAATTTTTTACTGGTGGTTGCCCTTTTATCTGCCGCGCGGATTTTTCTAGAAGCGTTCCGCGGAGATAGCCTGATCCTTCTGGGAGGCTTCCGCGCCGCGCAGGTCATCGGCTTGATCGTCCTGGCAATTACTCTGTACACCCTGAGAATCTGGACGCAAACCGGTATACCAACAACAACAAAATCCGAGTCGGATTTTTTCAAGCAAACTTAGTTTTGCGGAGCGATAATGATGGATGGCGCGCAGAAAACAAGGCGTTTTCGCCTAGACTGGTTAATCTATATCCTTGCAGCTGCAGGATTGATCAGCTTGCTGATCTGGGCAACCACGAGCGAGCTTTCTCGGATTCCGTCGCGGGATGCGGCTGCCGATCTCGGCCAATACGGTTTGATCACCATCCGATTTTCAACCGACCCTTATCCTCCTATCCCAACTGGGATAGTTACCCTGAACTTTATGCCAATCGATTCTCGACAGCGCACGGTCGCTCTTGACACCCTCTCTTATGAATATGGCCCTGCCGGCAACGACCAACCTTTCCGATCAGGTGTAGCGCAGCTGATGTCGGACAGCAGTGGCATGTTCATGGCCGGCGCCCAATTTCCAACCGTGGGTGATTGGTGGTTGCGCGTGAAAGTTGCTAAAGGCAACGTTCAAGATGAAGTGCGGTTCACCTTCTATGTGGAACCGGCCCAGTAGCCGGCGCCGATAGGCAAAAGTGCTTGTGCTTCGATACGATTAATAGCCCTATGTTTTCGTTTGCCTGTGGCGTATACTGAAATCGCCAAAGAGGACGACGGAGCAGGACTCTATGCAGACTAACCCAGTAGCCCAACCCGATCAAGAAACAGAATTTGTAGCCTGCCTGTTGGAGGCAGCGCATAAAAACAGAATTTGTTTTAACGAAGCCGCCCCGGTCAATTTTTACGTGGCGCTCAAGTCCAAACCCATGGTGATCTTGACTGGACCAGAGGGTAGCGGCAAGATCGCAGCCGTCCAATGCATGTCGCGCATCTTGATGGGCGATTGTGCGCAATGCCAGTTGATGGTGGGGCACCCCTGGGCGTTCGCGAAGAGCGAAAACCTGACCATGTTCACCGAAGTGTATACGCGCTACAACACGGAAAAGTTGCTCTCGCTCATGGCAGAAGCCTGGCTTCCAGAACATTTGCAGCGTATCTTCATTGCCTGCCTCACCCGCATCAGTCCGGGGGAGCTATTGAGCTTCTTTACCGAGGTCGCTTCGCAACTCAGGCATGGCCAACTCACTAGTCTTGGAGACGCCCATTTCTCCAAACCTATACCCTTTCCTCCCAATCTATTTTTGGTCGGGACAATGGACACACAACATTTCGACTGGTGGGATCACGACTTGCTCTCAATGACAACAGTCATCCAATGGCCAACCGCTGGAAACCCAGTCTCTGCTTCTCAAAATGGAAGCGCCCTACCCTGGGAGGTTGAGTTTCTGCGATCGTGTGTCCGTCAAAAACAGGCGGCCTATCACAAGGTCCACGCTATATTGAGACGGCAGAAACAGCCTCTATTGCCCCTTCTGCAGATGGATGCTCTCTTGAGAGCACACGCCATCCCAGACTCGCATTGGTTGATAGACGAAGCCATGCTCTATCTGGCTAATTCGTGGTCCAGGCTGGGCAATGGCCTTTTTGATCCATCAAATGCTCGCAATCTTGAGATCGCACTCGACCATGCAATAGCTCAAATTCTCCTGCCCCAGGCAGGAGATAGGATGAGAGACAATGCGACGTTACGCGAACAGTTGCTGGGCATTGCATCCGTCCAATTTCCACACTCGATAGCCTATATAGCTGCCATGGCAGCCCAGGGTTGATCGAAGTAAAGCTGCCGTGCCTGAACGATGCGACAGAGAAACCATAACAAACAGCTCGATAATATTTCCACGAAAGGAGGTGAGACCTATGGTAAAAGATCCTGTGTGTGGCATGGACGTTGATCCCAAGACTGCCGCCGGCAAGTACGAGTACCAAGGACAAACGTATTATTTCTGCTCGAATGGCTGCAAGAGAGCCTTTGAGAAAGAGCCAGAAAAGTACGTAAAAGCCCAGAGGTATGTTGCAGGACCCGGGCAACATCATTAAGCCCCCTTCGATCCGGGACGGCTGATTGAATATTTGCTGTCCTGGCTATATCCTCCCGCAGACTTTGGAATCTGCGGGAGGGTAAAGTAAATCTTCCTAAATGAGGAAGCCATTTGAAATGATTACCATCGGCATCGTCGGATAATTGTGGGGCAGCCTGGTAGATGATAAAAGAGATCATCAGGGAAAATAGACTTTGTCTGACATTTACGACGTCGTCATTGTAGGCGCAGGGCCCGGCGGGGGCACAGCCGCCTATTTTCTCGGCGAAGCAAGGCGGCGTGTGTTGGTGCTTGAGAAAGAATCGCTGCCGCGCTACAAACCTTGTGGTGGAGGTTTATCCTCTCGCTTGCTGGAACAGTTTCCTTTTTCGTTTGAACCGGTGATTGAGTCGCGCGTGAAAGAAATCTCCTACGCGCTGGGGAAACATACGGTTACGATCCGGCTTCCTGCTAACACGATGCGCATGGTGATGCGCGACGGGTTTGATACCTTCATCCTGGCGCATGCCAATGTTGAGGTGCGCCAGGGCGTAGCAGTCAAGAAAGTTCATGAATTAGAAGATCGAGTCATCGTTGAAACCGGGCATGGCGATCGATTCGAGGGCCGTTACCTGATTGCATCCGATGGAGCCAATTCCATCGTGGCGCGCTCCTTGGGGCTGAGGCAGGATAGGCTCCTGGCCGCAGCGATTGAGGTCGAAGTTCCCGTGCCGCCGGATACCTTCGCTAGACTTGCCGACACACCGACGTTCATCTTTGGAGAGATCCGCCTGGGCTACCTGTGGATTTTTCCAAAGTCCAAACATCTCTCTGTGGGTATCGGTGCGCTGCATCCAAAGCCCGGCGAACTGCAGGCCACCCTGAGGCGGGTGATGGCGCGTTACGGCATTCCCCTGGATGACGCGCCTCTGCATGGGCACCCGTTGCCCATCTACACTCGCCGCGAGCCAATTGCCTCTCGGCGCACGCTGCTGGTGGGCGACGCAGCTGGGCTGGTCGATCCATTCAGTGGGGAGGGCATCCGTTTTGCAGTGAAAAGTGGCCGTCTGGCTGCTGAAACCATCCTTGCCGGTCATCCAGAGCGATACCCGGGCCTGATCCACCGCCAGATTGGTCTGAACCACACCCTGGCCGTCGGGTTGGGGCTGCTTTTCTACCATCTCCCAGGACTTTGCTACGTATTGGGTGTGCGCAACCCCTTCGCCACATACGCATTTGTGGATTTGCTCTCCGATCAGGCCGGTTATGCGGAGGTCATTCTACGCCTATTCGGCAGCCTGCCAGTGTTCTTGCTNACGGAAAGCGTTGCTGCCTTGGCTGGGTTGTTAGGTGGGCCAGAACNCCAGGATAGGATCAGAAAGGCTGTTTATCCTGCATAACAATTGTCCAAATATTACGGAGGTAGGAATGTCTACTAAGAAAGTTCGTGTGGCTGTAAATGGGTACGGCGTGATCGGCAAACGCATTGCCGACGCGATCGCTGCTCAAGATGACATGGAGCTGGTTGGCGTGGCCGACGTGGTCAGCGATTGGCGCATTAAAGTGGCCGTTGAGAAGAGTTACCCGGTATTTTCCTCAACCTTGGAGGCAGCCGAAGGGATGCGTTTGGCGGGGATACCACTGGTCGGTAACCTGGACAATCTGCTTTCCCGGATCGATGTGATCGCCGACGCCACTCCCAAGAAGGTGGCTTCGGCCAATCTGGAGAAATACCGCNCTGCCAGGGTTAAATCGGTCTTCCAAGGCGGTGAGAAGCACAGCCTAACCGGCCATTCCTTCGTGGCNCAAGCGAATTACGCATCTGCGCTTGGCCGTGATACGACTCGTGTGGTGTCGTGCAACACCACCAGCATCGTCCGCACCCTGGGGGCGCTTAAGAACGCCGGGTTGCTCAAGAAAGCGCGCGGGGTACTCATCCGCCGTGCCACTGACCCCTGGGAATCCGACCACAGCGGCGTCATGAACACCGTCGTCCCTGAGACAATCATTCCCTCTCATCAGGGTCCAGACGCTCAAACAGTGGATCCGGACCTGGACGTGGTGACGATTGCCCTGGTGGCAGCCCACACGACCAGTCACCTGCACGCTTGGAGTGTGGAACTTACCCGACCAGCCACGAAGGAGGAAGTGCTGGACGCGTTTCGCTCCGCGCCGCGCATTGCCTTCTTGCGCGCTAATGAGGGCATCGTCGCTCTCAACAGCACGCTGGAGATGATGGCCGACCTGGGACGGCCGCGCGGCGATATGTGGGAGGTCGGCCTGTGGGAAGACAGCCTGACTGTTATGGATAGTGAGGTGTTCTACAACTACCAGGTTTACAATCAAGCCATCGTAGTGCCGGAAACGATCGATGCCATCCGGGCGATAACCGGTATTGAAAAAGACGGCGCGGCGTCCATTGCCAAAACCGACCGGGCGATGGGGCTGGTGCGCGAGTTCGTTCGATGATCGCTTGCGCCTGTTCTTCATGTTTATGCGCAAAATGGCTTATCGATTAATGCGACAAAATGCGCTTGTCGATACATGCCATCCAGTGTATCGTATAAACTGATTGGCAATTGTTATATTGAGGCGAACAGTGAACGAACCTGAGCAGATCAACCGCCGAGGATTCTTAAGCATCGCAACCTGGTCAATTGGTGGGCTGATCAGCCTGACGATCGGGATACCAGCCATCGCTTTCTTCCTGGGCCCAGCATTATCGAGAAAGAAAAGTCAAAGTTGGTTGCGTCTGGGCTCGATCAATAAAGTTGAGTTGGGCACGCCCACATTATTCAAAGTAAGCCTCACACGCAAGGCTGGCTGGCTTGAAGAAGAGGAGAAGCTCGGGGTTTACGGGCTGACCGACAACGGGCGGGATTTCATTGCCATGTCAAATATTTGTACCCACCTTGGCTGTCGGGTGCGTTGGATAGCCGACAAGGGAATTTTCCTTAGCCCTTGCCACTTTGGCGTGTTTGACAGAGAAGGGAGGGTGATTTCCGGCCCACCTCCACGACCTCTTGACAGATACGAAGTGAAGATCGAAAAGGACCAACTTTTTATTGGGCAATTATATATGGTGGAGAGCTGAGACGATTCAAAAAAGCATTCACGCCGGANACGGCGAATGTCATTAACCGATAAGGATACCCTCATGGACGAAAATTGTCATATTGAACCAGCNCAAAAGAATGCCACAGTTGAAGAGCGCCAGACGATGGACACTGTTGTGCTTACTGTCTGGGGGATGGGTTGCCCCAACTGCGCAGCGCGTGTCCGCAACAGCCTGCTCTCCCTGTATGGTGTAATCGAGGCTTATGTGGACCACGTTTTTGGTATGGCGCAGGTGGTTTTCAATCCAGAATTGGCGACCGTGGAGGCTTTGCTCCTTGCAGTAGCCCGTGCTGGAAATGATGGACGGCACGAATACGGGGCTCAATTATTGAGATGAGCAAGCTCGCAAGATCGAAGAAGGTAAGTAGGAATAAAAGCCGCCAGGAAACGCCGCTAGTGGTTTATATATGGATCATCGGACTCGGCCTTCTAAGTTACATCATCGCGAGAATCGCCTTAGACGCTTATCCGCATCCTATCCATTGGATTTCTGGAGTGGTGGGTGGAGTGGTTGGGTACTTTGTGGGCTGGCTTTGGTACCGCTGGCGGGGCGACGTGGTCTAATCGAAANTCCACCCAANCCTGGCAAGGAAATCTCACCATTACAGACTCACCTGTGGCAAGCGCATTGTTCAGCAGCACTCGCTGAGCTTGGCTATGGTCTCTCGTCCATCTATTCGACTGGTATTGCGCCTTTACAATGTCTCTATCACGCCGCAATCTATTTCAAGACAAGACCCGNCTGGCTTTGAGCGTTGNAGGGGTAGCCCTGGCGGTGATGCTAATCCTGGTGCTCAATGGATTTCTGGATGGGCTGAACCGTCAGATCACCTTGTACCTTGACCGGTCTCCTGGCTCCATCATCGTCGCACAGGATGGGGTGAATAATCTGCTTGGAGCGACTTCCCTGCTCCCCTCGGGCATTGAATATAAGGTCGACTCGCTCAGAGGCGTTGAGGATGTAGCGCCTATCCTCTCGCAGTTTGTCATCCTCGACCTGCACGACAAGAAACAACCCGCGTACCTGGTGGGTTACGAACCTGGGAAGGGGGGTGGGCCGTGGGAAATTTCTTCAGGTCGCCAGCCAAAAAGGGATCGAGAAGTTGTCTTCGATCGGATTCTAGCTGGACGGCATAGAATGAGGATCGGCGATACGTTTGAGCTCATGGGGAAGGACTTCACCATTGTAGGCCTTTCGAACGGCACGACCTCCTGGATGACGAGTTTTTTCTTCATGCGCAAGAAAGCTGCCGAAGACCTGTTCAGTGCCCCACAGGCCACCAGTTTTTTGCTGGTCACACTTTACAAGGTTGTCGAAACAGGGGAAGTGCTTAACCGGCTGAATGACCTGTCAGGGGTCAATGCCCTGACGAAAAAGGAGATGGCCATTAACGATCTGAAATTATTTGCTGATATCTTCTCCGCCCCACTCAAGCTGATGGTTGGGATCGCTTTTTTGGTCGGGACAATGATCGTTGGGATGGTGATCTACACCGCTACGGTAGAACGACAGCGCGAATATGGTGTGCTTAAAGCGATCGGTGCCGCGAATCGGGTGCTTTATCAAGTCGTAACCGTGCAGGCTTTATTGGCGGCGTTGGCAGGAGCCGTGATCGGCGTGGTAATGGCCTATGGGGTGAGCCAGGGAATCATGGCCGCCAGGCCGCAATTCCTCATCGTCTTCGATCCATCGGATGTCGAAAAAGCCCTTCTTGCGGGATTAGGGATGGCGTTGGTGGCTGCGCTCTTTCCAGCGCGCGTGGTGGCGGGGTTAGCTCCGGCGGAGGTGTTCCGGAGATGATGCGTTTGGCCTTTCGAAACCTTTTCCAGAACAAGATCCGTCTGGCGATCTCGGTCGGTGGGGTAGCTCTGGCTTTGCTCCTGATTCTCTCACTCGATGCCATCTTCACCGGGGTTGAGCAGCGGCTCACTGTCTATATCAACCAGAGTGGCGCAGACGTATTTGTTTCACAATCGGGTGTTCGAAACATGCACATGGCCTCCTCGTCTTTGCCTGCCTCTGTCGAAAAGAAAGTCAAAGCGGTTCCTGGGATAGAGGCGGTCACGCCCATCCTGTATATCAGCAATATGGTCGTCACGGGCGACGAACGGAACCTGGCTTACATCATCGGCTTGCCAGAGAAAGCTGTATTGGGCAGGCCGGGCAAGGTGACGATCGGGAGGGATCAGCCCAAAGATGGCGAGGCAATCATCGATCGCGATATCGCCGATAAGTCGGGTATTGCCCTGGGCGACATCGTGGAGATATTGGGCGAGGATTTCGAAGTGGTCGGCCTTTCCGAAGAGACTACCAGCCTGGTCAATTCGGTAGCCTTTATCTCGTTGGCTGATTTCGAAGTATTGCGTGGTAGCCCGCAGGTGATCAGTTTTTTACTGGTGAAGGTCAGCGCTGGAGAAGATCCAAACGCTGTGGCAAAGCGGATTGAGGCCCGCGTGAGAGATGTCACCGCCCAGACTCGGGATGCTTTCGCCGGGCAGGAGCGCCAGGTGATCAAAGACATGAGCACTGACCTGATCACGATCATGAATCTAATCGGTTTTCTCATTGGCCTGGCAGTGATGGCGCTCACCGTGTACACAGCGACCCTCTCGCGCCGGGCGGAATATGGCGTGCTTAAAGCGATTGGAGCGCACAACAGCCATCTCTATCGGGCAGTGCTTGCTCAGGCTCTGCTGAGCGTCGCTATCGGTTATGGCCTGGGACTGGGCTTCACGCTGCTGCTCTCAGAAATGATCCCCCTTACCGGGATTAGTTTGACCCTGATAGTCAGCGGCGCGTCTATGATTAAGGTAAGCGGTGTATCATTAGTCATCGCAGCTGTTTCGGCAGTCCTCCCAATCAAGCAAATCGCCGGGTTGGACCCGGCCATGGTGTTCCGAGGGAAATAGAATGACTACAGCAACTTTACAAGTCGAGCGGGTTACCAAACGTTATGGCTCTGGCGCGACGGAGGTGACCGCCGTACGAGACGTGTCACTAACAATTGCTCCCGGAGAAATCGTTCTCATTATGGGTCCCTCTGGGTCAGGCAAGACTACCCTGCTTTCGATGTTGGGCGCCCTGTTAAAACCCAGCGAGGGTGAAATCCGGCTTAACGGAGATATAATCAGCGCGTTAGCGGAGAATCGCCTGCCTGGCATCCGCTTGCGCCAGTTCGGCTTCATCTTTCAGGATTTCAATCTGCTCTCAGCACTGACTACGCTAGAGAACGTGGCGATCGTAGCACAGCTGGCCGGAGTTAAGAACGCCGCGGCACGCAAGAAAGCTACAGTCTTGTTGGCTGATCTAGGTCTTGGCGAGCGCCTGAACTTCCTGCCCGAAAAGCTTTCCGGCGGGGAGAAGCAGCGTGTGGCGATTGCCCGCGCCCTGATAAACGATCCAGCGTTAATCCTGGCCGACGAACCAACTGCTAACCTCGACTCGAAGATCGGGCATGATATTATGCGTCTTCTGCGGCGCATTGCTAGAGACCAGGGGCGCAGCGTGGTCATCGTTTCCCATGACCAGCGCATCAAGGACATCGCCGATCGCGTGCTTTGGCTGGAAGACGGGCAGTTTAAGGAGATCATTTCGATGGCAACCGACCCGGTATGCGGCATGACGGTAGAACGAGAGAAGGCAGTCCGCCTCGAATGGGACGGGCAGGTGTTCTACTTCTGCGCGCAGGGCTGCCAGGACGAGTTTACCAACTTTCCAGAACGATTTAATGGGCTGATTTGACGGCTTATGTTTACTCATCAGCAGGGATGATCGTGAATCTAAATCTCTTTCTTCCTCACTATTATCTGGATCGCATTCTCGATCGGTCGATCAGCGACCAGGATCAGATAGCCTCCACCGCCGGCACCCGATAGCTTCCAGCCCAGAGCCCGCGGCCGGTTCTGCTCGATCAGCTCCGCCACCATCGCCTTCATCATGTTAGGGAACATCGCAATCTGTGCCTCGAACGACTCCCGCACGTGCTGACCAAAACCCACGATGTCCTGGCGCAGGATCGCCTCCCAGCAAGCCTCCGTCGCATCCGATAAGGCTTTGGCCCCTGCGCGGTTGATGTTCGTGTTATAGATCACATTAAAGTCGGAATCCCTCGGTCCCAACGGGAGCAAATACAGCGATTTCTCGACGAACTGCAGGACTGGCTCGTCATTGACCGAGTCGATGCGCGCCGGCCAGTANTCCCCTTCGTACCATGATTTGTTTAAGCCCGGGCAGGCGATCCCGATCGCGTCTTGAGATCCTGATATTTCCTTAGTTCCTGGCGGATTGTCGTAACTGAAAAGGATTTTGGCCAGCTTTTCGTCGTCTCCCGGAGGCAGCCTGGGCCCCCACAGCTCGATGGCGTGGCGGCGGGTGCTGGTCGCCATCCCACTCCGGTCGTTGAATTCGATCGTCGGCTCGATCGAGATCGTGATCACCGCCCCCGGGTAATACTTGGAAACAAACGGCTGGTCGAGCCACCCACCTGCCAGGTCTATCCGGTAAGGGATCAGATTGATCTCCCGCAAAGCGGTCGTTGAGCGCGCTTCAAGCCCTGGATGAGGCACCCTGTGCAATACCTTGTACTCGATACCGCGTTCTTCACACAGCTGCTGCTTGTCAGGCGTGTTTCCGTCTTCGTTTACGATGAAGAGATCTGGCTTGAGCTCGTCTAGCTCCGGGAGAAAGTCCAACATCCCCGACCCACGTGAGACAAAGGCCTCCTTGACGTAAGAGACGGCTTTCATCATGTACAGGCGTTCCTGCTCGCTGTTCACCGGCAGCCTGCCTTTCAAACTGTAAACCGTCTTATCCGAGCCAAGCGCCACGTACAGGTCACCGTAGGCAGCCGCTTCACGAAGAAAGGCAATATGGCCGCTATGTAGAAGGTCGAAACACCCGCTCACAAAGACTTTTTTCGGCATGCGTGTCGCTCTCCTTTTTGATTAAAGCTCTTCTCTGTGTTCTCATTGGCTCTGTGGTTAAACACTTTTGTGTGGCTCACGAGGTGTGATCAGCTTATTGCAGGAATTATATCGATCAATTTTACCGGGAGGTGGATATCCTCATCGATCTTCACAGGGGAGCTTTTCAATTTCCCGCGCCAGTTGCCTCAAGGGAGCTTGTAAATGAAGATACCCTCGCTCGTATAAGTCTATATAGCCCTGGTGCCGGCCGGCGTCCGGCAGATATATTTCCACCACCACCTGCCTGGCAGCGTCGATCGCTTGGGCTGCGTCAGCGAAAACACCACACCCCACCCCAGCGACCAGAGCCGCGCCCAGCAGGGTGGCTTCCGGCATAGGCAACACCTCCAGGCGACATCCCGAGACGTCNGCCTTGATCTGCATCCAATGGCGGTTGCGCGTCCCCCCGCCTGAAGCTATGATCTGGTGGATGGCCGATCCGGTGGCCATCTCGGCCGCCCGCCGGATGAACTCCACTTCATAGGCCGTGCCTTCCAGCACTGCCTTGGCGAGATCGGATTGCCCATGGGCGGCGTTCAAGCCAGTGAAGGCCCCGCGAACCAAAAAGTCCGTGTGGGGTGAACCACTACCGGACAGGTAGGGGAAGTACAGGATGCCGGTCGGCCCTGGGCTGGCCCCCTCCAGAAGAGCGTCCAGCTCGGCGTAGGATAGGGGCGGCTCATCCAGGATGGCGCCCAGCCATTCGACCGACCCCCCGGAAGCCGACAAGCCGCCCATCCAATAATTCCTCCCTTTGACTACATGGCAGCCATACACCAGGCCGGATCGCAGTTCATTTTCCTCTAGGGAGCGTTCCTCGAATCCACCGATCAACGCCTCTGCCGTCCCCATCGAATCGAATACCAGGCCAGGGTCGATTGCTCCGGCCGCGAACGCCGCGCACACGTGGTCGTGCCCGGCGATAGACACTGGCGTCCCTGTGGGCAGACCAATGGCCGCCGCTATTTCTGGCTCGATCCACCCTACTATTGTCCCGCTCGGCAGTGGAGTGGGGAAAACGCGGACATCCAACCCCAAGTGTCCCAGCCAGGCCTCGTCCCATGTTTTTTGGTCGATGCGGAAAGCGTAGGTACGTCCAGCCAGGGAATAATCGGTTGCCATCACCCCGGTCAGACAGTAAGCGATGTAGTCGGCGGTCGAGAGCCANGTTGCCTCTCGTATGACGCCCTTGTCCTGCTCTCGCAGCCAGAGCACCTTCGCCAGGCTGCACTTGAAGTTGGGACGGATGCCTGATCTTAAGAAACGCTCACCGTGATCCCCTTCCCGCTTGAGCAGTTCTGCCTGGGGCGTGGCTGCCGGGTCGAACCAGGGGATCANCGGCGACCGCGGCGCGCCGCTCTTCCGGTCGACCAGCAAGCCGGTCTCAGCCATGCTGGCGATGCCAATCGCGGAGATGGTCCCTGCCCGCCCGCAGCCCGCGACGACTTCGCGGATGGCCGCGGCGACCGTCGCCCACAGTTCCTGCGGGTCGTAAAACGCGTTCCCCTCTGGCGACCGTCTCAAGGGTGTCGGCCGGCTGGAGACGCTGATCGGGTCCCCATCCAGGCGGAACAAGCCCGCTTTACAATGCGTTGTGCCAACATCGATCCCTAGCAGAGGTCCTTCCAGAGTCATTGATCTCCTTGATGGATGAGGTGCTACTTACTTATCCAATTAAAAATCCTGGGCGGCACGCACTCGACCATGTGCACGACACGTGACTTTCCGCCAGCCTTGATTATAACAATCCCCTGAACTACGCAGGGTGTATCCTATGGTAAACTACGCTCCTAGAAGATCGTCTTGTTCTTCGAGATGACTCCCATGCAAAAAATAGACTTGCTTATCATCGGCAGCGGGCCGGCTGGGCTTTCTACGGCTTTGCATCTGCTCCAGCGCGATCGGTCTTGGGCTGAGCGCATGGTATTGATCGAAAAAGCCACTCACCCGCGTCACAAGCTGTGCGGGGGTGCTCTGACCCGCCTAGGACTGGTGGTGCTGAGCGATTTAGGCTTGCCGTTGCCCTTGCCAGTCCCCCAGGCCTGGGTCGAGGATGTGCGCTTTGTCTATGGCGAGCGCACGATCCACATCCGCGGCCGGCCGCAGTTGCTCGTTTTCCATCGCGCCGAGCTGGATACCTATCTTGCCCAGCAAGCTCGCCAACGTGGGGCAGTCATCCACCAGAATGAGATTGTCGAGGGCGTTTCTATTGACCCACAAGGAGTCACGATAAAGACCTCCCGGGATACCTATTCTGCCCAGGCAGTGGTCGGTGCAGATGGGAGCAAAGGGGCCGCCCGCCGCTTCCTGAGGGGAGGGCAGTCGAAGAGCAGGGTCGCCCGCGCTTTAGAGGTGTATACCCTTGCCCCACTGACCGCGCCCCAGTTCCTCGAACGCTACGCCTTATTCGACTTTACCCCGGTTCAAGACGAACTTCAAGGATATTGTTGGGATTTTCCTACCCTGATCGGCGGCCTCCCACATTGCAACCGGGGGATCTACGATGCCCGCATTGCGCCCTCCCGGCCGCGCGCCAGGTTGCCCGAGCTATTCAGCGATTCTCTCGCCTCATTAGGAGACAATCCTGCCAGGATAGACCTGGAAGGCCATCCTCTCCACTGGTTTAGCCCCTGGAACCGCTTCGCCGTGCCCCGCCTGCTGCTGGTCGGAGACGCGGCTGGGGTGGATCCATTGTTCGGGGAGGGGATAGCCCCGGCCCTGGGATACGGAAAGGTGGCCGCTGAAGCGCTGCACCATGCCTTCGCGGTGGATGATTTTTCATTCCACGACTACCGCTGGCGTATCTTGCGTTCCGAGGTCGGTCGCTACCTGCTCATCCGCTGGTGCATGGCCTGGTGGAGCTACCGCTTGAGCGGAAAGCCCTGGTTCATGCATGCCTTATGGTCGTTCGGAGGCGCGCAGGCTGCCGTCTGGCCCGAGCCACAACCGCTCCCTGCGCAACCGCTCCCTGCGCAATCGCTTCCTGCGCATCCGTTCGACGTTCCGGCCGATTTACTCGCTCAAGGATCTGCTGATCCTAGGCCAGTGGCTGAAGACCAGCCATTATGACTGAATGTGCCAAATGAAGCCGCGCCAGATTTTACTCACCAATGATGACGGCATCCAGTCGCCTGGGTTATGGACGGCTGCCAAAGCCCTCTCAGAGTTGGGGTTTGTCCACGTCGTCGCCCCCCGCGACCAATTTTCCGGCGCCGGTCGCAGTCTGCCGATAACCTCGGATGGGCTGATCCAATCTCAGTTGCTGCAGGTGAACGGTCAGGAATGGACGGTGTACGCGGTGGGAGGTACGCCCGCCCAGGCTGTCCAGCACGCTGTGCTGGAGGTCCTGCCAGAGCTGCCCGACCTGGTCGTCTCTGGCATTAATTATGGGGAAAACCTTGGGACTGGGGTCACGGTCTCTGGAACGGTTGGGGCAGCTTTAGAAGCCGCCTCCTTGGGAATTCCGGCTTTGGCTATCTCACTGCAGACTGAACAGGAATTCCATCTTTCCTACTCACCGGAGGTAGACTTCTCCACCGCCGCTTATTTCGCCTGCCACTTCGGAGAATTGCTCATCGGACATCACCTGCCGGCTGATGTGGCTGTGCTCAAAGTCGACGTGCCCTCGGGTGCCACCCCGCAAACCCCGTGGGAGATCACTCGTCTGTCGCACATCCGTTACTATATTCCCACTCCACCCGAGAGAAAAAAATGGGATCAGCCTGGCATTGTTGGTTACCGTGTGACCGGTGACCCAGAGCAGGACATCCGTGACTCGGATGTGTATGCAGTGCGCGTCAAGCGCGTCGTCTCGGTGACGCCGCTCAGCCTTGACTTGACCGCTCGGGTGGATTTCAAAGAACTTGAAAATTTGCTCCGCAAGGAATAGCCCTTAATTCACGTTTCAACCTTCACGCTTCACGGATCGCGTTTCACTCCCCCTATTGACCAACTCTAACAACAGCGGGTGAACATAAGGGTTAGCCGCCAGGATGGATTGCGGCGCAGCCATATAGTCCGGGTCGCCGTGCAAGTTAGTGACGATCGCCCCAGCTTCCTGGGCGATTAACCCGCCAGCGGCGACGTCCCACGCACTGAGCCTGATTTCCCAATAACCATCTAATCGTCCTGCTGCAACGTAGCAAAGGTCTTGGGTCGCTGATCCCATGTTGCGCACACCTTGAACGAGCCTGGAAACACGCGTAAAGTTCGCCAGGTTGTTGTTCGGATTGGTGCGGATATCATAGGGGAAACCGGTCCCCAGCAGGCTCCCGCGCAGCTCTTTCGTTTCCGAGACCTTGACCGGTTCTCCATTTAACCAGGCACCTTGCCCGCGTTCCGCGCTGAAGCATTCTTCCTCAATCGGATCGTATATGACACCCAACTTAACCAATCCGTCTTCGGCGAAGGCGATTGAAATCGTGAATAGTGGCACCCCATGGGCGTAATTCAGCGTGCCGTCCAGGGGATCGATAAACCAGACTTGCTGGTTATTCCCTTCCAGGTGGCCGCTCTCCTCGGTGACCAGGGTGTGCCCGGGAAAGCGACGCCGGATTTCTCCCAGGATAAAAGCCTCCGTGCGATGATCTACCTCAGTGACCGGATCGATCTCACCTTTGAGGTCCACTTGGAGTTTAGGCCCATAGCCTGGACGCCGCTGGAAGCTGGCGCGGACAATTTCCCCGGCCTGGCGAGCCAGGCTTTCGAGATCGGATAAATTAGGGCTCATTGGCGCTGTTCCAGCTGGTGGTATAAGTCGTCTAGCTCGCCCTGGATCTGGCTGTGGTGGTCACGGGCTTCATCCAGAAGGGCTTGAAAGGCTGGTTTCTGCGCGGCGGGTAAGGTCTCTAACAGGCGCTCCATGCGGGTGATTTGAGTGCTTTTATGGCGCATTTTAACTTCCAATCGCCTGCGGTAACCTTGCAGAAATTCCTCTTCTTCTAAAGGTGGCGGCAACGAAGGCGGTATGACAGTCAAGGTCTCCGCTACGGTGAGTAGAAACTCCTCGGTATCCACTGGCTTCTCTAGAAAGCGTGCTGCCCCCAGGCTCAGGGCAAAGTTCTTATCTTCCGGGGTGATATAGGTGGCAGAGAGAAAAATGATCGGGATCTGGCAGGTCTTCGGATCTCGGCGCAATTTGAAGGCCAGGGCAAATCCATCCATTTTTGGCATAAGGATATCGGTGATAATCAAAGACGGCAGTTCATCGCCGATCCGCGAGAGCGCCTCCTGGCCGTTGCAGGCGGTGACCACCGGGTAACCCTTGAACCGTAGAGTAACTTCCAGCAGCTCCAGGATGTTGGGCACGTCTTCGACGATCAGCAGCGGGCCGTAGGGTAGGTTCATGCAGGAGATTCTAGCCGGTTTCCCGGGCCTGGGCAAGTCACAGAATTGAAAGTTCCCTTTCGTCCTCCGTCGTTCGTCAACAGTCTATAGCTCCCCACGGTCTTCGGCGGCCAGCCGGGAGTAAAACCCTTCCAGGAAGCGGTGGCGGTCCTCTGCCACGGCACGCGCCGTGGAAGTATATAGCCGGTCTTTGATCTTGCTCAACTTGAAGAGATACTCGTGATAAGAGCTGTGGGCTTCCCCAGGTTCTTTTTCACCGGTTGCCAGGAAACGCGCTGAGGGTTCAGCGTAAACCGGCTGGCCGGCAATGACGGCGTAGGCTACTACGCGCACGATGCCGATCGCGCCGAGCACATCCAGCTTGTCGGCGTCGAACAGGATCTTGGCTTCCAGGGTGCGCGGCGGTTCGGAGCCGTCGCGGAAACGGTGAGCGCGGATACAGTGTTGCACGGCGGCGATCTTCTCCTCTGGCCATCCTTCGGACTCGAGCACCTGGCGGGCGAATTCCGCCGAGGCATGTTGGTGGTTGAAACGGCCTATATCGCCGCCAGCTGTGGCGCTGCCCTGGGCATCGTGCAGCAGGGATGCTACGCGCACGATTTCTACATCAGCCCCCTCGATTTGTGCCAGGCGCTCGGCCATGTGGTAGACGCGCAGCACGTGGTCAAAACCATGCACGGGATCGTCCTCGGGATACCAGTTTCGAGCAACTTCTATGGTTAGCATCATATCAAACAAGATCGGACACAAATATGGGCATAAGTATCAGGTAACCAGCGAGCAGTTATCCTACCAGGATTTTCCCCTTCTTAATCACCGCGGTCACCAGGTTTATCCCAAATCGATACCCCAGATGGCGGTAGTCGGGGGTATCCAGGATCAGGATATCCGCCTGTTTGCCGGGTTCGAGCGAACCGACTTGGCCGGCACGGCCGATCGCCGCCGCGGCGTTGATCGTGGCGGCGGCGATCGCCTGGGCTGGGGTCAGGCGCATGTACCGGCAGGCCAGGGCGATGGCAAACTGCATGTTCCCACACCAGGCCGTCCCCGGGTTGAGGTCGGTCGCCAAAGCCAGCAAGCCGCCCGCCTCCAGGATCGCCTGAGCGGGTGTGTAATGACTTTCCGCCAGGCCGAAGGGTGTGCACGGCAAGGCCACTGCTACAGTATCGCTTTTCGCCAGGGCAAGCATATCCTCCGGCGAGGTGGTGACCAGATGATCGGCGGAAACCGCCCCGAGTTCGGCGGCTAACGCCGCCCCACCCAGGTTGTCGAACTCGTCGGCGTGGATCTTGAGCGGGAAACCCAGGTCATGCGCGGTTTGCAGGATGTGGCGGGATTGCTCCAGGCTGAAGGCTCCGGTCTCACAGAAGGCGTCCACGAAGGGCAGCGGCCGTTCAGGGGCGTTGTCTTCCCACCAGCTGCGTACCGCGGGCAGTATCGTCCTGCACAAGTGATGCGTATACCCGTCCGGATCGCCTTTGAACTGCGGGGCAATGGCATGGGCGCCCAGGAAGGTGATCGCCAGGTCGAGCGGCCCTTCCTGGTCAAGGGCGAGCAGCGCTTCCAGCATCCGGATTTCGGTTTCGGTCTCCAAGCCGTAGCCAGTCTTGGCCTCCGCAGTGGTCGTCCCATGGGCCAGCATCGATCGCAGGCGCGGCCGCGTCTCGGCCAGCAAAGTCTCCAGGGAAGCGGCACGCGTGGCGCGCACCGTCGAGAGGATCCCACCGCCGGCCGCCAGGATCTCCAGGTAGGTTTTACCTTGCAGACGCATCTCAAACTCTGCCGCGCGGTCGCCAGCCCAGATCAGGTGCGTGTGCGGGTCGACAAAGCCCGGCATGACCGCCCGTCCCGAGGCGTCGAGAGTCATCTCGTTTGGATAAGCTGCTCGCAGCTCAGCGCTGGAACCCACGGCAGCGATCGCATCGCCCTGGATCAGCACCGCGCCGTCATCAAGGATGCCTAAGCGGCCCAAATCGGCCCCGCGCTGCGGCCCGCCGGCCAGGGTGAGCAGTTGGGAAGCGGAGTGGATGAGCATGGCAGTCAGTAGACAGAAGATTGAGAGTAGAGAGTAGGGGGAATTTTACCATCTAGCGGCTTGTCCGGATGAGATGGAGGCAATTCTGGGTATAAAATGGATAAGAGATATCCGAAACAGGGTACAATACACAAAATCACCGATGGAGGGCATTCGTATGGAGCAAAATTTTCGTCTCGAACGCGACTCGCTGGGTGAGGTGCAGGTCCCACCGAACGCCCTATATGGCGCCCAGACACAACGCGCGGTGCAGAACTTCCCGGTTTCCGGCCTGCGCCCCTGGCGGGCGTTTATCTGGGCCATAGCGACGATCAAGCGCGCCGCGGCCGAGGTCAACCGTGACCTAGGGCTGCTCGACGCAGAACGCGCCGCCGCCATCGTCCAGGCTGCGCAGGAAGTGATTGACGGTCAATGGGCCGACCAGTTCGTCATCGACCCTTTCCAGGCTGGAGCCGGGACCAGCCATAACATGAACGCCAACGAGGTGATCGCCAACCGGGCCACTCAGATCCTGGGAGGGAAGCCGGCAGAATATCGCCTCCACCCGAACGACCACGTCAACATGGCTCAGTCGACCAACGATACCATCCCGACCGCCATCCGGCTGGGATGCCTGTGGCGATTGGATGAATTGCTGGAAGCTGTTCAAGAGCTGGCGAACGCCTTGCGCCAGAAAGCTGGAGAATTCGACGAGATCGTCAAATCGGGGCGCACACACCTCCAAGACGCCGTGCCGGTGCGCCTGGGCCAGGAGTTCGCGGCTTACGCCCGGGCAGTCGAACGCGACGGTGAGCGCATCCGCCGCGCCGCAGAGGGGCTGCGCCGACTGGGGATCGGCGGCACTGCTACCGGCTCGGGTTTGAACGCCCACCCGCAATACCACCCCCGCATGGTGCGGCGGCTCTCCCAGCTGACCGGTCTGGTGCTGTATACCTCCGATGACTTGTTCGAAACCATGCAATCCATGGCCGACGCGGCTGAGTTCTCGGCCGCCATACGCACTCTGGCGATCACCCTGACCCGCGTCGCCAATGATTTCCGCTTATTAGCTTCTGGCCCCTCCACTGGATTGGACGAGATCCGCCTGCCGGCCGTTCAGCCCGGCTCCAGTATCATGCCAGGCAAGGTCAACCCGGTACTGGCCGAGATGTTAAATATGGCTATGTTCCATGTGCAGGGCTGCGACCACACCGTGGCTTTGGCCGCTCAGGCTGGGCAATTGGAACTCAACGTGATGATGCCGATCATCGCCCACAACTTGTTTGAGATGATGCAAGTCACTATTGGGGCGATCCGGGCTTTCACTGAGAAATGCGTGCGAGGCGTGCAAGCTAACCGGGAAAAAGCAGAAGGGTGGCTGGAGAAGAACGCCATCGTCGTCACCGCGCTCAACCCATTGATTGGTTACGCCACCGGCGCGGCCTTGGTCAAGGAAGCTCTTGCCCGGGATGTGACTGTCCGCCAGCTGGCTGTGGAAAAGGCAAAATCAGGAGCTTTACGCCACGCTTCTGAGAACCGCTTGGTCAGCGTGCAGGAGATCGAATCCGCCTTGGGCGACTTACGTCGCCTGACCGAGGGTGGCATCTTTGGGGGGAGCGCAGGGGGGTAGCGCTGTTATCCGGTTGGCGGAGTTGGGCGCGCGGCCAATGCCGCGCCGACAATCCCTGCCTCGTTGAGCAACTGCGCCGGAAGGACTTCGGCCTGGACTGTCAAATAAGGGAAAAACAAGGCGTGCTTTTTACTGGCTCCCCCGCCCANGATGATCAGGTCAGGCCAGACGAGTCTTTCCATGGTGCGCAGGAAATTATCAAAATGGCGNGCCCATTGTTTCCAGGACATTTTCTCACGTTGGCGAGCCGCGTCCGAAGCTTTAAGTTCGGCATCCTTTCCGTCGATCTCCACATGACCGAGCTCACAGTTGGGCAGCAGATGTCCGTCTGTAAACAACGCCGTGCCCAGGCCAGTGCCGATCGTGACAACCAGCACCACACCCATGCGGTCACGCCCGGCCCCAAATGCCATCTCGGCCAGTCCGGCGGCATCCGCATCGTTGATCGCGGCTACCGGGCATCCAGTCGCTTCACCGATCAAGGTCCCGGCATCNGTGCCGATCCATAATTTATTGATATTGGCGGCGGTAAAGATCACGCCATTGCGCACCACGGATGGGAAGCCGCAGCCGATCGGCCCTTGCCAGTCAAAATGCTTTCCGATCTCAGCGATGGTCTCGGCCACTGGACGTGGTTTTGACGGTTTTGGCGTCGGCAATCGAAAGCGGGGAGCGAGCAATGTTCCCGTGTTGGTATCGACCGGAGCACCTTTAATCCCCGAACCGCCGACATCCATACCCAGAATCTCCACTGCCCATCTCCTTTGAATCTTTGGCACAGATTATATCCGGTTTGCCGAGGTTCAGACAAAAGATCGGGCATTGCAGTAGACCAACAGGCGAAAGCCAGAGAGACTGGCTGAGCAAGTTGACGAAGTTCCTTTCTCGATAGCCGAGGCTTTTGTTTGAGGAGCACAAACAAGAAATAGATGTACTGATATCGAGTTGTTCTGATCAATTACCAGAGCCTTCGCCGGGAAGATCCGTTATATCTGCCCGCACAGCCTGGGCAAGAAACGACTCGCGCAATTCGGGTGGCGTGTGATCGGCAATATATTGTACAATCTCTTGCGCCTGTGTGCGGAACACGCTCGCTTGCACGGCATCCTCTTCTACCTCCGCAAGCGCGGTAAGGATCTGCCACATCATCCGCCGGGATCCGAGTGCTTCGGCTGCAGAGNGGGCTTGCACGAATGCCTCATATGCCCTTTCCCGATCTCCAAGAATCCAATGCGCTTTCCCTTTGACGATTAAAATATCCGGTAAAACCTGACCCAATTTGAATTGGCGCATATACTCAATTATTTCATCTGCAATAGCAATGGCTTCTGGGTAATTACCTAGTGCAAACGCCAACCGGCTTTTTGCCAGGAACGCCCAGGTTGCTCCGAATGCTGACCGCTCGAAATGGCAGTGTTGGAGGGTTGCCTCAGCAGTCTCGAGCTGACCACTCGCAATTTCAAAAAGCGCGTACAGTGCCCATAACCAGAGTCGGAAGTGGTTTTGAGGAATATCTTGGGGCGGTGTTCGCAATTTATTGTACAGATCCAGCCCGAGTTTGGATGCCCCTATTGTTGCGTAAAACCAGAAATGCATCGCGTGAGCAAAGGTCAAAAAGAAGGTTCGGTTCTTTTCTTCTAACAGGTCAATGCTCGTTTGAAGCAAGTCTAGCGCTTTTGCAGGTTCACCATAATCCAGCCAGACAAATGATTGAAACATCAGCACCGGACCTTGACTCCATACATTATGGACGGATCCTCCGATTTGATAACTTTCCTCCCCNANGCGGAGNACCNTGTCATATTCGCCACGCAGCAGAAAGATATGCATCGATACGTTAAGGATGAATCCAAGCATAGGCAGGTTTCCTAATTCGCGCCATAATGCATCTCCTTCATCGATTTTATTCTCCGCCTCTTCCCACTGCCCATTCAAGAGATATGCCACCCCGAGGTCTGTCGTCGAATATGCTAATTGCTCGCCAAGGTTCAAATCACGCGCAATTGCGAGTGATTTTTCTCCATACGGGATGGCTTGCGGCAGATTACCCTTTAAATACATATTGACCAACATCAAATTCCAGAGCGCCTTGGCTTCTGCCGCCCGATCCCCTAACTCTTGCGCCAGTTCGAGCGCCTCCTTGGATAATTGTTCGCCTTTCGTCGCATCAGGTATGCCGGAGTGAATAGAATGTAGCGTGGCAGTCACCAACATGGCGGCTAATTCCATCGGTCGGTCATGGCGGGCGTGAGCGACGGTGAGCATTTCATTNTAATTTTGTAAAGCTCGCTCAAACTGGTTGTTCAATTCCAACGCGCGACCGCGTTGCATATAGAGATAACTGAGTTGTTCGCTGGCTACATCCCCCTGCCTGCTCAATTCCAACGCGCGCGTGTAATACGCGACCGCTTCGTTCTGGGCAAACGCGCGGAAGGCCGCATCACCCGAGCGGGTCAAATACTCAATCGCTTTTTCGTCATTGCCTGCTTCTTCAAAATGCCGCGCTAGCTGCACCGCAATCTCATCCAGGTATCCCGCGTACAATTCTTCTAACACGTTCGCTACATCCCCATGCATAATACGCCGTTCGCTCGATCCTAATTCATTATAGAGGTATTGCTGAAACATTGCATGGGTAAAGCGATACCGCGAAAGAAATTGCTTGCCGATCCTGCTCTCGCCTTGTTCCTGCACCAGCCGATAGCGTTTGTCCAATTCGCGGGTGAGGTGTTGGACAAGTTCGCGTTCTTGTATGTTTTGGACGCGCGCAATTACTTGCGCAGTAAAGTCCAAGCCTATCACAGACGCAACCCTGAGTTCCTCGCGTAAATTTTCCGCCAGGCGTGCAATGCGTTCCTCAATCACGCCCTCCACCCGCACGGGTAGCGTATTCCAGTCCATTGCTGCGCCTTGCATCCAGAATCCTTCGCTGTCCTTCACCAGATCGCCGCGCTCCTGTAAATTCCGCAGCAGTTCCACCGTAAAGAGCGGATTGCCCTCTGTGCGCGCAAACAGTTCTTGATGGAACGCCACAGCCAGCTGATTCGGTTCAGAATCGATTAGTGCGTCCACGAGCGCGCGCCCTTCGCTGGCGCGCGTGGCGCTGAGATCAATCACAATCTCGCCATTGTAGCGTTTCAATTCGTTGAGAATGGGTTCGAGGGGATGGCGCTCACCAGCGCGCCCCATTGCCACATCATCATCGCGAAATGTTCCGACTAACAGCACGCGGCTCTCTTTGAGTTGACGCACAAGATGAAATAATAAATTCAGCGAGGCGCTATCCGCCCACTGCAAATCGTCGAGGATCAAAATGAGCGTACGATCTTGAGCCAACGAATGCAGCACGTTCGTATACTGTTCAAAGATGTTTTCTTGATTGAGTTCGGGAGTGATAGTATGCCTTGCTTCATTCTTGTCAGGCTTACCCATTTTATCCGTAAGCTTGTCCATCAACTTGATGTTTTTAGCGGTTCGGGTTGCCAACTTGACGGCAAGTGATGCGCCCGGCACAAAAATCCCGATCAGATCGGGACCGACATCGAACAGCGTTTCCCCCGAAACACGTACAAATTCCCTGAGCCGAGCGGCATTGGTCGCGCTGACAGTATTTGCGGTTTGCTTTTCATCTTGCACACCAGTAAGCACGGTTAGGACCTGACGAAAAGGGAGATAAGGATCGCCCACACCGGTCTGCGCGTTACATTCGCCGATGGCGGCGATGAGCTTTTCATCGGAGGCTTGCACCCGCCTCACAAATTCATTCACAAGCGCGGATTTGCCCGCCCCTGCTTCACCCGCGACGAACACGACCTGGACATATCCCGCATTAGCCTGGTTGAGAAATTGTTGCAGTTGACGCAGTTCTTCTTCGCGTCCGACGAAGGTATGGTCAGACATATCTTTATTCTGCTTTTTTGGTTCAGGCGTGGCCTGCGTATCGATTTAATGGTTGGCTGGATAGAAGCAGGGATGCATCAACAATGGTGTGCGAAAGAACCAATTCGCTAAATCGGGGCAAAATACTCCATTTGACGAGATGATTTTACCATGAGTAATGGGAATGGCAATCTATCGGGCGTTCGATGATCCGCATTGACAATAAAGACAGTTCCCCGTAAAATCGACACATGTTCGAGGGGAGTCCATTGTTTTATCAGTGCATTCTCATCCCAATCGTTCGACCAAAGGAGAAACCGTGGAAAAACCAACCCTAGTTCAAAATCAGTTGGAAAGCGAGGTGTTTTACCCTTCTCCCGATATCGTTACAGCAGCCCACGTTCAAGAGTACGAAGCGCTCTACCAGCGCTCCTTGGAGGACCCGGAAGCCTTCTGGGCGGAGCGCGCTGGCGAGCTTGAATGGACCAAGAAATGGGATAGGGTACTTGACGAGAGCAATCCACCCTTCTTCAAATGGTTTGTGGGTGGAGTGACCAACATCGTCCAAAACGCCCTCGATCGGCACATCAATACTTACCGCAAGAATAAACTTGCC
>C687J29651_10000045_pt1 | contig 37273 bp, 29 predicted proteins | sample RifCSP13_1_FD_29651 | JGI IMG/M metagenome (IMG submission 29651) | reverse complement strand
GGCGCGCTGGCTCGAGCCGATGGGCGCCGCGCTCGCGCGCGGCGACGTCACTGCGGCCGCGAGCGTCCGCGACGCGGCCGCCGGCTGCGATGCGGTCTTCCACGCCGCGGCCGCGATCGGCCCCGGGCGCGACCCGCGCGCCTTCTACGCGCTGAATGTCGAGGGCACCGCGCACGTGGTTCGCGCCGCCGCGGCGGCCGGCGCGCGGCTCGTGCACGTGAGCAGCACGGCCGTCTACGACGACGCGACCCGCTTCGGCCGCGCCCCGACCGGCGAGGACGTCCCCGTCTCCACCCTGCCCGAGGGCGACGCCTACGGCCGGTCGAAGCAGGAGTCGGAGCGCGCGGTGCTCCGCGCGCACGCCGAGGGCGTCGTGTGGGCGAGCGTGGTGCGGCCCCCGGTGATGTACGGCGTGCGCGACCGCCAGTTCGTCCCGCGCGTGGCGCCCGTGCTCGCGCGCGGCGTCTTCCCGCTCATCGGGGGCGGCCGGGCGCTCCTGCTGATCGTGCACGCGGGCGCCGTGGCGGACGGCGCGGTGCGCGCCGCCCTGACCGACGTGGCCGGCGGGCGCGTCTACCACCTCACCAACGACTTCGAGGTCACGGTCGCGGAGTTCGCGCGCCTCGCCGGTGAGGGGCTCGGGCGCCGCGTCCGCACGCCGTCCATCCCGCTCGCGGCGGCTCGCGTGGGCTTCGCCGCGCTCCGCGCCGCGCTCACGCTCGCCGGACGCGCCGATCTCGCCGCACACGCGCCGGCCACGCTCGCGATGCTGACCCGCGACAACCCCTTCAGCTCCGACCGCGCGCGGCGGGAACTCGGGTGGGCGCCGTCCGTGCCGCCGTCCGTCGCGCTCCCCGAGGCGTTCCGTTGGTGGAACGAGCGTTATGGGAGCGCGAAGGCGATCAGGTAGTCGCCCAGTTTCGTGCCCATTTCCTTGTGTCCGCCCGCCGCGATGACGATGAACTGCTTGCCGCCCGCGCGCGCCCGGTAGGTCATCGGCGTGGCCTGCGCCGAGGCGGGGAGCGCCGCCGACCAGACTTCGCGGCCCGTGTCCACGTCGAAGGCGCGCAAGGTGTGGTCCATCGTGGACGCGATGAACACGAGCCCGCCGGCGGTGGCGAGCGGCCCGCCGAGGGTCGGGGAGGCCCAGCGCGCGGGGGTCGGGACGCGGGTGAGGTCTCGCACGTTGCCGAGCGGCACCTCCCAGAGCACGTCACCCGTGGCGGCACGGACGGCGGTGAGCGCGCCCCAGGGCGGCGGGTTGCACGGCGCCCCGAGCGGCGAGACGAGCAGCGAGCGCCGGATGGCGTACGGCGTCCCCTCCGCGCGCGTGATGTACGCGGTGCGATAGTCTCCGCTGTCGCTCGGCGTGTGCAGCGCCCGGGGGACCAGTGTCACCACCCCGGCGACGCGACTCGTGTTCGCGACGACGACACCGCGTGTTTCGTCCACCGCGACTCCGCCCCAGTTCATTCCGCCGATGAATCCCGGGAACTCGATCGAGCCGCGCACGCTGGGCGGCGTGAAGATCCCGTCGTTCCGGAGCGCGGCGATCCGCCGGCGGCACGCGGCGCGGTCGAGCCACGTGAGCCCCCACGCGTCCTCGGCGCGGAGCCGCTGCGGCACGAGCGGCGGCGGCCGGGTCGGGAAAGGCTGCGTCGGCCACGCCCGCTCCTCCGGCACGTCGCTCACCGGCACGGGCCGCTCCTCGATGGGGAAGAGGGGCGCACCCGTCTCGCGCTCGAAGAAGAAGAGGCTCCCCATCTTGGAGCCCATCGCGACGGCGGGAATCGCCCGCCCGTCACGGCGCATCGTGAAGAGCGCGGGCTGCGACGACGCGTCGTAGTCCCAGAGGTCGTGGTGGACGAGCTGGAAGTGCCACGCGACGCGGCCCGTGGCGGCGCGCAGCGCGACGATGGAGTTGGCGTAGAGGTTCGGCCCCGGACGCAGTCCCCCGAAGTGGTCGGGGCTCGCGCTCCCCGTCGGGACGAACGCGAGGTCACGCTCGGCGTCCACCGAGATCGTGGCCCAGGCGTTGGCCGCGCCGGCGCGAAATGCCGTCGAGTCGCCCATCGCGCGCCCGCTCCGCGAGTCACGAGCGTCGCGTCCGCGCGGCCGCGCGAGGTCCAGCAGCGGCTCCCACGCCCAGCGGAGCGCGCCCGTGCGTGCGTCGAACGCGCGCACGACGCCGCTCGCCGCCTCCACCCGGCGGTTGTCGCTGATCGCCGAGCCGACGATGACGACGTCGCGCGCGACGGCGGGTGCGGACGACTCGTGGTACTCGGTCCGCTCCACGCTCACGTTGCGCACGCCCGTGCGGAGGTCCACCTCGCCGCGGACGCCGAAGTCGGCGCAGGGCGCGCCGCTCCGCGCATCGAGCGCGAAGAGGCGCGCGTCGAACGTCGCGACGAAGATGCGCCGGCGGCAGCGCGCGTCGGGCGCGCGCGAGGAATCGAGCCAGGTGGAGACGCCGCGCGACGTGAGCGCGTCGTGCGTGGCGACCGTCCGGTCCACGTGCGGGTCGAACGCCCACCGCTCGGCGCCCGTCTCCGGGTCGAGCGCGAGGACGCGGCTGAATGGCGTCACGGTAAAGAGGGTGCCGTCCACGACGATCGGCGTCGCCTCGGAATTCGTGCCTACCCGCCCCTCGCGCCCGTCGGAGACATCGCCCGAGCGGTGGATCCAGGCGACGCGCAGCGCACGCACGTTGGCGCGCGAGATGTCCGCGAGCGGCGAGAAGTGCGCGCCGTCGGGCGTGCCGCCGTAGGCGGGCCACTCGACGGGTGGTGCCGCATCGCGCGCGTCGTGCGCCGCCGGAGTCGCGGCTCCCGCACTGGCGTCGCCGGCATCGCAGGCGACAGCGGCGAGGAGCAGGGCGGGGCCCAGTGTGCGGGTGGGACGAATCAACGCGCCTCCGGTTGCGCTCGAGTGGCGAGCCCGACGCTCGCGGCCCCGAACGGCCGTGCTAACGTAGCGACCTGTCGCGTTCCGGGCCACAGGTCTCGCGCTCGCGCGCATTGACTCGCGTCCCGCGCGGGGACACGTTTCCGCGTCCCCATCAGCCCCGACCGCGAATGGCCGAGCCGATCGCCCGCGTCTCCGCCGCCCTCGCCGAGCGATATCGCGTGGAGCGCGAGCTCGGCGCGGGAGGGATGGCGACCGTGTACCTCGCCGAGGACCTCAAGCACCACCGTAAGGTCGCGATCAAGGTGCTGAAGGAGGATCTCGGCGCGTCGGTCGGCAGCGCGCGGTTCCTGCGTGAGATCGAGATCGCCGCCCAGCTCCAGCATCCGAACATCCTGCCGCTGCTCGACTCGGGAGAGGCCGGCGGCCTGCTCTACTATGTGATGCCGTACGTGGAGGGTCAGTCGCTGCGGCAGCGGCTCGCGCGCGAGCACGAACTCCCGGTGGGAGAGGCGGTCAGAATCCTGGTGGAGCTCGCGGACGCGCTCGCGGATGCGCACGCACACGGCGTCGTGCATCGGGACATCAAGCCCGACAACGTGATGCTCTCCGGCCGGCACGCGCTCGTCACGGATTTCGGCGTCGCGCGCGCCGTCAGTGAGGCGACCGGACGCAGTACGATCACCACGATGGGCGTCGCGCTCGGCACGCCGGCGTACATGGCGCCGGAGCAGGCGTCCGCCGATCCGCACGTGGACCATCGCGCGGACATCTACGCGCTCGGCGTCGTGGCGTACGAGCTGCTCGCCGGACGCGTCCCGTTCACGGGCGCGACGCCGCAGCAGGTGCTCGCGTCGCACGTGACGGAGACGCCGGACCCGGTCTCCAGGCACCGTCCGGGAGTCTCCGAGGACCTCGAGCGCGTGGTGATGCGGTGCCTCGCGAAGCGTCCGGCCGATCGGTGGCAGAACGCGGGGGAGCTGCTCGCCGCGCTCGAGCCGCTGGCGACGCCGAGCGGAGGTACCCAGCCGACGGCGGCGCGGCTGCCGGCGGTGGTCGTTGGCCGGAGCGGAATGTGGGCGGCGGCCGTCGGGCTTGTGTTGTTTGCCGCGGTCGGCGCCTGGCTCCTGCTGCGCGCCACCGGACCGAGCTGGGGCCTCGGGAAGTCCACACAGGTCACGAGCGAGCAGGGGCTCGAGATCCACCCGGCGATCTCGCCCGACGGGAAGCTGGTCGCGTACGCGGCGGGAAGCTCTCAGCGCATGCGCATCTTCATTCGCCCTGTCGCCGGCGGGCGCACGATTCCACTCTCGGACGACTCCACGGCGATGGAAACGCATCCTCGCTGGTCGCCCGACGGAAGCCGGTTGCTCTACCTCACTCGCGGCGGCGTCTCGATCGCGCCGGCGCTCGGCGGCTCGGCCACGGCGACCATCCCTCCGTCACCGACCTCCGTCGTGGTGACCGCGGCGTGGTCGCCCGACGGGGAGGAGATCGCCTTCGTGAGAGGCGACTCGCTGCTCGCCCGCCGAGTGACGGGCGGCGTGACGCGGCTGGTCGCCGTCGCTCCGGAGCTCACCTCCTGCGCGTGGTCCGGCGACTCTCGATGGATTGCCTGTGTGAAAGGGAACTGGCTGTATCTGCAGCCGGGCCCGACGTTCGGGAACCTCGCACCCAGCCAGGTCGTGCTGGTACCCGCGTCCGGTGGCGTGCCCACCGCGCTGTCTGAGGAGACGACCAAGCTCCACCAGAGCCCCGTCTGGTCACCGGAAGGGCGCACGCTCCTCTTCGTCTCGAACCGCGACGGCCCGCGCGACATCTACGTCGCCGCGCTCGGACGAGACGGCCGTCTTCGCGGACCCGTGTCGCGGCTCACCACCGGGCTGAACGCGCACTCGGTCTCGATCTCCGCGGACGGCCGCCAGCTCGCGTACGCGGTGTACACGGCGCAGGCGAACGTCTGGTCGCTGCCGATCCCGAAGGACGGCCCGGTCTCCATTGACCGCGCCGTGCCGGTCACGAGCGGGAGCCAGATCATCGAGGCCACGAACGTGTCACGCGACGGGAAGTGGCTCACCTACGATTCCGACCTGCGCGGAAACGCGGACATCTACCGGATTCCGCTTGTCGGCGGCAGGGCGGAGCTGCTGGCCGCCGAGCCGTTCGACGAGTTCACGGGTGATCTCTCGCCCGACGGGCGTTTTGTCGCCTACCATTCGTGGCGCGGTGGCACGCGCGACATCGAGGTGAAGCCGCTCGACGGCGGACCGGCGGTTCGCGTCACCGACACCCCGGCGCAGGAGAGTTATCCGGTCTGGTCGCCGGACGGACGCGCACTCGCCTTCTTCGACCAGGCGAAGCCCTACGGTATCTTCGTGGTGCGACAGGACGCGTCCGGGCGCTGGGGCGGAGTGGTTCGGCGCGCGACCGGCGCGATGCCGGCGTGGTTCCCCGATGGGCGCCGCTTGGCGTTCATCGCGAGAGACTCCACCGCTGGTGCCGGTCTTGGTTCGGTTGGAACCGTGATGACGGTGAGCGTCGATTCCGGGCGCGCCGCGCTGGTGTACGCGCCGTCGCCGTCCAGCCCGGTTCCGGAGCGACCGCTGGTGAGCGCCGATGGCCGGGAGATCTACTTCAAGAGTCACGACGCCGAAGGACGCGCGGCCCTCTGGTCCGTGCCGGCGGCCGGCGGGACGCCCCGGTTGCTGGTGCGCTTCACGGATCCGAACCGGCCGTCAAACCGCGGGGATTTCTCGCACGACGGCACGCGCTTCTTCTTCGCCGTTGACGACCGCCAGAGCGACATCTGGGTCGCGGAGATCACCAGGAAGTGAGCGGCGGCGTCGCCGCAGCGGATTGACTAGTCTGACCAGATCAGTTAGGTTCTTCTGATGCGAGACACCTATTCGCTGTACGAAGCCAAAGCCAAGCTCTCCGCGATCGTGCGACGGGTCCGCGAAGGGCGCTCGGTCGTCGTCACGCTCCACGGCGAACCCGTGGCCGAAATCCGACCGCTTCCCGCCTCGTCCGGCGGGCTCGAAACGAGACTCGCGATCCTGGTGGAGCGGGGCGTCGTCACGCGTCCCGCCCGGCGCCCATCCCGACTCCGGCCACTCGTGCGACGACCCGGGGCACTCGGCCGCTTCCTGAGCGAGCGCGACGTGTGAAGCTCGCCTACGTGGACACCTCGTGTCTCGTGGCCATCGCGTTCGCCGAGCGCGGGGCCGCGGCGCTCGCGCGCCGGCTCGAGGGATTCGATGAGCTGGTGTCGTCCAACCTGCTCGAAGCGGAGCTCCGTTCGACCCTCGTGCGCGAGGAGGTCGCGCAGGAACCGGACGTGCTGGACGCCATCAGCTGGATCGTCCCCGACCGGCCACTCCACGCGGAGATCGGCACCGTGCTGTCGGCGGGGTATGTTCGCGGAGCGGACTGCTGGCACCTGGCCTCGGCGCTGTACCTGGCGGAGGATCCCTCGGCGATCAGCTTCCTGACGCTCGACGCACGGCAGAAAAGCGTGGCCCGGACGCTCGGTTTCCGTGCATAGCAAAGCGGTGGGGTGCCGTCGCACGCGCCGCGACTTCCTCGCCGCGAGCGCGACGTCGTTGCTCGCGCTCGCGGGCGCGCCGGCGCTCGTGCTCCGCCGCGCCGAGTACGATCTGGTGCTCCGCGGCGGAACGGTGTTCTACGGTACTGGTACCGCGGGCGTCGAACGTGACCTGGCGATCACGGGGGGCCGCATCGTTGCCGTCGCGCCCCGCATCGCCGAGCGCGGCACCGAGGAGATCAACGCCCGCGGGCTCGCCGTTGCACCGGGGTTCATTGACATTCACTCGCACGGAGACGGCTCGCTCGCCGAGGACCCGCGCGCCGAGTCGCTCGTGCGGCAGGGGATCACGACGATCGTCGTCGGGCAGGATGGCAGCTCGCGCGCGCCGTCGCGCTCACCGGGCGGCGGTGCCGCGGGTGGCGCGGGCGCGGCACGCGCCGGTGCGGAATCAGGATCGCGAAGCCCGCAGTCGTTCACCGAGCTCTTCGCCGAGCTGGACCGGCTGCACCCCGCTGTAAACGTCGCCTCGATGGTCGGACTTGGCGGCGTCCGCGGCATCGTCGTGGGCGACACCGACCGGCCGGCCACGGCCGACGAGCTGCGGCGGATGACCGCGATGGTCGAGGAGGCGCTCGCGCAGGGCGCGTGCGGTGCGAGTTCCGGACTCGAATACACGCCGGGCGCGTTCGCGTCGCTCGACGAGCTGGTCGCGCTCTGCAAGCCGCTCGCCGCCCGCGGGCTCCCGTACGCCACGCACATGCGGAACGAGGATGATCGGCTTCTCGAGGCGATTGACGAGTCCATCGCCGTCGCGCGCGGGGCGCGCTGTCCGCTGCAGATCGCACATCTGAAGACGCAGGGGCCGCGCAACTGGAGGAAGCTCGATGACGTCTTCGCGCGGATCGCCGCGGCGCGCCGTGACGGCCTCGACGTCGCCTTCGACCGCTATCCGTACATCGCGTACCAGACGGGGCTCACGAATCTCTTCCCGGTGTGGAGCCGCGACGGCGGCACCGACGCCTTCCTCGCGCGGCTCGCGGACAGCAGCACCGCGCCACGCATTCGCGCCGAGGCGCTGGCGAAGGTGGAGCTGATCGGCGGGTGGAACAACGTCCACATTGCCGGCGTCCGCGCGAGCGAGGACAAGCCCGCCGAGGGGAAGCGACTCGGCGCGTACGCGTCGTCGGTCGGTCTCGATCCGTACGCGCTGACCGTCGCGATGCTCGCGCGCAACCGGGCCAGCGTGGGCATGGTCGGCTTCGCGATGAGTGAAGAGAATCTCGACCGCATCCTCGCGCACCCGCGGGGCATGGTCTGCAGCGACGGCGGTTCCTTCGCGATCGAGGGACCCACGCGTCGCGGCAGTCCGCACCCGCGCGGGCTCGGCACTTTCCCACGCGTGCTCGCCCGCTACGTGCGCGAGCGCAGGGCGCTCACGCTCGAGCAGGCGATCCACAAGATGACGGCGCTTCCGGCGTCACGCGTCCGGCTCCGCGATCGCGGTCGGCTCGCCGTGGGACTCGCGGCCGACGTCGTCGTCTTCGATCCCGCGCGCGTCGAGGACAGGGCGACGTACGAGGAGCCGTTCCAGTATCCGGTCGGCGTCACGGTCGTGGTGGTGAACGGGGTCCTCGCGCTGCGCGACGGGCAGCGGGCGGTGCAGGGCGACGGCCGGGCGCTGAAGCCCGCGTGAAACCTCGCGCAGCGCTCGCACAACGGCGCCGCACGCTGCATCTTCGGGCTTCCCCGTGACCATTCCAACCAGGCTGTCCTCGGCGTTGGCCGACCGTTATCGCGTCGAGCGTGAGCTCGGAGCGGGCGGGATGGCGACCGTCTATCTCGCGCACGACCTCCGCCACGACCGCGACGTCGCGATCAAGGTGCTCCATCCGGAGCTGGCCGCCGTGCTCGGCGCCGAGAGGTTCCTGGCGGAGATCAAGACGACGGCGAAGCTCCAGCATCCGCACATCCTCCCGCTCCTCGACTCGGGCGAGGTGGATGGGCTCCTGTTCTACGCGATGCCCGTGGTCGAGGGCGAGTCGCTGCGCGCGCGACTTGAGCGCGAGACGCAGCTGCCCATTGATGACGCGGTACGGATTACGAGCGAGGTGCTGAGTGCGCTCGACTACGCGCATCGCCACGGCGTGGTGCATCGCGACATCAAGCCGGAGAACATCCTGCTGCACGACAATCAGGCGCTCGTCGTGGACTTCGGCATTGCGCTCGCGGTGAGCGCCGCGGGTGGAGCACGGCTCACGCAGACGGGGCTTTCGCTCGGCACGCCGCAGTACATGAGCCCGGAGCAGGCGACGGGCGAGAAGAGTGTGGACGCGCGGTCGGACGTTTACTCGGTCGGCTGTGTGCTCTACGAGATGCTGGCGGGCGCGGCGCCGTTCACGGGGCCGACGGCGCAGGCGATCGTGGCGAAGGTGATCACCACGGAAGCCGTCAGCGTGACCGCGCAGCGGAAAACGGTGGCGCCGCACGTGGCCGAGGCGGTGCGCATCGCGTTGCAGAAGCTGCCGGCGGATCGGTTCGCGAGCGCGGCGGAGTTCGGCGCCGCGCTGGAGGGGGAGGGCTGGGCGACCGGCGCCGCGGTGGCGCGACGCAGGGCGCACGAGGGCGCGCCGGCCGCGGGTCGGACACGGGCGAGTTCCTGGAACAGCCTGACCCGCGCGTTCGCGGCGGTGTCGCTGCTACTCGCCGCCGGACTCGTGACGAGCATCGTGCTCCCCCCTGGCCGCAGCTCCGGCGATGCCCGCGTCACGCGAGTGAGTCTGCGCTTTCCCGCGAACCAGCGCCCGCGGACCATCCTCGCCGGCCTGCCGATGCTGGCGCTCCACCCCGGCGGCGGAGGGCTCGTGTTCGCCGGGCCGGGCTCGGGCACGCGAACGCAGCTCTGGCTCCGGCGATGGGACCAGATGGAGGCGACGCGACTTGACGGAACGGCCGACGGGAGCAGTCCCGTGTTTTCGCCGAACGGCGATTCACTCGCGCTGCTCGTGCTCCCGCACGGCGTGAAAATCGTACCGCTTGCGGGTGGAGTGCCGAAGATCGTGCTCGACTCCGGGATCGTGGACGTCGCCGGAAACGGTGGTGGACTCGACTGGGCAAAGGACGGCAGGCTCTACGCAAGCAGCTTCCAAGGTCTCATCCGTATTTCCCCGCGGGACGGCTCGCGTGAGGACGTCTCGCATCTCGACGCGAAGCGCGGCGACTACTTCCACGTGTTGCCAGCTGTGCTGCCCAGTGGCCGAGGGGCGCTGGTCACCGTCGCGCCGAAAAACCCCACGCCCGGCACTCTCTCCATCGGCGTGGCGGACTTCGCAACGGGAACGGTGGACGTCGTGCTCCAGGGCATCCGGGCACGGTACGCGCGGAGCGGCCACATCGTGTACGCCGAGGAGAGCGGCGCCCTCTGGGCCGTGCCCTTCGACGAGAAGCGGCTGCGCGTGACCGGCAAGCGGCTCCTGCTGGGAGACACGGTCGCCGTGGGCTCCCTTGCCGACGGCGCCGATTTCGCTCTGTCCGACGATGGGAACCTCGTCTATCTCAAGCGCGGCGCGAGGACTTCCCGCGTGGTCTGGGTGGATCGAGCCGGCGACGAGCGAGACGTCGCTCCGGATCTTTCGGGAAGCGGCGTGGACAGTCCCGCCCTGTCGCCGGACGCTCGCCGGCTTGCCATCTCCATGCAGGAAGGCGGAATGCAGGCGGTCTGGGTCAAGCCGCTCGGTGGCGGCCCGAAGACTCGACTCACCTTCGACGGCAACAGCAACACGCGCAGCGTCTGGAATCCGGACGGCCAGACGGTGACATTTCTCTCGGATCGAGTGGGCGGTCGAGGAGCCATCTTCTCCCGACGAGCGGACGGGGGCGGCGAGGTCACGCAAGCGAAGACATTCGACCAGCGCGACGTGTGGGGTGCAGCGTGGTCCCCCGAAGGACGCTGGCTCATCTACCGCACGAACAATCAGGCAGCCGGGAACGCGGACATCATGGGGATACGCCCTGGTGTTGACACGGTCCCTCGTCGTCTGATTGCCACGGACGCCGAAGAGATGGGACCCGCGGTTTCCCCGGACGGCCGCTGGATCGCCTACAGCTCGAACGAGTCCGGGCGCCGCGAGGTCTACGTGCGCCCGTTCCCGGAAACCGAACGCGCGAAGTATCAGGTCTCGACGAACGGCGGGGCAGAAGCGGTCTGGTCGCGCAACGGAAAGGAGCTGTTCTACCGGGATGCCACCGACAGTCTCGTCGCGGTGCCGCTCACGCCCGGCAGCACATTCCAGCGTGGTGTCGCGAAGGCGCTCTTCTCGGTGGCGCGGTACGCGTCAACGCCGTTCCATCGCCAGTACGACGTCACGCCGGACGGGCAACGATTCGTGATGATCCGGAGCGAGGCGATCGAAGAGGACCAGGTGGTGGTCGTCTTCAACTTCGTGGAGGAGTTGACGCGGCGGTTCAGGAAGTAGGCGTCGAGTGCACGCAATGATGTGCTCCCTCGCACTTCCGGGCCGGCGCGTGCCCGGCACGACGCGACTCGTGCGCTGGGCGCGGGCGCTGGTCGTACTCATCGCCGCCGTCTGCACGGCGCAGTGCGCGCTCGTGCGCGTCACGCCGCTTTCGCGCGTGGAGCCGAACGACAACCGGAGCGCCGCCGGCGTCGTGGAGCGCGACACGCTTCACGTCGCACTCGTCGTGCGCATGGCGGAGTGGCGCCCCGAAGCGGACTCGGGCCCCGCCATCGCGGTCGCCGCGCTCGCGGAGGAGGGCAAGGCGCCGCAGATCCCGGCGCCCCTCATTCGCGTCCGCGAAGGCGCCGCGATCGCCGTGACCGTGCGCAACGCGCTCCGCGACTCGACGATTCGCCTCGTCGGCCTGGGCACGCGTCCTTCCTCCGGCCACGACACGCTCGTGCTCACGCCCGGCGAATCGAAGCAGGTCCGATTCGCCACCGGCTCGCCCGGCACGTACCTCTACCGCGCGATCATCGGGAAGCACAACCCCGACAAGGACGACGAACGCGAGCAGGCCGCCGGCGCGTTCGTCGTTGACCCGCCGGGCGGCTCGCCGCCCGACCGCGTGTTCGTGCTCAACATCTGGGGAGAGACGAAGGACTCGGTCACCTATCGAAACGCGCTCACGATCAATGGGCGCTCCTGGCCCTGGACCGAGCGGATCGCCGCGACGGTGGGCGACACGATGCGGTGGCGTGTGATCAACGCGACCGTGCGGCCGCACCCGATGCACCTGCACGGCGCGTTCTTTCGCGTGGAGCACACCGGCGATGGGTTCGCGGACTCCGCACTCACGCCGCGAGCGCGGCGGCTCGTCGTGACCGAGGTGATGCCGCCGATGCACACGATGGCGATTGCGTGGGCTCCCGTGCGCGAAGGCCGCTGGCTCTTTCACTGCCATATCGCCTTTCACGTCATCCCGACCGCCGCGCGCGTGAACCCGGCGGCGCACGGCGGCCACGACGAAAACTCGACCGATCCCCTCGAGCACATGGCCGGACTCGTGCTCGGCATTGACGCGCGCCTCCCGCCGGGCGCCCGNGCGCCGGCGCGGGGTGCCGCGCGCCGGCTCGACCTCTTCGTGCAGCAAGGCGCGCGCCGCGGACGCTCGGCGCGTACCCTCGCCTTCGTGCTGCAGCGCGGGGCGACTCCGCCCGCCGCCGATTCGGTGGAGATTCCCGGCAGCACGCTCGTGCTCACCCGCGACGAGCCCACCGACGTGCTCGTGCACAATCGGCTGCGCGAGCCGGCGTCCATCCACTGGCACGGGCTCGAGCTGGAGAGCTTCTCCGACGGCGTCGCGGGGTGGAGCGGTAGTGATCGGCGCACCGCGCCTTTCGTCGCGCCGAATGACACCTTCCGCGTGCACCTCTCGACGCCGCGCGCGGGGACGTTCATCTACCACACGCACCTGAGGGACGAGGAGCAGATCTCGTCCGGGCTCTACGGCGCGATCGTCGTGCTCGAGCCGGGACGGCGGTTGGATCCGCGCACCGATCACTTGTTCGTGGTGGGATGGGATGGTGCGGGCGCGAAGGTGCACCAGCTCGTGAATGGCGACTCGGTCTCGTCGCTTCCGCTCGAGATGCGCGCGGGGGAGACGCACCGGCTCCGCTTCATCAACATCGGCGCCGCGGGCCGCGTGACGTTCTCGCTCCGGCGCGATTCCACACTGGCCGCGTGGCGCGCACTGGCCAAGGATGGCGCGGACCTGCCGACTGCGCAGGCGATCGTGCGGCCGGCCCGGCTCACGATTGACGTCGGCGAGACCTACGACTTCGCGTTCCGGCCGAGTTCGGCCGGCGAGTACGTGCTCAGCGCGCCCGTGGACGCCAGGGGCGCGCGCTGGTCGCGGCGCATCATCGTGCGCTGAGCGGCCGGCGCCCGCTCACGACCTCCGCCCGTCGAGCCGGCAGAGTCCGAGTGCCTCCGCGATCCGCCGCGCCTCCGTGAACTCCGCCACCGAGAGCCGCCGGTTGATCTCCGGGTAGTGCTCGCCGCCCACGCGCCCCGCCGGATGGTACTGGTTCATCAGGTTCACGTACGCGTCGGGGCCGAGCTCGGCGCGTATCCATCGCAGGATGGCTTCGGTCTCGTCGAGCCCGCCCGGCATCACGAGGTGGCGGATCAGCACGCCGCGATACGCGAGCCCTTCGTCGTCGAAGCGGAGCGCGCCCACCTGGCGGTGCATCTCCGCGATGCGCGCGCGGGCCACCTCGGGGTAGTCCCCGGCCTTCACGTAGCGCACGGCACTCTCCGGCTTCCAGTACTTGAAGTCGGGCATGTAGATGTCCACGACGCCATCGAGCTGCGCGAGGCTCTCCGCGGAATCGTACGCGCTCGTGTTGTACACGATCGGCAGCCGGAGCCCGTGCTCCACGGCCGGCAGGAGCGCCTCGAGCAGCTGCGGCACCACGTGCTCCGGCGTGACGAAGTTGATGTTGTGGCATCCCTCCGCCTGGAGCTGGAGCATCATCGCGGCGAGGTCCTCCGGCGGCGTCGCGCGCGCCTCCGACACCCGCAGCCCCTGGCTGATGTCGTAGTTCTGGCAGAAGACGCAGCGGAGGTTGCAGTGGCCGAGGAAGATCGTCCCCGAGCCGTTCCAGCCGCGGAGGCAGTCCTCCTCGCCGAAGTGCTGGAACCAGCTCGTGACGACGGCGTGGCGGCCGGTGCGGCAGAACGCGAACTTGTCGGCGAGCCGGTTCACGTCGCAGTCGCGCGGGCAGACGCGGCACGAGCGGAGCGACGCGAGCGCGCGCTCCGAGCGCCGGCGCAGTTCTCCCGAGCGGTGCAGCGCGCGATAGGCGGGCTCCCACGCCGGCACGCGCGGGGCGCCCGGTGCGCTCGGCGAGGCGCCCGGAAGGCCGCCGTTCCGCAGCGTGCTCGGGTTCGCGGGGAGCGCGCTCACGGAATCAACACCCCCGCGTACGAGACCACGCGGCGGTCGTCGCCATTCACCGCCCCCGAGTGCCGGTAGTCCACGACTTCCGCCGCCCGCGCCCCGAGCTGCCGTGCGGCCTCGACGACCACCGCGGCCGCCGCGCGGCCACACATCGTGATGTCGTGGCGATGGCATGCGTCGAGCAATGCCCGGCCGTCCGCCCGCTCGATCTCGGCCAGCGCCAGCACGTCCTTCGCCCGGGCGCGCTCGGCGCTCTCGTAGTGGGTGAGGTCCGACGACGCGACGAGGAGCACGTCGTGGGGCGTGTCCTTCACGACCTGCGCCAGCGCGCGCGCGAGACTCGCGCACGGCGCCCAGCGGTCCCACGCCAGGAGGAGCGGCACGATCGCCGAGTCGGGCGCGAGCACGCGGAGGAACGGCAACTCGACCTCAAGGGCGTGCTCGTCCCGGTGCGCGAGCGCGTCGTGGGCGACAAGATCGCTCGCGCGCTCGAGTCGCTCGGCGAACGCCCCGTCAATCGGGACGGGGCCGAGCGGCGTCTCGAAAGCGCCGCTCCGCCAGAGCGAGGCGCCCGGCGAGCGGTGGAGTGCGGCGTGGTTCGGGCCCACGAGCACCACGGTCGGGGGAATCGCGAGGCGGGCGAAGACAGCTCCCGCGCACTTCCCGGAGTACATCAGGGCCGCGTGCGGCACAATGCCCGCCCGGCAGCGACGCTGGCCACCTGGCACGCCGGCGACGCACTCGGCAACCGCCGCGCGCAGCGCGTCGGCATCGGCCGGGTAGAACAGCCCGGCGACGGCGCTCCGGCGCAGATCGTCGCTCACGACCTGGCTGCCGTCGGCTGCCCGCCAATCCGCACGGGTGCGCGCCGCGAGCCCCATCCACCCGGTGGTCCCGCGAACACGCCCGCGCAGCGCTCGCCGCAGCGCTCGCACCGGCCGTCCGGCGTGAGGTGCCAGGCGAGGAGATCGTACCAGTCTCGCACGATGAGCCGCGCGCCGCACGCGTGGCAGAAGGTGGTCCCGCCCTCCGGATCGTGCACGTTGCCGGTGAACGCGTAGCGCACGCCGCTCGCGCGGGCGATGCGGCGCGCGCGCGAGAGCGTCGCCGGCGGCGTCGGCGGACGGTCGAGCATCTTCCAGTCCGGATGGAAGGCCGTGAAGTGCATCGGCACGTCGGGGCCGAGGTGCTCCACGACCCAGCGCGTCATCGCCTCGAACTCGTCGTCGCCGTCGTTCAGCCCGGGGATCACGAGGTTGGTGATCTCGAACCAGACCGTCGTGTGGTGCTTGAGATACTCGAGTGTGGCGAGCACCGGCTCGAGGTGCCCCGCGCAGATCTCGTGGTAGAACGCGTCCGTGAAGCCCTTGAGGTCCACGTTCGCCGCGTCCATGTGCGCGTAGAACTCCTCGCGCGCCTCAGGGTTCTGATAGCCGGCGGTGACGGCGACGGTCTTGAGTCCCCGCGCGCGACACGCCTTCGCCACGTCAATCGCGTACTCGTGGAAGATGACGGGATCGTTGTACGTGAAGGCGACGCTGCGGCACCCGAGCCGGAGTGCGGTGTCGGCGATCTGCTCGGGCGAGGCCGCGTCGGCGAGCGTGTCCACGTCGCGGGACTTGGAGATGTCCCAGTTCTGGCAGAACTTGCACGCGAGGTTGCACCCCGCGGTGCCGAAGGAGAAGACGGGCGTGCCCGGGAGGAAGTGATTCAGCGGTTTCTTCTCGATCGGGTCCACGCAGAAGCCGCTCGAGCGGCCGTACGTGGTGAGCACGACCTCGCCGTCCTCGCACGCGCGCACGAAACAGAGGCCGCGCTGGCCCTCGCGCAGCCGGCACGCGCGCGGGCACACGTCGCACTGCACGCGTCCATCGTCGAGGCGATGCCAGTGCCGGGTGCGGACGACGGATCGCTCGCGCACGTCGTGAAGAGGGAGGCTCGGCTCGTACGTCATGGGACGCGGCCTCGGCGGAGCGGCTCCCGAAAGATGGGCGCACCCAGTGACGGAGTCCATCCGGCTATTCGCGTGACGCGCGCCGCCGGTCGGCGTAGATTCGACGCATGCCGCTCCGCGTCGCCTTCGTCGGCTCGGGCTTCAACGCCCGCTTCCACCTCCAGGGGTGGCGCGGCGTGCGCGACGCCGAGGTCACCGGCGTCTGGAGCCCGAACGCCGCGAATGCCGCCGGCGCCGCCACACTCGCGCGCGAGCTGGACGTCGGCCCGGCGAAGCCGTTCCGGAGCATCGGCGAGATGGTGGCCAGCGAGAGCGTGGACGCGATCTGGCTCTGCGGCCCGAACCACGCGCGCGTGCAGAACGTCGAGGAGATCGTCGAGACCATCCGGAAGGGGAAGGGGGCGCTCAAGGGGATCGCCTGCGAGAAGCCCCTCGCGCGCACCGTCGCGGAAGCGCAGCAGATCACCCGGCTCGTGAAGAGCGTCGGCCTCGCCACCGGGTACCTGGAGAACCAGCTCTTCGCGCCGCACGTCGAGGCGGGGAAGCAGCTCCTCTGGGCGCGGGGCGCCGCGACGACGGGGCGGCCCTACCTCGCGCGCGCCGCCGAGGAGCACGCGGGTCCGCACTCGCCCTGGTTCTGGAGCGGCCGCCAGCAGGGCGGGGGCGTCCTCAACGACATGATGTGCCACTCGGCGCTCGTCGTGCGGCACCTCCTCACGAAGCCGGGCGAGCCGCTCTCGAGCGTGAAGCCGGAGCGCATCACGGGCCACATCGCATCGCTCAAGTGGACGCGGCCCGCGTACGCCAAGAAGCTCAAGGCCGCGATGAGCGTGGACTACGCGAAGGCGCCCGCCGAAGACTTCGCGAGCGTGCTCATCGAATTCGTCACGGACGACGGCCATCGCGTAGTCGGCGAAGCCACCACCAGCTGGAACTTCGTCGGGGCGGGACTCCGACTCTCGGCGGAGCTGCTCGGGCCGGAGTACTCGATGAAATGGAACTCGCTCGACTCGGGACTCCAGCTGTTCTTCAGTCGCGAAGTCTCCGGAAAGGCCGGCGAAGACCTCGTCGAGAAGCAGAACGCCGAGCAGGGCGTGATGCCGGTGGTGCCCGAGGAGTTCGTCGCCTACGGCTACACGAACGAGGACCGGCACTTCGTCCGCGCGTTCCTCGGCAAGGAGAAGCCGCTCCTCACATGGGATGACGGGGTGGAGGTCGTCCGCGTGCTGATGGCCGCGTATCAGAGCGCGGAGCTGGGGCGCACGGTCGTGTTCCCGGGAAGGGGGCTCGACAAGTTCGTGCCGGCGGTCGCGCGCGGCACTTGGCGACCGTGACGCGCGCGGCCCGGCTCCTGCTCCGCGCGCTCGCGGGGTGCGCGGCGTGTGCCATCGCGCTTCCGCCCGGCGCCGGCGCGCAGGGACCGGCCAGGAACGTGGTGCTCGTCGCGATTGACGGCCTCCGCTGGCAGGAGGTGTTCAACGGCGCCGACAGCGCGTTGCTCTCCCGGCGCGCGGGCGGCGTGCAGGACACCACGGGGACGCGCAAGACGTTCTGGCGTCCCGACGTCGAGGCGCGTCGCCGCGCGCTCATGCCCTTCCTCTGGGGCACGGTCGCCGCGCGCGGCGCGATATGGGGTAACCTCGCCCAGGGCAGCGACGCGCACGTCACCAACGGCCTCAACTTCTCGTATCCCGGCTACAACGAAATGCTGGTCGGCGTCGCCGACGCGAAGGTGGACCGGAACGACTACGGCCCGAACCCGAACGCGACGGTCTTCGAGTGGCTCAACAGCCGGAGGACTCTGCGCCGCCGGGTCGCCGCGTTCGGCACCTGGAGCACAATCGCCGACATCTTCAACCGCGCGAACAGCGGCGTCTTCGTTCACGCCGGGTGGGAGCCCCCGCCGGGCCGGGTCAAGGGCGCGCCGGAGCGCACGCTCGACCGGCTCTATCGCACGACGATTCGCTACTGGGATGACAACACCTTCGACGCGCTCACGCAGGCGGCGGCGCTCGACTACGTGAAGGCGAAGAAGCCGCGCGTGCTGTTCGTGGGGTTCGGCGAGACCGACGAGTGGGCGCACGGCCGGCGCTACGACCTCTTCCTCCGGGCTACGCAGCGCGCGGACGAATTCGTCGCGGAGCTCTGGCGGACGATGCAGGCGGTCCCCGAGTACCGCGACCGCACGACCTTCATCATCACCACCGACCACGGCCGCGGCCACGGCGCGGAGTGGACGGACCACGGCAAGGACGTGGCCGGCGCCGGGCAGATCTGGATCGCGATGCTCGGCCCCGGCACGCCCGCCCTCGGCGAGGTGACGCAGGGTTCGCCGGTTACGCAGTCGCAAATCGCCGCGACCGTCGCCACGTTACTGGGAGAGGATTACAAACGGTCCGAGCCGCGCGCGGCCCCTCCGCTCGTGCGCGCGCCGCGCTGATCGGCGCCGCCTTCTTCGCGCTTCTCCCTCCACCCCGGCTCCGCACCTCTCCCTCCACCCCATCTCCGCACCTCTCCCTCCGCCCCATCTCCGCACCTCTCCCTCCGCCCCACCCAAGCACTTCTCTCTTCTCCCCCGGCCCATGTCCCTCGCCCGCTCCCTCCTCCTCGCCGCCTCCAAGAGCGACTCGCTGAATCACTTCGCGACGAACCGCGGGTTCGTGAAGCGCGCGATCAAGAAGTTCATGCCGGGGGAGGCGCTCGAGGACGCGCTCGCCGCCGCCGAGACGCTTGCGCGGCAGGGCCGTGGCGCCGTGCTGACCAAGCTCGGCGAGAACCTCACGCGCCTCGACGAAGCCCAGGCCGTCCGCGATCACTACGTGGGCATCTTCGACCAGATCAAGGCCCGCGGCCTCCCGGCCGTCGTCTCGGTAAAGCCGACGCAGCTCGGCCTCGACCTGTCGGAGACGGCGTGCGCCGCGCACCTCGATGCGCTCGCCGCGAAGGCGGAGTCCACCGGTTCGTTCCTCTGGGTGGACATGGAGGACTCGAGCTACGTGGACCGCACGCTGGCGCTCTACGCGGCGCTCAAGGTGAAGCACGCGAACACGGGCGTCGCGCTGCAGTCGTACCTGCGCCGCACGCCGGCGGACCTCGACAAGCTGATGCCGCTCAAGCCCGTGATCCGCCTCGTCAAGGGCGCGTACGCGGAGCCGGCGCACGTGGCCTTCCCGAAGAAACGCGACACGGACCTGGCATTCTTCGACCTCGCGGTCCGGATGCTCGAGCGCGCGAAACAGGGTGCGTGCACGCCGATCCTCGGGACGCACGACGTGGAGCTGCTCGCGCGGATCGTCGCGCGAGCGAAGGACCTCGGCGTGGCCGACGGGAAGTACGAGATCCACATGCTGTACGGCATCCGCGACGCCGACCAGCAGCGGCTCCGGAGCGAGGGACGCATGGTCAAGACGCTGATCAGCTATGGGAGCGCGTGGTACCGGTGGTACATGCGCCGGCTCGCCGAGCGTCCGGCGAACGTCTGGTTCGTGATGCGGGCGATGCTGCGCTGAGCGACCCGGCGTGCTCGGCGGACTCAGCCCCGGCGCTACACGCCTGCGGTTCCGCCAGGAGGGAGAGCGACGTGAGGCGCGCCGCGGGGTCGCCTAGAACGTTTCGTACACCGCCTCGCCGCACGCCGTGCCGCTCACCGTGCCGTGCCCGTTCTGACTGAAGAGGGTCGTGAGGCTGAGCTGGCACGACTGGTTGGCCGCGGTCCCCCACTTGAATCCACCGCCCATGTGCATGGTCTGCTGCGTGGCGGGCGCGCCGTTCAGGAACGTGAACGTCCCAGTGACCGAGATGTACGGATCCCCGTTTATCACGAAGCCACCGATGCAGTTCCAATCCGTGATCGTCTCCGTCATCTGCATGAAGAGCGCGCCGGAGCCGTTGTTGTCAATGTTGCCGGAGACGGTCCCTGACACCTCGATCCGGCCGCCCGCCGTGCAGTTCACGCGATAGGTCCCGCTCCAGTAGATGAGACGCGACGCGGGTGGCAGCGGCTGCAGCGCAAGGCCCCGCCCGCTCGTGGCCAGCGTGCCGCCGAGGGCGTTCGTCGCGGCCTCGGCGAGTTGCCCGGCGAGCGCGTCGAGCTGGTCAGGGGTGAGTTTGTTCGCGTCGTCCGTTCCGGTCAGCTTCGAGCAGCCGGCAAGAACGGCAAGCGCGACAGGCAGAGTGCGGCGAAGGAACGGCACGGCGTGAGGGGTTATCGGCATGGGGGCGCCCTCCGCCGTCCACGCTAGTTGGCGCGATTGTGGTACGCAAGAGAGGTTCGAGGCCCACGGTTCACCGCGGCGCGCGCGAGCGGTCCGGGAGTCCGTTCCGTCTTCACGCGCTTCCTGATCGCTGAGCGCCGTGCGTCTGAAGCCGGCGCGATCGCCCTCACTCCCGCGCCGCGGCTGCCGCCAGGCCCCGGAACGCACGGCCGTGCACGAACCGCACGCCCGTCTTCGCGACGACCTCGCGGACGTTCGACGCGGTGATCGCACCGCCGGCGATGATCGCGATGCGATCACCGGCGCGCTCCACGAGTGACCGGAGGCGCGACGCCCCCTCGAGGGCCGTGGGCTGCCCGCCGCTCGTGAGCACGTGATCCACCTGCAGGGAGACGAGCAGCTCGAGCGCGTCGTCCTGGTCGGCGATGTAATCGAATGCGCGGTGGAACCCGACCCGCATGGGGCTCGCGACCGCGATCAGCTCGGCGAGCTTGACCGCGTCCACCTCGCGCTCGGCCGTGAGCGGGCCGATCACCACGCCGTCCACGCCGAGCTCCTTCGCGACGGCGATGTCCTTCTTCATGATCTCCACGTCGTCGTCGGAGTAGACGAAGTCGCCCACGCGCGGGCGCACGAGCACGTGCAGCGACGGGAGCAGCCGGTCGGTGCACCGCGCGATGAGCCCCGCGCTCGGCGTGGTCCCGCCGTCCCTGAGCGGGCCGCACAACTCGATCCGGTGGACGCCCTCCTCCTGCGCCGCGAGGGCGTCGGCGAAGGTCTCCACCGCGGCTTCGACGAGGACCGTCATGGGAGAGGCGGGGCGTCGCGAGCCAGGGGTCGGTCGCTCCCGTCAGCCGGCGGCCGGCGCCGTCGCGGCCGCGCCGCGCGGGCGGAAGAGAATCAGGAAGAGCACGAACACCACGAGCGCGAGGACGCCCGCCACGTGCCAGATCCGGTACCACTCGTGCGTCACCACGCCTGACGCGTCCGCGCTCGCGTACCGGTTCACGATGGCCCCCGACACGTTCGCGCCGAGGAAATAGCCGACGCCGTTCGTCACGAAGTTGATGAACCCCTGCGCCGCCGCGCGGATCTTCTCGCCGGCGCGCTGGTCCGTGTAGATCTGGCCCGCCACGAAGAAGAAGTCGTAGCAGACGCCGTGGAGCAGGATCCCCGCGTACAGGAGCCACATCCCCGCGCCCGGGTTGCCGTGGCCGAACGCGAAGTAACGGAGCGACCAGGCCAGCATCCCGACGAGCATGATGACCTTGATCCCGAACTTCCGCAGCACGAGCGGGAGCAGCAGCATGAAGCCGATCTCCGACATCTGGCCGAACGTCTGGATGAACGCGGGATCGGGCGCCTTGATCTCGTTCAGGAACGGGTTCGCGAACGCGTAGTAGAACTGCAGCGGCACGCAGAGGAGAAAGGACNCCAGCACGAAGACGAGAAAATCCGCGCGCTTGAGGAGCTGGAGCGCGTCGAGCCCGAGCGCGTCGCGCACGCTGAAGGGCGCGCCCGCGGCCTTGGGCGGCGTGTGCGGGAGGGCGAGCGCGAAGAGGCCGAGCACGATCGAGGCGCCCGCGGCGAGCCGCATCGGGACCGCGAGCGCGTCGGCGTGGAGGAACTTCCCCACGGTGATCCCGGCCACGATCCAGCCGATGGTGCCGAGCACGCGGATCAGCGGGAACTCGCGCGCGCCGTCCTTCACGTGATGGAACGCGATCGCGTTCGTGAGCGAGAGCGTCGGCATGTAGCAGAGCGCGTAGACGATCAGGAGCGGGTAGAACGTGCTCCACTCGCGCTGCGCCGAGACGAACCACATCACCACGCCGCCCGCGAGGTGCAGGATCGCGAGCAGCTTCTCGCTCGCGAAGAACCGGTCGGCCACGATCCCCATGAAGAAGGGCGTGACGATCGCCGCGATCGCCATCGCGCCGTAGGCGTTCCCGATCTGCTGGTCGGTGAAGTGCCGCGTCGTGCCGAGGTACGTCCCCATCGTCACGAACCACGCGCCCCAGACGAAGTACTGGAGGAACATCATCACCGAGAGCCGGGTGCGGATCACGGAAGTTCCCGGATGCGGATGTTGCGGAGTGCGAGCGGGCCGTTGTGGTCGCCCTGGATCCCGAGGTGGCCCCGTTTGGCGCGGCCGTAGTTCGGCCACGCGCTGAACTTGCCGGGCTTCACCTTCGCCTCCCAGTCGGCACTCCAGAGGTCATACTCGAGCAGCTTCCGGCCGTTCAGCCAGTGCTCGACGTGCGCGCCCTTCGCCACGATGCGCGACGCGTTCCACTCGTCGGCCGGTTTCACGATCCCCGCCGGCGCGGGATAGAGGCCGTATGCCGCGCCCGCGGACGTGAGCCGGTTCCGGCCGTCGGGCGCGTTGGCGTCGTCGAGGAGCTGGTACTCCGGCCCGCTCCAGTAAATGCGCGGATACTCCTCGGTCGCGCGGTAGAAGACGCCGGCGTTTCCGCCCGCGCCGAGCTTCCACTCGAACTCCAGCTCGAAGTCGCCGAACTGCTCCTTCGTCATCAGGTCGCGTGTGGTGGCGTCCTTGCGCAGGAGGCCGTCCACGACCTTCCAGCCGGCGGGGATCTCGGCGTTCTGGTAGCCGCGCCAGGCGTCGAGCGAGGTGCCGTCGAAGAGCGCGCGCCAGGCGCCCGGCTGGACGGCGGCGACGGCGCCGCTCGGCGGGGCCGCCTGGCCCGCGGCGGCGCCCGCGGTCGTCGCGGCGGCGGTCACGGCCAGCAGAACGGGGATGAAACTCGGGCGACTCGTGCGCATGCGGGCCCCGGAGTAGTGTGGTGGAGGACGCGCAGGAATCTGCGTCTTGCCGCCGCCCGGCGAAAGAGAAAGCTTTCCGCCCAGGAGGGCGCGCGCTTTCCGTCCCGCGTCCGCCGCTCCCGCTCCCGCTCTCGCTCCCGCTCTGCGTCCCGCCTCCGCCCTCGCCCCGCCTCCCGCTCCGTCTTTCGCCTCTCGCCTCCGCCCTCGCCCCGCCGAATGCCCTCGTCCTACTTCGCCCGCGGCATCCCGATGCTCCCCGTCGCCGACGTGCGCCGGGCGATTGACTTCTACGTGGACGTCCTCGATTTCAAGTTCGGCTTCAACGCCGGCGGGTACGGCGGCGTGCGGCGCGACGCGATCGAGATTCACTTCTGGCGCACCGACGCCCCCGCGCCCGCGCGGAACGCCAGCTGCCGCATCGAGGTGACGGAAATCCGCCAACTCTACGGTACCTGCCGCGAGCGCGGCGTCGTGCACGCCGACGGCGACATCGCGGCCACCCCGTGGGGCACCACGGAGTTCCGCGTGCGCGATCTCGACGGCAACGAGCTCACCTTCGTGGAGGTGTTCGGGCTGGGGTCCTGACCGGCCTGTCCTGGCCGTTGTCGTGGCCGTCGTCGTGGCCGTCGTCGTGGCCGTTCAGGTCGGCGTCCGGAACGCTTCCCGAATGGCCCGCCACCGCCGGCGCACGAGCCAGAGCACCGACACCAGCACGAGGGAGGCGACCCCCAGCGTCGCGACCGGGTGGCTCCACACGAGCAGCGCGACGAGCGCGACCGTCGCGAGCTCGAACCCGTTCGCGAGGGCGTTCGACACGCGAGCGGGCGACGCGTCGAGCGCCACGCGCGCGCCGAGCTTCGTGGCGTGCGCCGCGAGCCCCGCCGTGCCACCCAGCAGCCCGGCGGCCACGAAGAGCGGCACGCTGCCGTGCCACGCGGCACCGAGCGCCATCGCTGCCGCGGCGGGAGGCCGGATGAACGTGTGCACGGCATCCCACGCGGAGGCGACGCCGGGCACGAGGGTCGCCACGAACTCGAGCACGGTCAGCGCGAGCGCGAGGGCGATGACCGCGGGCGCGCTCACCACGTCGAGCGGCGCCGGCAGCGCGCCCACCACGCCCCAGCGCACGCCCAGCCCCAGGAGCGCGACCGTCGCGTAGAGGCTGATCCCGCTCGCGAAGGCGACTCCGAGTGCCTGCGCGAGCAGGACCAGCGGCATCACCTCACTCTCCGGGATGCTGCGCCTTGAACGCGTACGCGGCCGCCGCGCCGCCCGCGAGCGGGCCGACCAGATAGATCCACCACAGCGGCGTCGGCGATCGCCCGAGCACGCCCTCAATGATCGCGGGCGCGAGCCCCACCGCCGGATTGAGCGCGCCGCCCGTGATGTCGCCCATCGCGAACACGCCGACCATCAGCGTCGAGCCGATGGCGAGGCCGAAATGCGAGTTGCCCTGCGTCGCCTTCGCCGTCGCCACGTTCAGCACCACGTACGCGAGCGCGAAGGTGAAGACGGCCTCTCCCGTGATCCCCTTGAGCCACGTCGTCAGCTCGCCGGGGGCAACGTGAACCGGATGCCCCGTGAACTTGTAGATGAGGAAGCCGGCGAGACACCCGCCCGCGAGTTGCGCGATCCAGTAGGGGGCCACTTCCTTGACGGGGAGCGCGCCGCGGAGCCACGCGGCGAGCGTCACGGCCGGATTGTAGTGCCCGCCGGAGATGTGCCCTCCGGCGTACACCATCACCATCAGCGCCGCGCCGATCGCGAGCGGCGCCGGCGCGACGTCCAGGTTCACGCACAGGCCGACGGTGAGGACGAGGAAGAAGGTGCCGATGGCCTCCGTGAGGTAGCTCTTCATCGCGCGCTCCTCTCTGGCTGGGGTGGCTCACGGCCCGCCCGGCCGCGATGGGCCCAAAGTAGGGCCGCACCGGGCGCGGGACAATGGTGCGCACCGGCCGCGGGACAATGGTGCGCACCGGCCGCGGGACAATGGTGCGCACCGGCCGCGCATCCGCGCTCAGGTGCCCGCCTCAGCGCCGCCACTCCCGGAAGAGATCGAGCCCGAACTGGTAGACCTCCGAGAATCGCCCCACTCGGTTGCACGGCGCCGATCCCGGATCCACGGAGATCGCCGCACCCAACGTGCGCTTCGGCCGGTACTCGGCGGCGACGCCGAACCACACAGACGGGCTCTGCGTGGACGACACCCGGCTCCCGGAGCACCTGCCGGCCGACAGACTGAGAAACGCATCCGTGCCCACCTGGCGGCCCGCGGTAAGCGCGTAGCTGCTGAGAAGTCCGTCGAGCGGGTTCGTCGTGAGGCTCTGCGGCCCCGCGCCGGCGACAGTGGTGACCTGCAGGCTGCTGAAGAACGGGAGGAGCGTGCCGAGCACCCCCTCGAGGACGCCGCCCAGCGACGGCACCAGCGCCGCCGTCGCCGTGCGCACCGTGGACTGGCCCTGCCCGTCGAGTCCGAAGCTCGGTGACCCGAAGATCAGATAGCTGATGATCTCGCTCTGCGCCAACGTCGAGCCGTCTGCGCTGCTCCGGAGCTCAAGACGTGGCGCATCCGTGGTGCCCGTCACGCGCGCGCCGATGATCACATCGTCCCGCTCGGCGGTCCGCACGACGTAGGAGCTCCAGATGTCGAGCGCCGCCGGCTCACGGACCGTCCCTTCCACCCACACCGTGCCGCTGTCCACGCGAAACGTGCGCTTGAGCACGCCAAGATCCACGCGGTACGTGCCCCGGTCCGCCGAGAACTCGCCGCTCACGTACGGGCGCCGGAGCGGCCCCTCCGCTTCGATGGTTCCGGAGAGCTGCACGTTCGCGTCGCGTGACCGGAGCCGCACGTCGTTGCCCAGCGTCACGACGAGCGAGCGGGTGAAGGGCCGCCAGGCGCGGTCGCGCACGGCGTCGGCGCCGCGCCTGGCGCGGAGCGGACGGACGTTCCGCTCGGCCCCGATGACGAACGTGCCGCGCTCGAGGGAGACGGTGCCGTCGAGTTCAGGTCCGCGCAGTCCGCCGCTGGCGGTGAGGCTCCAGGTCGCCTCCGCCGTGGCGAGACGTGGATCGTCCATCACCCTGAAGTCGCGAGCCTCGCTCGTGAGCGCGACGAGCCACGTGCTGTCGCGCTGCCAGACGGCGCCGCGCACCGAGACCGTATCGTGGCGGTCGCCGTCATCCATCCGCAGCGCGTCCACGATGACCGTGTCGCCCGAGAGCCGGAGCGCGGCGGCGGCGCGGCGCACCGCGGTGCCCCAGCGCGGCAGGTCGAACGCGACCTCTTCGGCGCGCACGGTGCCGCGGCCGGCCGGCCGCCGCAACGTGCCGCCGACGGACAGGTCGGCGGAGATCGTGCCGGCGAGCCCTTCGATCCCCGGCACGAGCGCCTCGAGGCCCGGGAGCGCCGCCTCATTCGCGCGGACGCGAAGCGCGAGGGTGTCGTCAGTCAGGCGCGGCGTGACCGCGCGCAACGTGAGATCCACCGGCACGCTTCCCGTAACCGCGAGGATCTCGCGCCCCTGGAACGCGCCACGCAGGTCCACCCTCGCGCGCCGCTGCTCGTAGTCTCCCGTGAAGTGGAGCGAGGGCGCCGCGCGCTCGCGCACGGAGACGGAGTCCACGCCGAGCGTGAACGCGAGGCGCGGCGCGTCGCGCGTCCCGCTGAGCCGCACGTCGGCGTCGGCGCGCGCCGAGAGTTCCATCGGCGCGAAGCCCGTGACGGCGAACTCCCCGGGTGTGACGCCGGAGAGGCCGAGCCGGCCGTCCACCGCGCCCGAGTCCGGCAGCGTCGCGCGCAGGGCGAGCGTCGCGCCGAGCGAGCTGTGGAGCACCGTCGAGTCCACGACGAGGAGGCGCGGCTGCAGCGTGGCGCGCGCGGGACGATCGAGCCCCCATCGGACGCCTCCGAGCAGAACGGCCACCGAATCGAGCGCGATGCGGGTCGTGTTGCCGGCCTGCTCGACACCGGCGACGACGCGGGCGCGGAGCGAATCGCCGGAGGAGATCTCAGCCCAGCCGTGGCCCGAGCGACCGCCGCGGAGATCGGCGCCCGCCTCGACGTGACGCGCGGCGCGCCCGCCGAACGCGACCGAGTCGGCCGCCAGGGTCACGCGCCCCGTGGCCGCGGCGGGGAGGCGCGCAAGCGTGGCGTGGCCGCTCGCGAGGCGGACGCTCAGGTCGTTCCAGCGGGCCTGCGCGAGGCTGAAATCGGCGTCGAGCGCAAGCGTGTCGAGCGATCCCACGAGGACGCCGGCCGCACCGGCGGCGCCGTGCACCGAGTCGGCGCGGGCCGCGCCCGCGGAATCGAGCAGGAGCGCGGAGAGCGACGCGAGCGCGTCCACGGTGACCGCGAACCACAGGGTGTCGTGCGTCTCGCCCGCTCTTGCGATCCGCCCGTGCCCGGCGAGCCGCCAGTCCCTGGTCCGGAGGTCCGCCGTGTCCACGTGGACGCCTGTGGAGTCCACGCCGGCCCGCACGCGCCCCCGGTGGACCGGCGACACGCCGATCACGCTGGTCGAGTCGAGCGCGACTTCGAGGTGCCCGGTGGTGCGCCGGGCGTCCGCCTCCACCTCCAGCCGGGCGGTGCCGTCGAGGCGCAGCGCGGGAATGTCCCGGCGCGCGATCAGCGCGCGCGGATCCACTGCCTCGAGGGTCGCGCTGCCGCGCAGCCAGGTGCGGGTCGAGTCGAGGAGCGCGAGTCCCCGGAAGCGCGCTGCCCCCCGGCCGGCACGGAGGGCCGCGTCAATGGACATCGTGTCGCCCGTCGCGTGCAGCTCGAGCGTGCCGAGGACCGCGCCGGTGAGCGGGAGCGAGGTGCGGCCCCGCGCGAGCGCCGCCGGGGCGACCGAATCGAGCGCGAGCGTGGCGTCGAGCCACCGGCCGGTGACGTCGCTTGCGAGCCGCCCCTCGCCAGAGACGCGTGAGCGCGGGCGGTCGCCGTCCACGTGCCGGAGCGTGAGATCATGAAAGCGCACGTCGCTCACGGGACCGTCAAGCACGAGCGAACCGGTGAGCACGCCGTGCAGCGAGTCCGCCATCCTCACGACGGCGCCGAGGGTGCGCACGTCCAGCTCCTCGACGCGCACGCGGAAATCCCGCAGCTCGCTCCGTGGCGCGCGCGCGTTCACCACGCCGGCCAGCGCCAGGCGCGAGCGCGCGCCACCGAGCCGGTGATCTTCGAACGAGAGCCGCGCGTCGTCGAGCCGGATCGCGTCGAGCGGGCCGCCCGTCCCCCGCACGGTTCCGCGGAGCGCGCCACGCCACACCCGCTTCGGCACCGAGTCGCCGAAGAGCTCCCGCACGAGATCGAGGTCGAGCGGGTCCGCCGCCAGCGCGAGATCGGTGACCGCGACGCCGCGACCAACCGTGGCGTCGAACGCGCCCGTGATGCGCGAGCGCGTCGCGCGCACGTCGAGGTCGCGGATCGCGTACGTGAGGCCCCGTGCGCTCCCCACCTCGCCGCGAATCGCCACGGCGCCCGATGCGCTGCCGTGCCCGGGCAGGAGCGCCGAGAGCCACGCGACATCCTCCAGCGATACCTGGTCGGCGCGCGCCCGGAGGTCGAGCCGCGCGGCGCCTCGCGCGGCCCAGGCGACCGTTCCGCGCACGGAACCGCGCGAGGCGGGGAGCCGCACGAGCGGCAGGTTGAGCGCGAGCGAATCAGGCCACCAGCGCACCGTGCCCGACGTTTCGCGCACGGTGACGCGCGGGAGACTGCTCCGCACGGCGAACCGGCGAATGCGCGCCACGCCGCCCTCCGGGCCCGCGCCGGCCAGCAGCGACGGACCAAGGGCGATCTCGAGCCCGGAGAGGGTGCGGTGCACGAGCGGCAGCGTCGGGAGCGTGTCGGGGGTCACGAGCGCGACGCGCCCCTCGCGCAGCTCCGTGCTGTCAATNACGAGGGCGAACGGCGAGCGCCCCGCCGCCGCCCCGCGGGGCCCGGGCGGAAAGAGCCGGCTCACGTTCCAGACGGAGTCCTTGCGTTCGAGAAAGAGAAAGGGCCGCACGACCACGAGACGGGTGAGCCGCACGCGCCCCCNCAGAAGGCCCGCGAGCGAGCCGTCGGCCTCGATGCGCGNGGCCGCCGCGACGACGCGCCCCCGGTCGTCGAGCAGCGCCACCGAGTCCACCGCGAGGCGCCCGGCGAGCCCGCCCTCGAGCCGCCCGAGGAGGAGCGTTCCGCGCCCTCCGAGCGCGGTCGCGGCGCGGCTCATCGCGAGGCGGCGGATCCGCTCGCGTCCCGCGCCAGTCTCGAGCAACGCGACGAGGACGGCGAGCAGAACCGCCGCCAGGGCGGCGAGGCCGCCGAACGACCACCAGACCACGCGCGCGCGCCGCGACAGCGCCATCAGAACGCGTGCCCGATGCTGAACTGGAACGCGAGACGCGGGAGCAACCCGTGGCGCCGCGCGGGGAGAAAGGTGGCCGGGCAGAATCCCGCGCCGCCCGCGCCCGGCGCGAGCGTGAGCGGGTCGGTCGTTCCCGGGCTCACGCAGACCGCGCGGCCGCTCGCCACCGTCGGCGTGCTCGAGCGCTGCACGAAGAACGCCGGACCGGGCTCGAGCGCGTCCGCGTTGTAGCCGACGTCCACGCGGAACGGCCCGAGCGGCGTCAGGAGCCGGATGCCGGCGCCCGGCGTGATCCGCGGCGCCGCGTTCGTCACGCTGAACACGTCATTCGTGTTCCAGACGCGGCCCGCGTCCACGAAGACGACCCACCGCAGGAGTCCCGCGGGCCATCCACGTCGCGTGCGCAGCTCCACGTTGGCGAGCCACATCGCGTTCCCCCCGCTCGGCGCGAGTCGCCGGTAGCCGTCCGCGCTCTGCGCGACGCCCACGAGCGTGCCGCCGGGCAACGTGTCCACCCGGTAGGCGTCTACGATGTACGAGCCGGGGCCGAGGGAGTTCTGGTCGTAGCCGCGCACTGTGCTCTGTCCGCCGGAATAGAAGCGCTCCGGCGGCGGCAGCAGGTACGACCGGTCGTTCGGCGCGAACACGAATCCGAGCTGCGCGCGCGTGGCCAGCACGAGCCGGGGCCCGAGCGGCCGGTACGCCGCCGCCTCGGCGAGGACGCGCGTGAAGTTCAGCGTCCGCGTGCGCGCGATTCTCGTGAACCCCTGTCGCACCTCGAGCTGCCAGCGCCCGCCCGAGACGGGGTCGTCGGTCGGCAGGAGGGGGTTCCGCGCGAGACTCGCCCCGACGGCGTGGAGCGGGCTCGCGATCAGGAAGCTCGCGACATCCTCCACGCGGCAGAACCCGAATCGTTCGCAGCTCACCGCGCCGTCGGCCGCGGTCCTGGCGTCCACGTACTGGTACTGCAGCGTGAGGTTCGTGCGGGCACCGACCGCGCGCGCCACGGAAAGGACCGCGCCGAGGTCGGTGGACTGCTCGTACGCGGCCAGCTCGGAGCGACGTTCGCTGTACAGCGTGAGCACCGGGCGCAGCCTCGCGCCCGCGACGCCGCGGAGGTTGACCGTCGCGCCGAGGTAGTAGTTGAGACGCTGGCTGAAGGGGTCGTCGCGGACGCGCACGGCGCACAGGGACGCGAGGCCCGAGAACGGTGCGCCGACGCCGATCTTGGCGAGACGGCCGTTCAGCTCCAGCCGGTGCGCCGAGCCCAGGAAGCGCTGCTCGACGAGCCGGGTCTGGGCGCGGAAGCAGTCGAGCGTGCCCCACCCGGCGCCCACGCGGGCGCGGCGCCGCTCGCCCTCGGCGAGGTGCACGATGAGCGACACGGTGTCGGACGCCGGATCGGTCGCCGCGCGCTCCACGCGGATCGCGCGATAGAGCTCCGTCGCGAAGAGATCTCGCTGGCTCGCGCTCAACGCCCGCGCGCTCAGCCGGTCGCCGCGGCTCACGCGGAGGAGCGACCGCACNTCGCGTTCAGGCAGGGCGGGTGTCCGTGTCGAATCCGCGTACCGGACGGAGATGTCCCCGACGTGCGTGAGGCGCCCGGGGGCGAAGACGAACGAGACCGTGCCGCGGTGCCGCGCCACGTCCGCGCGCATCGAGGCCGTGACCGGCGCGGCCCGGGCGTACCCCGCGTTCAGGACGAGCGACTGGACCGAATCGGCGACCGCCCGCACGACGGAATCGTCGAGCACCCGGCCTGACAGCAGGCGCTCGAGCGCACGCGCATCCGCCGCATCTTCCGGGAGACCCGCGACCGTCACGGAATCCACGAGGACCGGCGCACTTTCGGTGACCACGAACGTCACCCGGGCGCGGTTCGCCCCGTGCCGCGCGACCGAGGACGCCACCGTGGTGCCCGGATAGCCGCGGTCCTCGTACAGCTCCACCACCCGCTGCTGGTCGTCGCGCAGGGTGGCCGAGTCGAGGCACGTGAGCGCACCCGTGTTCCAGCCGAACCACCGCCGCCAGAGGCCCGTGCGCTCGGTCACGACAATGGAGAGGAGCGCGTCGGACGCGATGACCTTGTTGCCCCGGACGGCGACGGCATCCACCATCGGGTGCCGGGCCGAACAGGCGTGATCCTGCGAGGAGGCGGCGCGCGGACCGGCGATGAGCGCCGTCAGGGCGCAGAACCACGCGCCCGGTCGTCTCGAGCACGACGCGGGCGCGCTGGCCGGTCGGTTCATATGGTTAAGAGTACACGTGACGATGCGTGCGGTGACACTGGGGCCGCGCGCGGGGAAACTGCGCGCGCGGAGGTCTGCCATCCTCGAACCTGTGCCGCCGTGGCTGCTCGGTCGCTGGCGCCTGATGCGCGCGGATCCGGCACTCGACTTCGCGCCGGGCGTNCTGATGGAATTCCGGCCCGGCGGTGAGTTGCGTTACACGATCCGTGTGGGCGNCCGTGANCACGTCATCACGCTGGTCTACTCGGTGCGCGGCGACCTGCTCGAGACCGACAACCCCACGGNGCCACACCGGACCTCGTCGCGGATCGCCCAGGGCGCGGCCGACACCCTGGTGATCGACTTCTCGGGCGCGATCGCCGCGTTCGTGCGCGAGACGTAACGCCCGCCACACCGGCCGGGCGCGCCTGTCGCGCTCGTGTCCACGGTGCCGGCGGCGCCCCTGTCGCCGCTGAAACCCGGTGTGGGCACGACGCCGTAGGTTACGGCGTGGCCACCGCTCTCGAATCCTCCGCGACGTCGGGCGGCTCCGCGCGCGCCCGCGCGTTCTGGCCGCTCTTCACGGCCACCTTCGCCGCCGANGTCGTCACCAAGCGCCTCGCCGAAGGGCGGCTCCCCCCGCACGTGCCGCACGACGTCGCCGGCGAGTGGGTCCGCCTGACGCTCACGTACAACACGGGCGCGGCGATGAACCTCTCGCTGGGCGACGCCTCGCGCGTCACCTTCACCGTGCTCGCCACGGCCATGCTCGTGGTGGTCTTCCGGCTCTACCGGCGCACCGCGCAGCACGCGGTCGCGCAGGCGGCCGCGCTCGCCCTCATCGCCGCCGGCGCGCTCGGCAACCTGCTCGACCGCCTGCGTTCCGCACGCGGCGTCGTGGACTTCATTGACCTCGGCATCGGCGCGTGGCGCTTCTGGACGTTCAACGTGGCCGACGTCGGCGTGACGATCGGCGCGNTGCTCCTCGCCNTCGTGCTCTGGCGGCGCCCGCGGCCGGTCGGCGCCGCGGAAGGCTGACGCGCGCGGCGCTGTTCACCCGCGCACGTGGCGGAGGTTTTCGCCGCGCGCGCCGAGGGCCCAGGCCGCCACGCCGATCCAGAAGAGCGCGAGAAGAAGTTACCTCGCGCCGCGCGCCGGGGTATTGCAGGTTGGAGGGGCTCACCAGGAGACCCATCACATGCGCGCCATCCGACCGCTACTGTCCGTCCCGGCGCTCGCCGCCGGCCTCGCGTGCGGCACGCCCACGGCCCCGGACCCCGTCGGGAGCTGGGGCGGCCCCCATCTGCTGCTCATCCTGACGCCGACGGGCGGCACGGCCGAGTACGACTGCGCGCACGGCGCCGTGACCGAGCCGGTGCGTGTGGACGGCGAAGGCCGGTTCGAGGCGGCGGGGACGTTCGTGCGCGAGCACGGCGGCCCGATACGCAACGACGAGACGCTCCCGACGTACCCCGCGCGCTACGCGGGCCGGATCATCGGCGACGTCATGACGCTCGCGGTCACACGCACAGACTCGGCTATCGCCATCGGGGCGTTCTCGCTCGAGCGGGGGAGGACGGGGGCGGTGTTCAAGTGTCTGTAGGGAGTGGCGAGTGCGAGAGCGAGCGGGGAGCGGCGAGAGCAAGAAGTGAGCGCTGAGGACACTCGCCGCACCCCGCTGCCTCTCGCATCTCCCTTCTCGATCTCGCACTCGCCACTCCCTCCCATCTCGCCACTCCCTCCCATTGCGCCGCTGAACGTCCCCCTTGACCCACCCGTCGAATCGTATATCCTTTCATCCGGATATACGAATGAAGAAGTCTCCTCTCTTCGACCGCCTCTCGGCCCTCGCTGACCCGATTCGCGCGCGGCTCCTCCTGGCGCTGGAGCGCCACGAGCTGACCGTGGGCGAGCTGTGCGCCTCCCTTCAGCTGCCCCAGTCCACCGTGAGCCGCCACCTGCGCTCGCTCGCGGACGCAGGGTGGGTCGCCTCGCGCGGGGACGGCACGAGCAACCGCTACCGGATGGCCGCCCGCGAGATCACGGGCGGCGCGCGCCGCCTCTGGCAGGCCGTGCGCGACGACGTCGGCGCGATGGCGGCCGCTCAGCGCGACGCCGAGCGGGTCCGCGGCATCATCGCCGCCCGGCACAGGACCTCCGAGCGCTTCTTCGCGTCGAGCGCCGCGCAATGGGACCGGCTCCGCGCCGAGCTGTTCGGCGAGCGCACGGAACTCTACGCCCTCCTCGGCCTCCTCGACCCCAGGTGGACCGTCGGCGACCTGGGGTGCGGCACGGGCCAGCTCACCGACGCGATGGCGCCCTTCGTCGAGCGCGTCGTCGCCGTGGACGAGTCCCCGGCGATGCTCCGCGCGGCACGCGCACGCCTCGCGCACCGCCGGAACGTGGACGTCCGCCAGGGCACGCTCGAGGAGCTCCCGGTCGAGCCGGGCGAACTCGACGCGGCCGCCCTCTCGCTCGTGCTGCACTACGTCGCGGAGCCGGCGCAGGCGCTCGCGCGCGTCCGGCACGCGCTGGCCGCGCGCGGCGTGCTGCTCGTGGTGGACATGCTCCCGCACGACCGCGCCGAGTTTCGTGAGACGATGGGGCACCTCTGGCAGGGCTTCGCCCCGGAGCAGATCCGGCGCTGGGGAGAGGAGGCGGGATTTGGCGACTGCCGGGCCCACCCGCTCCCGCCTTCGCTGCACGCCAAGGGGCCGAACCTCTTCGTCGCCGTCCTTCGCACCCACTGAGACCTCACCATGGCCACGCTCGCTCCCACGCCACACCCCTTCGATGCCGCGCGCCGGGCCGGTCGCGCGCCGTTCAAGGTGCAGGACCTGACGCTCGCCGACTTCGGGCGCCGGGAAATCCGCCTCGCCGAACACGAAATGCCGGGGCTGATGGCGCTCCGCGCCGAATACCGGGGGAAGCAGCCGCTGGCCGGTGCCCGGATCGCGGGTTCGCTCCACATGACGGTGCAGACCGCCGTGCTGATCGAGACGCTCGTCGAGCTGGGCGCCGACGTGCGCTGGGCGAGCTGCAACATCTTCTCGACGCAGGACCACGCGGCCGCCGCCGTCGCGGTCGGCCGCGACGGGACGCGCGACGAGCCGCGCGGCACGCCGGTCTTCGCGTGGAAGGGGGAGACGCTCCCCGAGTACTGGTGGTGTACGGAGCAGGCACTCGCGTGGCCCGGCGGGTCGGGGCCGACGCTGCTCCTCGACGACGGTGGCGACGCGACGCTTCTCGTGCACAAGGGCGCGGAGTTCGAGCAGGAGGGGCGCGTGCCCGACCACAACCCCGTGAGCGAGAGCGAGGAGTACGGCGTCATCCTCGAGCTGCTGCGCGCCGGATTCGAGAAGGACCCGAAGCGCTGGACGCGCATCGCGGCCGGCATCGGCGGCGTCTCCGAGGAGACGACCACCGGCGTGCACCGGCTCTACGAGCGCATGAAGGCGGGCACGCTCCTCTTCCCGGCCATCAACGTCAACGACTCGGTCACGAAGTCGAAGTTCGATAATCTCTACGGCTGCCGGCACTCGCTCACGGACGGGATCCTCCGCGCGAGCGACGTGATGCTCGCCGGCAAGGTCGCGGTCGTCTGCGGCTACGGCGACGTGGGGAAGGGGTGCGCGCAGGCGCTCGCGGCGCAGGGCGCCCGCGTGGTCGTCACGGAGATTGACCCGATCTGCGCGCTCCAGGCGGCGATGGAGGGCTATGAGGTCACCACGCTCGAGCGCGTCGTCGAGACCGCGGACCTGTTCGTCACCGCGACGGGCAACTGCCGGATCATCACCGCCGGGCACATGGCGCGGATGAAGGACAAGGCGATCGTCGGGAACATCGGCCACTTCGACAACGAGATTGACGTGGCCGGGCTCAAGACCTCCCCCGGCGTGCGGCGCGTGAACATCAAGCCGCAGTACGACGAGTGGGTGTTCCCCGACGGGCACAGCGTGCTCCTGCTCGCCGAGGGGCGCTTGCTCAACCTGGGGTGCGCGACGGGCCACCCGAGCTTCGTGATGAGCGCGTCATTCACGAATCAGGTGATGGCGCAGATCGAGCTGCACCGGAACGCCGGGCGCTACGAGCGGAAGGTGTACACGCTCCCGAAGCACCTCGACGAGAAGGTGGCGCGGCTGCACCTCGACAAGCTCGGGGTGAAGCTCACGACACTCACGGAGGACCAGGCGGCGTACATCGGGGTGCCGGTCGGGGGGCCGTACAAGCCGGAGATGTACCGCTACTGATCTGAACGCGGGATGCGGAGTGCATCCCGCATGGTGCAGTCATCGCATCCAGATCACCGCGTAGAACACCCCGCTCGTCCGCGTGCGCCCGGGGAGCCGGAGCACGCGGCATCCCCCACCGCGGGTGTAGTGCACCAGCGAGCCCGACGACTCGGTGCCGGGCGGATAGAGCTCGACGAAGGCGACGTCGCCGGCGCGGTACAGGTCCAGCGTGGTCGGGCCGACGAAGACGCGCCCATCCTCGATGACGCAGAAGTTGGCGCCCGCGTACTGGAGGTCGGCCGCGAGCAGCGCGCCCGAGCGCGTGTAGCGCAGCGCCTGGCCGAGCGTCATCGCGCCGAGCGGCGCCAGCTCCTCGCGCGTGACGATCACCGCCCGCGCGCCGTGCGTCACGGCGAGGCGCTGCTGTGTCTCCTTCCACGTGAACTCGACCGCGTTGCCGAAGCCCGAGTACTCCGCGCGCTTCGAGGGCCGGAGGTTCCGCTCGAGCGGCTCGAGGAGCAGCACGAGCCCGCGCCAGTCCTCGAGGTTCACGCTGTGCATTCCCATCTCGTACTCGGGTTTTCGCGCGCGCACGACGACCTTGCCGCCCTTCACCGAGGTGAACACGAACGACCCGCCGCTGTCCGTGGCCGTCTCGGCGTGCGTGCTTCCGATCAGGTCCACGATCGCGCCCGCGATCGGGCGATACTTGTCGTCGAGGACGACTCCGGCGAGCACGTGGAGCTGCGCGACGACCCGGACGGTGTCGAGTACCGGTGTCGTCGGCACGAGCATCACGGCGACCGTGTCCGAACTCTCCGGCACGTGCACCGGGAGCTGCGACGGCAGAAAGCCGATGCGCCGGAACTGGAGCACCTGCACGCCCTTCGGCACGTTCGCGAAGGCGAACGCGCCGAGTTCGTCGGTGCGCGTGCCCCGCTCGCGGCCCTCGATTCGCACTTCGACGCCCGGGAGGGGCATCCCCGCCGGTGTCGTCACGCGGCCGCGCACGTTCGGCGCGTCCTGGGCCGCGATCAGTGCGGCGAACGGCGGCGCCGCGAGCAGCGCCGCGAGCAGCGCCGTGGCGAGCGCCACGGCATACCTCGTCGTCCTTGCCATCGGTCTCTCCTTCAGGGGCGCGCGGCCTCCGACTTCCAGAAGTCGATGCCGCCCGCCTGCGGGCCCACGTCCACGCTCGCCACCCTCCGGAGCACGGCGAGATCAATCACGTCCACGGTCCCCGGCTGCGAGCCCGTGCCCTCGATGGAGACGAACGCGTAGCGGTCGTCGTCCGACACCGCCACGCCGTGCACGACCTTGCGCGTGGTGGCGATGCGCGCGAGTTCGCGGCCGCTCGCCGCATCGAACACCGAGACCGACTGGTCGCGCTTGTTCGTGCCGATGAGGCGCGCGCCGTCGTGCGTCACCCCGAGGTTGTACACCCCGGGGCCCGCGGGGATTCGCCGCCGCAGCGTCCACGCGCGGGCGTCCAGCTCGACGATCTCGCTCGACTTGTTGCACGCCACCCAGACGCGCTCGCCGTTGGGCGCCGGCTGCGCCCAGGTGGGCTGGCACGAGAGGTCGCCGGCCGCGGGCGGCTCCATCCCGCGGCCGCCCATCGCGTGCGCGGCCGCC
>C687J29651_10000027_pt1 | contig 43366 bp, 55 predicted proteins | sample RifCSP13_1_FD_29651 | JGI IMG/M metagenome (IMG submission 29651) | reverse complement strand
GGGGACAACGCCCCGTTGGCGCTGGACGGAAGTAGACGAATGGATCTCCCGCCGTGCAGGGTCACAGGTTCCAGCAGTCGATACCACTTTTAACATCGAGGCACTAAGGGGGCGTTATGGGCAGACGTCGCACCGAAGGACGGAATCTCCCTGAGGGGGTGTACTACGCAACCAACAAAAGGGGCATCCGATACTACTACTACGCGCCGAAACGCGGGACGGGCAAAGCGGGCGAGCGTGTCGCTCTCGGCAAAGATCCTACCGACCCGGAGTTTCACAGGCGCCTGCATGCCGCGATGCATATGCCAACACACGATGGCGGCACTTTTGCGGCGCTGATCCGCGAATACAGGGCCAGTCCCGAATGGGCAGACCTGCGGCCGGCTACCCAGCGAAACTACTCCTACAATTTCGCTCGCCTGCTGGACGTTGCAGCGGCAATGCTGGTCGCTGACATGGGCGAGCATCACATTTACCAAATGCGCGACGCGATGGCGTTACGGCCGCACTCTGCGAATAAATTCCTGCAGGTGCTGGACACGCTTTTTAAGTGGGGAATCAAGCGTGGCTATCGCAAGAATAAAGAAAACCCCGCCGCTGACGTAGACAATCTGAAGGCTAAGACGGACGGCACGCATCCCTGGCCGGACGACGCATACGGCTACGTGCAAGCGAATGCCCCAGAGGCGCTACAGCGAATGGCATTCCTCGGCCGGGCCACCGGGCAGCGCGAGGCTGACCTCGTCCGGATGACAATTGCCAATGTCGCGCATGATGGCGTGCATCTGCGCATCAGCAAATTGCGGGACAAGCCGCATTTTGTGCCGCTGCTCCGGGAAGAGATAGCGACTATCCGCCAGTGGTCAGTCCATCCGAGCGGCCGTCTGCTTATGACAGCGCAGAACGCAGAATTCACCGAGATGGCACTACGCAGCCATTGGAACCGCTGGCGGCGGGCGCAACCGGCCCTTGCTGGTCTGAAGCTGACAATTCACGGGCTGCGCGCTACGGCGATCTGCGACAGACGGCTGGCCGGGTCCAGCGATGGAGAGATATCTGCGGATATCGGGATATCCGTGGGGCAGATACAGAGCTACACTAAGCACATCGACAAGCAACGTGTGGCCCGGAGCTCGCGTGACAAGCGCGAGGGCGGCGGGAAGATTATCAAATTTGGGAGCAAGCGATGAAATCCGAAGACCGGCAGAAAATAAATATTGGCTCTATCGTTCAGGCGAACCCGGAAACATGTGAATGGGGGCCATCGCTCGTCATCGTTACTGGATTGAAGCGGTGGGGCGTCACGGGCTACACACACATACCATTCCAGGGTGATGCTTTTATCCGTCTGAAGTGGGCGGACATTGAGGTCACAGGTGGCGTTGCTGTCTGGGATCACGATCGCGGATCAAGCGATGAAAAAGAACTCAAAGATAGCCCGGAACAAAGCGAGATTTGACAACACACTCCAGTAATTTGACAACACAAAATGCAAATATCGTGGAAAAACATAAACATAAAGAAAATACCCTCTCCCNCGAGGGGAGAGGGCAAGTGTATTAAGGTATTGATTCCGCTCAATTCGTGTTGTCAAATCAATAGAGACATATAGCGAACAGGCGCAGAACGTAGAGTTTATTTGACAACACTAAAAATCTCGCTTGCCGTGACTTTTGTCTGGTGTTTTAATCCCACATCATCGTTTCTGGTCCTTCGATGATGTTTGCGGGGTCGGCGAACGGCAGTGGCCCATGACGCCACTGCCGGACGCTGACGCAGCTTGCTGAACTTCGGGGGGAGAAAGCCCCCTTTATCCTCTCCCCCCTCTTTTTGTTAAGGCAAAGCAATGCCTTCGTTTTCAGATGATCTCCCGGCAGGCAGGCAAGCAGAAATTGAGCTGAGAACATTTCTTGACGATCAGTGGAAGCATGTTGTCAATTCTGCTGTGGGGATAAGCGTCAGACAATTTTCACCTTTAGTGATAGGTTTTTCAGAACGCCAAGGTATCGTTACAATCGTCATGCCGTGGCGTAGGCTTGCTGAAAGGTTGCTGCTATTGCACGCAGCAAAAACGAAGTTGAAAGAAACGAAGTGTATTCGATACGTTTTTTTCGCAGAGTCGTGGATTATCAAGAATTCGTTGCCAACGAATAGTTCCGCTGATGAGCTCGTGGCTACAGCTAAAAGACCGAGCGAAAGACCAGATAGAATTAATGCCCTCATGGTGGGCGCTTTCGACATCCACAAAAATTCAATTTATCAATTTGGCAAGATTGTAACCTTCCCGGATGGGAAGAGATCGGTTCTCGCACCAACAATTCTGGATAATGCAGCCTTCTCATTTTTCTCTGACATTTTGGGATCGATCAGCGACGGCTCATGTCTAAAGTGACAAGCATTGGATGCGCCCGCTCCCCCTCAAATGCAGCCCAGCGCATCCAAGGCCGCCGGAGTTTCCAATCTCTCCGGCGGCCACTTTAAAAAGGGTCAACGATGGCGAAGCGAGAGAAGAAAGATGACGTGGTGCTACGCGGCACCAAGATGCGAATTTATCCGACCGACCGGCAAGTGACGCTGATGGACATGTGGCGGCGACGCTGCATCAGCCTATGGAACCTGCTCCTCAATCTGGAGACCGCCGCGTACGGTGCGAAAAACACGCGCTCAAAGCTCGGCTGGCGGTCGATCTGGGCGCGCGTTGTCGAGGAAAACCACGCTAAGGCCCTCATTGTCTATCAGCACGGAAAGTGCAAGAAGGACGGGTCATTTGTACTCAAACGAGACGGCACGGTAAAACACCCCCCCAGAGAACGGTTTCCAGGGGATCGGAAAATTCTGCTCGGGCTGTTCGATGCATTGCGCCATACCCTGGATAAAGGCGCTAAGTGCAAATGCAACGTCAACCAACCCTATGCACTGACGCGCGCATGGTTGGATGAGACCGGACACGGAGCCAGGACAGCAGATATCATCGCCTGGCTTAAGGATTTTAAGGGCGAGTGTGATTGCACAGCAATCAGCACGGCGGCCAAATATTGCCCGGCGCCGCCTACCGCCGAGCTGCTGACAAAAATCAAACGCGCTGCGCCCGCAGACGACCTGCCTGTTGACCAGGCGATCCTGCTTGACCTCTTCGGGGCACTGCGAGGAGGCCTCAAACAAAAAGAATGCGACCACACGCACGCGCGCACGGTCGCATATTTCGAGAAACATGAGCTCGCAGGACGCGCTGAGGATATCCTCGCCTGGCTCATTGCGCACGGTGGAACCTGCGATTGCAAAATCGTCGAAGAGGCGGCCAATCATTGTCCCGGACCGCGACTGTTCATATGGGAACACGAACTTGCGATGATCATGGCGCGCCTGAAAGCAGAACCGCGTACTGAGTGGATTGGGGATCTGCCGAGCCACGCTGCTCAGACTGTGGTGAAAGACCTCGTCAAAGCGCTGCAGACTATGCTCAAAGAGCGCGCGAAGGCCGCCGCTGGCGACGAGTCCGCCAGGAAGACCGGATTTCCGAAATTCAAAAAACAGGCCTATGCCGCCGGTAGCGTGTATTTTCCTAACACGACCATGTTTTTCGATGTCGCCGCGGGTCGCGTGCAGTTGCCAAACGGTTGCGGCTCGATGCGTTGCGAAATTCCCCGTCAGCTCGTTGCGGAGCTACTGGAGCGCAATCTAAAACCGGGACTCGTGATCGGCGCACAGCTTGGTTTGCTCGGAGGGCGTATCTGGCGCCAGGGCGATCGGTGGTATCTCTCGTGTCAGTGGGAACGCCCGCAGCCTACACTGTTACCCAAGACAGGGCGTACAGCGGGTGTGAAAATCGCCGCGAGCATCGTTTTCACGACCTATGATAATAGGGGGCAGACAAAAGAATACCCCATGCCACCAGCCGACAAGAAATTGACTGCGGTGCACTTGGTCGCAGGCAAACAAAATTCCAGGGCACTGGAAGCGCAGAAGGAAAAGGAGAAAAAGCTAAAAGCACGCAAAGAGCGGCTGCGGCTTGGAAAATTGGAGAAGGGGCACGATCCAAACGCGCTGAAACCGCTTAAGCGGCCGCGCGTGAGGAGATCGAAACTGTTTTATAAATCCGCTGCCAGGCTGGCAGCCTGCGAGGCGATCGAGAGGGATCGCCGTGACGGATTTTTGCATCGTGTGACGAATGAAATCGTTCATAAATTTGATGCGGTGAGTGTTCAAAAAATGAGCGTGGCGCCGATGATGCGCCGTCAAAAGCAGAAAGAAAAACAAATCGAGAGTAAGAAAAACGAGGCAAAGAAAGAAGATAATGGAGCAGCAAAGAAGCCTCGCAATCTAAAACCGGTACGCAAGCTACTGCGCCATGTAGCTATGGCCAGGGGACGGCAGTTCCTGGAATACAAATATAACGATCTCCGAGGCCCAGGAAGCGTTCTTATCGCAGATAGATTGGAACCAGAAGTTCAAGAATGTTCACGTTGCGGAACGAAGAATCCGCAGATGAAGGACGGGAGACGTCTATTACGCTGTATCGGCGTTTTGCCAGACGGTACCGACTGCGACGCTGTGCTTCCGCGTAATCGCAACGCGGCGCGTAACGCGGAGAAACGGCTGCGTAAGCATCGTGAGGCGCACAATGCTTAGTGGGCGCTTGGGGCTCGATAAGGTCCGTATTCCCTACTCAGCGCGTCATGGTCTCGTTCTGCTGGATCGCGGGCGACTTGATGTTGCGGATGGTTGCCTGCGCTTTATGACAGCGGGCGGCGCTTTACAGGCCGGCGAATACGAAATCCCGCATCAAGCCATTAGCATCGTGTTGCTGGGGCCGGGATCGAGCGTCACGCACGACGCGCTTCGCCTCCTTGCCAATCACGGTACAGCACTCGCCGCTATTGGTGAGGGCGGCGTAAGGTTGTACACCGCGCCGCCACTGATGACAGCGACGTCAGCCCTTGCGCGTAAGCAAGCTGAACTTTGGGCCAAGGCTTCGTCTCGTCTTGCCATCGCTCGGCAGATGTACGCATTTCGGCTCGGTGAGATTTTACCTCATCGAGATATCGCAGTGCTGCGCGGCATAGAGGGGGCGCGCGTAAAGGAGTCATACCGCAAGATCGCTGAGGAGTTCTCCATAGACTGGCAGGGTCGGCACTATGATCGCGGCAATCCAGGCAGCGCTGATCTTCCCAATCAAGCGATCAATCACGCCTCTAGCGCGGTTAGAGCGGCTGCGGCCATCGCGGTGATGGCAACTGCGGCAATTCCTCAGCTCGGCTTTGTTCACGAAGATTCATCACAAGCGTTTATCTTAGATGTCGCAGATCTTTATCGCGATACGATCACGCTGCGCATTGCGTTCGGTGCCGTGAAAGAGGCATCTGAAGTGCAGAGCCTTGAAAGGACTGTCAGGCGACGAGCTGCAGCCGCGTTTGAGGATAACAACCTAATCTCTGCGATGATTGAGCGCATAAAACTTCTGATTGTAGAGTCATGAGCCACGCTCTGACATTAATTGTCACGCGGGATGTTGAACCGCGCTATCGCGGTTTTCTTCGGTCAGCAATGATTGAAATTTCTGCTGGTATTTATGTGAGCCCACAACTAAATCGTGATGCGCGTGATAGAATATGGGAAGTCATAACACATTGGTATCAGACATTGAATCGTGGCACTATCATTATGATTTGGCGCGATAAAGCCGCCAGCGGCAACATAGGCTCGCGCGTTCTTGGTGATACGGTAAAACAATTTTGCGATGTTGATGGTTTTCTGTTGACGCGCATCGAGAAATAATAGATACACAGCTATCGCTTCGGCGATCTACGGTTTAGCCAAAATACAAAGATCGGACGTTAAGCCGGTCATGCCGATGCAAGTCAGCGTGGCTGCCGCTGTAAGTCCTACCACCTTTCCAGGTAGGCAGCGGCACTGGATTCCCTGGTTGACGGGAGGCCCCTCGGGGTTGCGACAAGACCAGGGTTTTGAAGGCGGAAAACCCACACGTGCCTCGGTGAACCTGCTCTTTGAAATGAGTAAAGCTGTTGCGCCTCAGGGAGTTAGCCCCTAGAGGTTCCCCCGGGTGGGGTGGCGGTGGCGTGGGTCGTGCCTAGTAAGACAGGTGGGAAAAGGGGTTCCCCCGGGTGGGGTGGCGGTGGCGTCATCACGATGGGAAGGCCGAGACCGGACGCGGGTTCCCCCGGGTGGGGTGGCGGTGGCTGGTGTCGTTGCGCGCCATATGGTGATTGGTTCCCCCGGGCGCGGGTGGGGTGGCGGCTTGCCCAGCTCGCCGGTCAGGCTCTTGAGTTGGTTCCCCCGGGCGCGGGTGGGGTGGCGGATATGCCAACGCAGCTTGCTGTACCTGGGATCGGTTCCCCCGGGCGCGGGTGGGGTGGCGTCGCCTTTGAGGACGCACCTCGCTTGAAAGCTGGGTTCCCCCGGGCGCGGGTGGGGTGGCGACGGCTGCCAATCAGCGCCCAGTCGGTGCCCAAGGTTCCCCCGGGCGCGGGTGGGGTGGCGTCACTCTGGAGCCGTGCCTGAGGACGAGGCGTGGGTTCCCCCGGGCGCGGGTGGGGTGGCGGCGCGTAGCGGACGCCTGGGGCGAACTGGCTGTGGTTCCCCCGGGCGCGGGTGGGGTGGCGGTTCGCGAACTGGTCGAACTTCGCCAGGAAAAAGGTTCCCCCGGGCGCGGGTGGGGTGGCGCCCTGAAGCACTTTACGAGGAAGCTGAGGAGAGGGTTCCCCCGGGCGCGGGTGGGGTGGCGGTAGCTCGCCCGGTCCTGCGGTCTCGCCGAAAAGGTTCCCCCGGGCGCGGGTGGGGTGGCGGTTCGTCGTCCATGATCGAGGGAGCGGCCTCAAGGTTCCCCCGGGCGCGGGTGGGGTGGCGGTCGATGCGATCATCGGGTATAAAAGCGGCGCGGATTCTCCCGGGCGCGGGTGGGGTGGCGTTACATTGATGCACTTTCCCGCCCCGCGCCTGAGGTTCCCCCGGGCGCGGGTGGGGTGGCGGCTATTCGTCGTGCATGGGAATCGTGTAAAGCGGGTTCCCCCGGGCGCGGGTGGAGTGGCGAATTGAGGATTGGCTTGATAAAGCGCGGAGTGTGGTTCCCCCGGGCGCGGGTGGTGGCGATGATGCAGCGTCTCGTTTATTTTTTCAGCACTGTGATGGTGTTGGCATTGGCATTGGACACAGATCGGTGTAGCAGCCAGGTCATTGTAACGCCACCGAATGTAGAGATCACGCTGACAGCGATCGGAGTGAGCGCGTCGGCGATCGAATGTGCAGCCGCGGCGTCTTTGACAAACACCGAAGCAATGACAAACAGCGCGGCTGCGACCAAAGTTTTAGCAACGGATGCCTCCGCATCGACGAGCACGCCGTTCGGGCTTATCGGCGCTGGTGCCGGTGCTTCAGGATCGGCTTTGACCACCGGCGCAGCATCGATGCCGGAAAATTCGGCCTCGGCGTCCCTGAGCGCGGCGACAATCTGAGAAAAGCCGTCCAACTTGGTGGCCACGGCGCCAGCTGTCGCGTCAGTGTCAAGCGCCTCGGCAAGTGCCCGGACAGCTAGGCCCGCGGCTGGACCACCGATCGCGGTAGCAACCGTGGGCGCGACGACGCTGATGATGTCTAAGAACGGCTTCAATTCGGACATGCTTGGAATCTCCTGATTGAGGTGGCCCGCGTCCAGCAGACATTTGAGAATGACCGCGGCGCCGCATTGCTGCGAGATTGCGGAGGCGGAGTAGCGCCCATCGGCGACGTATTTGCCATGACTGTACAGGCTTGAGAAGCTCCAGACATACGGACTATTGATTTTCTTTTGGACGTAGCCAAAGCCGTTGTAGCGCTCGAACTGCCAGAGCTGCTTGGGGATTGACCAGTCGGTTTCCCGATGCAGCCCCTTGAGCTGCAGCGCATCGATGGCGCTTTCTTCCCAGGTGAACGGCGGTGATCCGGCCTGCGGGCGTCCGCTGGGCACCTGCACCGTGCGCCGCCTCAGGCTGTCGCCGTTGTGAAGGTGCGTGGCGAAATTTCGCCCGCTTTCCAGATGATGCACAATGGCAATCCAGTGCCACGGCACGCCTGTCTGGCTCGCCACAGCCTCATAACGCGGCCGGTCCTTGGCGATCCCCGCCGAGATTGCCCGCGCCGTGGCCAAACGCTCCGGCCGGATGCGCATCGCAGCCCAGAGGTTGGCGTAGCCGCTTCTCACGCCCTCGAAATTGGTAAAATTCGTCACAGGTGTTTTTCCAGAGGCAAGCCGTCCGCTCATTGACGCTCAGGCGACAGCGAAAGTAAACTCAAAGTCTTTCTTGAAGGAGAACGCCATGAACGCCATTACTCCTATGAACGGACAGATTGTACTTGTCGGTGTCTGCACGCATAAGCGCCCCCAAATGCTCAGGGATTGTTTGGACAGTTTGACACAACAACTGATCCCGTCGAACATTTCAGCAGCAATCGTCGTGGTCGATAACGAGCCGGTGCCAGCTGCCGACACGATCGTCGATGAATTCGTAAACATCAGCCCGATACCGCTTTACTACGTGCACGAACCCAGGCGTGGCATTGCGTGCGCACGGAACGCGGTGCTCGATACGGCGACATCAATGTGTGCGGATTGGATCGCCTTCATTGATGACGACGAAATAGCCGAGCAAGATTGGCTCGCCAATTTAATGGCGCCGGAATATCTTGACACGGCGGTTTTACAAGGGCGTCGCGAATTTATCGAATCCCCCTCCGGAGATTTTTGGGCAATCCCAAAGCGCAAGAAATCGAAACGCGAGGGGGCAATTCGTTATGCAGCCTCCACATGCAATGTTAGATTTTCTACTAAAATCGTCCAGGCTGGCATTCGTTTCGATGAAGCGATTGGTCTGGGCAGCGGCGAAGATGTTGATTTCTTCGCCCGCGCCACCGCTATGGGTTTTAAAATCATCTATACAAACAATGCACTTACGCACGAGCGTCGTCATCCGGAGCGTCAAACTTTTTTCGCCCAGATGTACCGGGAAATATGCTCTGGCGCAAATAGCGGCCGGAAAGCGAAAAAAATCGGCGGGACCGGCGCGGCTCTACGTGCATTTCTCGGATCGCTCGTTATTTCCCCTGTCGGACTTCTCGAAATAGTGGCTGCCCCGCTTTTCCTGGCGGGCGGGATGACACTATTCAAGCGGCGTATGCTTTCTGGTGGCAAGAAGATCGCCAAGGCTATCGGCCGCGGCGCAGCATTGCTTGGCGCGCTGCCGCGCCCCTATTTGCATACGGTTGGACATTAACAATGGGGCCGGGAACGCTGTCGGCAGCGCCCGGCCCTCTTGAGGCAATCCCTTAGCTAACAAGGAACTGCAATCGTGTTAGATACTATCCCTCTAACTATCGCGCCGCAAGCTGTGTATGGATTTCCGGACGCGCTCAAGATCGCCGTGAACTGGGTTGGCCAGGATCACGCCGCAGGATGGGAAAAGCACGTCCCTGCAGCGCCCCCGGCACGCCGCAAGCCGCGCTCAGCAAGCGGCGAGGCAGAGACGCATCCGATACGCAGTCCGGCCGGAACACGCAAGCGTCGTCCATCAGGCGTGGACGTACCAGCAGCGGTGTTCGTGCGCTTCGTGGACGCACTTGCGGACGGGGATCATGAATTTGCGACGTTGCGGGAACATTTCACGCAGTGGCTCGCCGCCATCGATGCAGAGCCGGTCTCTGACGTGATGCTGGCCCGATGGCTCAAGAGTGCGGGACTGATCAAGCGACGGGTGGGGCGTGCGAAGGTAACCGTCTATCGGAAGGCCAGAGAGTCCGAAGAGTTTCCGGCGTCTCAGCGCGTTTGATGCGCTCCTTCCAGCGTCCAAGTTGTAGATCAGCTCCCGCGCTGCTTGCATGATGACGAAGGCGCGCGAACTGGATGCGGCGCGCTGCTGGCATATCGATGTAAATAGGCCCGCCGTTGTGAGACCGGCGCCATGCATCGCGGAACCAGCGGTCTCGGGGAATCCCTGCTACGCCTACAATCTCATGCGCAGTGCCCAGATAACTGCAATCTCGGTCGCGCAGAACGGTCAGTGCCTCATGCTCATCCAACCCACCATCACCCAGTGCGTCGAAAAACCGTTGCGCCGCCCAATGAGGAATACCGCGTTCAACTTGCCGGGATACTTGGGCAAGACTCACACGCTTAGGATATTGATCCCACCAACCGCCGTTTTTCATAGTCAATAGACATTCATCGGCTGGGTAATAAATAGATACCCCGCCATCAAAACGAGTATAAAAAATGCATTTTCTCACTAAATGTCCCCCAGACCTGCCATGCTCCATGATACAGGGTCAAGCAAATCTCCGCCACCCCCGTCAGCGTCACCATCCTCAGCGATAAGATTCACACTACCAGCCGTTTTAGAGTAACTGAAGCAACCCACGGCGCCCGCATCGTCGGCGGGATTTATACCGTTGCTCTCGATACTCGCCAAACATGCCCAGTTAGATGAGCTGAAGTCAGTGGCAATTGTGACTTCTAGCTGACCCTGGGCAGTATCCGTAACACCTGTAATATTGTACGATGCTTGCAGTGTAGGAACGCCACCCGAGACAGAGACCGACGCAAAACACTTAGGATGCGCGGGATGAAAATGCTGCCGACCGGGCGTCACCGTCAACGTTGTTGACGTGCCGGTCTCCATTTCCGACTGCACGGCATTTTCCTGGATACCAGAAGCCGTGTCTGACGCCGCTGGTAGACGCGCTGCTACAATGGTATCGAAATAACGGGTTGTGATGTACCACTCGGCGCCGTTCGAGATGATCTGAATCGTCTCATACCGAGTCGTGATCGTGATTGATGTCGAACTATCGTCGGTCGTCTCGCTGCCGCTCGGATCAATAATCATCGAGTTGGCGGCGATCAGTTTCTTAAACGTGAATCCCTTGCCGTTGCCGATCGATGCCGCCGCAGGCAAATCGAATTCGACATTACCGCTCGTCGTGTCCGCCTCATAGGCGTTGCCCGCATCCGCTGCGGTAAGCGCTATAGGGGACTGAGCGCTGGTCTTCGTGACCCACGTCAGCAGCGTGGGAAAATAGCCCGTCGTCGATGCTGGGTCGGGCGCCGGAATGTTATCGTAGGTCTTCAGCGTCACGTCAGCGCTGGTTTTGATCACCACCTTATAGTCAAAGGTGTCATCGACATAGATCAGGGGCACGAAGCCGCCCGCGTCGCACACGATCGGATTGGCGTGCGCAACGCTTGCCGCATCGTCAGTCCAGACGGTCAGCGCCGTGGTCGTGCCTTCCCGATAGGTGTAGAGCTTGGCGCCAGCCTGTACCGTACCGCTGTCGTTGGTAATCTGGCGGCCTGAAAGAAACGAAAGCGCTGTTGTCATTGGCCGAGCTCATATTGGATGGCTGGATTGCGCCCTTGAGGAGGTGCGAGCGTGGCGTTGTGCTCGTCGATGACAGCGAGCAGGCGGGACACGGCGGCATCGAAGCCGGCTTGCTGGTCTGCCCTGGCCGCGGCGCCCTCTGGAATGTTGCCCGGAATCTCCAGCATCGCGGCACGGCCAAGCGGCATGCGCGGACGTTCGCCGCGCTCCGGAACCTGCGCCATCTGATACGCCTCTTCCACCGCTCCACCACGCAGCGGTGATGGCAGATAGCGAGCCAGCACGTTCCGCGCTTGAGCAAGTTCGCCGGGGGAATAGTCCGTCATTTCAGAAATCATTTCCGGCATCGCGGCCACGCCGAGACTGGGCAGCACTGCGCCAGCCCCCGCCTTTTCGAGGGCATAGGGAATACCTGCCGTCGTGCCCGCCGCAATTCCGCCTGTCAGCAGTCCACGCGAACGCCGCTCGCCGGGTGTCATCTCCGCAGCCTCAGCGCCCGATGTCGCCGCATCGTAGGCAAGGCCGCCAGCCAACAAAGGTAGCAATGTTTTCGTCGCGCGTGGCAAGCGGCGCGCCTTAACTGCCGGTGTTTCACCGCGGGCGAGCGCGTCTTCGTGATCGAGAATACGGGCTGCCAGAGCCGCTTTGGTGCCAGACACCGGCAGTTTGAGCTTACGCGCCTGCTCTTTCAGCGCATCGCCTGTTGCCCCCATGAGCGTAGTTTGCCGAGCGGCCCTCGCCGCCGCCGCACTGGCTTGCGGATCGGCGCCGGAGCCTGGGAGCGGTCCCATCTCGCCGCCAGCGGCGATGCGGCGTGCGCCCTCTATCGCCGCGACATCCGTTGCCGGATATGCCACGCCTGGATTGCGGTAGCGGTTGACAGAGCCCGCTGCGAGCTTCGTGGCGGCGCCGAGCTCGCCGTACCCGGTGCCGGTCCATAGCGCCCGCTCGATGTCGCTGCGTGCCTCTGGCGCCCGGCCGAATGTCGAGTAGGCACCCATGCCAGCCAGCCCGCCAGCCATAAGGCCAGTTCCCCAAGGGATCGGGCGCCTGAGCAGGTTACCGCGCTCGGCGGCCGACACAACATCGCCATAAGCAGCCCGTGCCCCCGGTGATGCCGGATTGATCCCGCGCGCGGTTCCTGCCAGCTCGCGGATTTGCGCAGCTCTGGCGCCCATCTCGCCCCGATACCGCGGCGTCACATATTTGTCGGCCAGATATCCGCCGGTCACACCAGCAGCCAGGCCGCCGCCCGTTGACGCCGCCGTCACCATAGCGGTCTGGCGCTCCGCCTCTTCTCTGGCAATGCGCTCGCGGTTCTGCCGCTCTTCAGCCTCTCGGGCTGTAGCGGCCGCTCTCCCGCGTTCGGCCGTTAGCCGCCGTTCTTCGCGCGCCGCGCGCTGTTCCTCCTCCTGCTGGCGGAGCCCCACTTCGCGCTCGCGCTGCGCCGCCTTCTCGCGATTGTACGCATCGATCGCGGCTTGGTATTCACGGCTGCCTGGCGACAAGCCACGGAGCCGCGCTTTCAGTTCTGGGTCCATAAGTGACTCCGCTAATGACAGTCGGGCAGCATCATGCTATATTGGCGACTTACACAAAGGAGAACGCCATGCTGAAATCAGCTATTCGCCGCGAATTTATTGAAAATTCTGTAATAATTTCAGGAATTCTGTCGGTTGATTACTGCCTAAGTGGTCCGTTTTGGCTGGCGATACACGTCCTCATAAAGTAATGCCTACAGAACTCCACGTCTCCGCAGTTGGCGCTGTTGCAGCGGCGCTAATTGATGGCTGGCTTTCGGCCTGTTACGCTGGCTCGGCGATCGCCGGTTTGATCATTGATCTGTACCTACAAAGGTACAAAATGTGACACGATGTGTACCACTTATCGGGGACCAACTGTGTTGCGCGGTCCCCTATAGTGGGGCCATGAAACTCCTGGCTTCCTTTTTTATTGCCCTTGGCAATTTCTATGTAAGCGGAGTCGTGATGGCCACGATTGTCGTTGTTGTCGGCGCTTTCACGTCCCCCCTTGTTGTTCCAGTGTGGCACTGCATCAAGGGACATCCGTATCGTGACGCCCTCTTCCTGGTCATCTGGGTGACGATGGTCGTCGTGATGTGGATCATCTGGGACTCTGATAGCTCTCAACCTCGCGCAACTGCCGATCAAGGAGCACCGCGGCCCCCTGAAGCACCGCGGCAACTTCAGGATCAGCGGATCTGGTTGCAATCTGTCCCAGTCGGCGGATATGAGGAAGCATCGCGGCACTTGTTGCCGCCACCGAAGAGCCTACCCGCAACTGGGCACGATTGAGGCTGTTGACCCAGCCTGCAAATGAGCGGCTCGTAAGTATCTTGCCAGCGACGCCAGTACCAGCCATGCCCAGCACGACCAAAGGAAGTGTCTGAGGCGAGAATACCGATGCAAGCCCCGCCCCCCCCAGAGCAACATAGCCACTGCCCGAATAGTTCCTCGTCGTCTCGTAGCGCTTCATGCGCTCGGCAATGCGGCCAAGATTTTGAAGCGAGGTAACGACCTCATTCCCAAGTCCGCGGCGGAATAAAGCGATGGTGCGGGGATTCTGACTGATCTTGTTCCAGTCGGTTGCGAAGCGCTCAAAGCTGAAAATCCTCTCTGCCTCACGCGCACCGGGCGTCAAGCGGCCGAGCCCCTCGATGACATGGCCAAGCACGGATCGCCATTCTTCAGGCCGTAGAGACGAAGCGACACTCTCCAAGGCGCGAATATTCTGCGTGTTCTCTCTCAGGTATTGGCCAATTCGGCGGGATGCCTGCTCCAAGGTGTCAGCCCCCAGCACCTGCATGAAGCGGTCCATGCGCTCGATGCCGGCACGATAGTAGCGGTCGGCAACACGATAGCGGTACAATGCACGATCCGCCGCGTCTGCCAATGCCGGGGAAACATAGTTCGATGCCGTAGGTGCTAACCTAGAGTTACGCCGCGCACGAGCAGCAATAGCAACGAGCCCTTGCTGATAGTCTTCGGACAACGCGGCATAAAGCTGTTTTAGCTGTGTGCGGTCAAGCCGCGTATCGAAGTCGCCGAATGAAGACAATGCGCGACCAATCTCAGTGCGTGCCGCGCGAAGAGACGACAGAGTAAAATTACGTTGCGGATTGGCTAAGTCCCGAACCAGATTCCCAAACCGCCCTTCCAGCACACCCCCTGAAATCTCCGCGGCCCCTTCCTGCGCGAGCATTCCTCGCACCGCGGTTCCGGAGTTTCGTGTTGCCACCTGACCGGGATTCGCACTTCTGTCGATACGTGGGATTGGGGGGAGGGCGTCATCGGCTTGCCGATATAGCGCGGATGCTTTGGTTGCAAAGCTAGTGTCTCGCGCTGGTAAGTCAACAATGCGCTGCACTTCGGCGGGGGATAAATCTTCGACGCGCGCACGCGTTGAGCCGGGCAGATTGACCTCTGCGCGAGCAGCTGCATGAAGCTCCGCCTCAGTCATGTTCGCAGTACTGAGTTGCGATGGACGGTCAACGGTAACATAACCGGCGCGCCTCTGCTGTGGCCGGTCGGTTGGTAGCCTCAATGCAGCAACTTCCTGGCGCTCCAAATTCTGCAACTGTGCGCCCCGGAATCTTCCTAGCCCACGCTGGGCGATCAATCCCACATCTTCCGCGCTGCCTGCCGCCCCGGCCTGTTGCGCAATGGCTTGCTGGCGGGCGGCCATCGCCATTTCCACTTCGTTCTTCGGCACTCGCACAGTGCCGCCAACCAAGGGGGTTTCTTCGATGGTACGTGCGAAGCGTGCCGTCCCCTTTGAGGCAAAGGCTGGAGGGAACTCAGGGATACCCTCGGCCTGGAACGCCGCGCGATCAATGATGCGCTCTGCCGGACCATAAGCTTGTGCCGCGGTGGCGGCAGGAACAGTGGCCCTTGGGGCTTGCCGAGGCAGCGCTTGCGTGACAGCACCGCGCATCGATCGCAGCATTTGTCCTGGAACAGCACCCATGCTCCCCAGGACAGGAATCCCCAGGCTTGCCTCGCCTGCCTGTGCTACCGGCTCCAGCCAGCCCTGATTAGCCCGTACAAAATTGGCTTCCTGTTGCCTTGCCTCCGCTCCGGCTTCAGGGTCGAACAACCCGTAGACGTCTGCAATCCCATACTTACCTTTCGTCAAAGCGCGTACGGGCGCGGATAGAATAAAATCAGCCGTTTCACTAGCGCGACGTAGTGGCGTGCGAGATTTTCTGAATGCTTTTTCCTCTGCTTCTCTTGCGCGTTGCGACTGCACTCGCTCAATAGTTATATTTCGTATCTCTTCGTCTGTATGCTGGCGAAGACCTTCCGAACCAATATCAATCAAAGGCCGATTTTTTCCGAGATTTTCCCTGAGCATATCTCGATAAAGTTGTTCATCTTCGTTGCGTTCAAAGGTTTTTTGCTGAACAAGAGGCGCGGCTGCCCACCACTGGCCAGCATTTCTATCACCGCCAGAAACAGGGGCGTTGTCCCACCAATTTGCCATCAGGGTTTAACCCTCGTAGTGCCATCAGGCGCGATGAATTCCGTTCCAGAGGGTAGAGCCATAAATTCCTGTTCGGTCCGGATCACAGCAGGCCCACCAGTCCGCCCACCCACTGATTGACTATCAGCCTTTGTACCAAGGATCACGCGCCGAGGTTCTGCGCCAGTTTCGCGGGCAATAGTCTCAAATTGTTGCTGAACTTTTCCCTGCCTTTCCCGCTTTTCAATGGCGAGAGCATCAGCAGCACCGATGAACTGATCACGCTGTTGAGCAGTCAAACGCTGGCCGCTAAGGATTTTATTATAGATGGCAACTATCTGCTGCGGCACCCCCGCGGCGCTTTCCGCAGTTGCATATTCACCTTCGCGGACCACTGATGTTGGATCAAGCATTTTCATGTAACCGTAGACAACGGCTATATCACCAGCACCAGTGTTTAGTTTTGATCCCGTTTTCACGCGGCCTAGAGAATCTTCAATCGCTCGCGCATCAGATGAAAGGGACGAGTACTCTTTTCGCAGTTTCTGTTCGTATTCGCCTAGTTCCTGGTTAGTTTTTCCTGACGCAATCTTTTCCTTCAACGCCAGCTCAAGCCGCGTTTTGACATCCAGCGCCTGCGCTCTCAAGGCGGGAAGATCGGCAAAGTTGTATTTGCCCACGTCCAGCCCGGCCTTGCCAAGCGTCGCTTTTGCCGCCTCAAACTCCTCAGGCGTGTTGATACTGTGGGCGACATCGGACAGCGCTCCCTGTACCTTGAGGGCACGCGCGAGCTGATCGTTCGATGCCGCCCGTGTCTGAGCAGCCAGCGACGCCGAATGCGCATCGATCGCCCTCGCCTGGGCGAAGTTGCCACCGGCGTACAGTGCCTTCCGCGCCATCGGCATGTTGCCGCCAGCGGCAGCCCGTCCCGCCTCAAGCAACACATTCCGTTCGCGCTGGGTGTTGCCCAGCTCATAGCCCTTGGTTGCGGAGCTCAACCAATCCGACGCGTCAGGAATGTAAGGCTGCAGCAACCCAGGCATCAGAGGAACCTCCCCGCATAGTTGGCGCCGCTGGCCACGTTGCCAGCCCCGAGCATGCCCGTGCCAGCACCATACCCTTGCTGCCACATATTGTAATTTGCGAGATTAGACAGGCCGCCAGTGAGAGCATTTCCGGCCCCAGTAATGCCCTGCCCCATCGTCAGGCCAGCCTGCGAGAGCAATCCGGCCTGGGTGGCCGCTGACTGCGTACCCGTGCCGGTCAGTGACGTAGCAGCCGTGCGCCCGGTATCCACCAGGCCGCCAATCTGGGCGAGGCGCTTGTTGTAGGCGTCGAGCATATTGCGCTGGCCATAGTCGTAGAGCGCGGCGCGGACATTGCCGCCGCTGGAGCCGGTGAGCGCATACTTGTCGTTCACCGCCCCAAGCCCGGCCTGCTGCGCGGCGAGCCAGCCCGGATCGCTCTGGAAATTCGAATAGAATGCCTGCTGCTCTTCCGGTGTGCCGAGGCCAATAGCCTGCTGATATTTTGACAGCGCCCCAGTGCCTGCCTGCATGTACGGCGACAGCAGTTCTTCGTTGCGTTGCTGTTGCGCTGCAACGGCGGCAGCCGCCTTTTTCTGACCCTTTGCCGCCTGTGATGCGCCATAGATCTGCGAGCCAGCCCCGATCGCCGCAGCGCCGATGATGGCAGCCGTCGTTCCAATCATTACAGCAGATCCTTGATGTACTGAGTTTCCAGTGGCCTATAGCCCATGCGGATATACAACGATCCGACCGGCGCCCCCTCAGGAGCCACCACAAGCGATTTCGTAATACCCCGGCTGATCGCCCAATGTTCGGCTTCCTGCAGCAGGCGTACGCCCGCGCCGCGGGCATCGGGCGCGACGTACCAAAACAACTCGCTCATCACGCTGTCACCGGAATGCGGATGATGTGTCGCAATGGCGCCCAGCATGCCGACAATCTTTCCGGCCCGCTCATAGACCAGCAAAACGCCGTGGGCGGCTTGGATGAGATCCGTTGCAAGTTGCGCCTGGGCATGGCGATCAATGCTCAAATGCCGGGCATAGCCGCTTTCGAGCATGAACCGCACGCCGAGCTCGACAAGTTGCGGCACGTCTGCGAGCGTTGCTGCGCGGATCATCAGATTTCACTTCGGGCCGTAGGCTGCGGTAGGCGGTGTAAAGTTGGCCGTCCAGCGTGCAATGCCGACCGATAGTCGAAACTCATCTATCCACCCGGTCCATAGATTGGCAGTAGTACCGCCGTTAGAGCCTACACCAAAAACAAGTGCTGAATCGGGAACTGAGCCGGAAAAAGAAATATTTCCTCCCTCTTGCACGCCGTCTATAAACATCCTTAATATGTTTGATGTTCTAACACATGCTAGATGATGCCACCCTGTGTTGACGGAATCAGTAAATACAGTAGTACCCGTAACAATAGCAAACGATGAGCCATTGCTAACTCTAAATGTTATGACGTTAATCGTGTTTCTGACAATAAAAAAAGAACTATTTGCGGCCACATTATCATTTTGCCCTATTATGTTTGCGAATGATCCCGCTGCTTTCGTGCAGTTGAACCACACATCAACTGTAAAATCACTACTACCTAGTGTAAAATCAGCGTGGTCTGGCGTCGAGACATAATCTCCTGTGCCGTCAAAAAGCCCGCTTGCGCCACCAAATTTACTTTCCGCTGTGTCAATCTGCGCGTTTCCCGCTGCGGTCCAGGTGTGGTCGGAACCGCCGGCATTGGTGTCAGTGACTGTTGTCGAGGCGTCTGTTCCATCAAAATGAAGCAGAATTTTCGTGAACGGATCGTTGCCGGCAAAACCGAGAGTCTCTAACAAATCAATGGGATCATGAGAGTCTGTGCTGTTGGCAAGCTGCTTTAGTGCAGCATACCATTCGAGATTTATCCGTCCCGTCGATGGATTGACGATTAACAAGTCGGCTGTTGGCAGTTTGATGGCCATCAGCGCGTGGCTCTCGCATGCACATAGGCTTGGGTGATGCCTTTAAGCACAGCCGCAGACGCCCGAAACCGCCAGATACGCCCCTTTTTGGTGCAGCGCCCCCACCTGTTCAGGCGTATCGTCTGATCGCGCTCGCCTAGCCGTCCAATCGACTGCGTGCGCTCGCACTGGAAGGTAGCGCCGCCGTCGTCAGAAAAATCAATCATAAGTACCGGATTGGCATCGCTCTCCGTGGTACTGTTGAGTCCCACCCCGGAAACAATGTCAACCTCCACGCCATCGACGAGAAGCCGGTTGGGGAACTTGTGGGAATGCGGGCAGTGTGCCTCAAGCACAAGTTCTGTGCCATCCTCAGTGTAGCTGTCAGCGTTAATGTAATACAGCTTGCCGTTGCTCTCGTTTCCGACGATGTACTTTCCGGAGAACTGTATTGCATAATTGGCAATCCAATGGTCATCCCCATAGGACTGCCGTTCGAACCACGCATTTTCTAGCCCTGTCTTTCTGGCTGTCGCCACATCGAGGCAATAGGTAAAATTGGCCCCCTTCAGCGTGTAGATCTCGTGCCCCTGGAAACTGTGCACGGAGCCAACCATAGTCGCGCGCTGCGCGTCCGTGAGACCGGCAATCGCCCGCTCCACGGCATGATTTGAGGCACGCTCAGCGGCGCCGTCCCTGCCATAGCGGACGATGTTGTTGTGATCGACCCAGATCAGCGCCTTTTCGAATTTGGCCACCGTATGCGGCCCAGTCAGCCCGAGTTCGATATCCTGCTGTACCGCGGAGAACGGAAACGGCTGTCCGGCAAGGGAGGTATCCGGTTGCCAGATTTCCAGGCTTTTCGTGCCAAACGCGTAGAAAAATCCGGCGTTCACGAATACGCGAACAAGGCGGTCCGCGCTCGAATTCATGTTGTCGAACGCGAGCGCGTTGATTGATGTCGCATCTTCAAAATCAGAGCAATACACCTGCCCGGTAGAGATGCCGAACAACATTCTACCCTTCAGATAGTCGATGCTGTTCGGAGCCGGAAGATCGGTATCCGCATTCAGTGTGATCGTCGATGAGCTCAGCACATAGTACTGTCCGTCAGAGGTCACGATACCAATCTGTGGTGTCGTCGCGCGGTTTCTTGCGAGAAACACCCGGCCGGAGCCGCTCAGCGACCCAATCAGTGTAGTGGTTCCAGAACCGTCGAATGACGCCACCTGGTTGCCCAGAAACGCAATCAACTCGGCGTCGGATAGCTCGATCAGGCCGCGCTCGGCACCAGCATACGTTGTTCCTGCCGTGTCCCATCGGGTCAGGCCTGGCGCACCATAGAGGGTGAACGGTGTTTTCCCGCTCTCGCCATTGATCTCGGTGTAGCCGTTGATCAGCCGCGCGCCAGCCACCTGGCCACTGCGGCCCCGAACGGTCGCCGAGGGCAGTACCAGCGGTATAGGCGTGCTCATGAGCGCCCCGGCACAAAGCGCGTAACTGGCTCACGCTCGAAGTCTTGCGCCTCGTCGCCAAGCTGCTCGGCACGCATGAGGATGCGATTGGCCACCTCACCCTCAATGCCGTAGGAGTCGAGCAGCCGCGCGGCTAAACCATAACCAATTGTCTCCAGCTCCTCCTGCGGGATGTCGATATCGTTGGCGAGGTCGTCCAGATCATCCGTGCGCTTATGATACGTGACCTTGAACGTCTCGGTCGTTACCGTCGCCTTGACCGGCCACACATATAGCGTAGGAGCGCCGCGCTGCGGATCGAAATAATATTGCGTGGGCGTGCCGGTGGAGGTCTTGCTTGGCAAATCGAAGTATTCTTGCCGTGTGAACAACCGCATGGGGAGATCATTGCTGCTGGTGTCGCGATAGCGGATCGACATGATGCGCAGCGGATTGAGCGTCGCGGCGAGATCGTAGGACGCTGTCGCCGCAACGAGCGATACGCTGCCCTCGACACGCTTCCAGAGGAACGGCCCTCGCCGCTGCCACGTCTTGAGCATCAAGTTCAGCTCCTGCAGCGCGGCGGCCGCTTCGTCGGCGTCGAGCGCCTGCGTCAGGGCGAGCACGTTGAGTTTCTGCAGCGCATAAACGATCACCTGACGGGCTGTCAGTGAAAAATCGTAGGAATTGGAGAGAGCCATTAGAGATCGTCAGCCGTCACTTCATTGGCGGAGAGGAAGACATCGTCTGGATTATTGGCGAACGGTACATTTTGGTCATCGCGCACGCCGCGCACGAAGTCCTGCGGGTGCCGCGGCTCCCAGCAACGCCGGCACACGCGAAGACCGGTCCACTCAAGTTGGATGTCGCTGGCGTAATGCGTGAAGCCGCAGCGCTGGCACTTATAAAGCCAGTCGCCCGCGCGCCACGTGTTACGGATGGCCATGAGATTACCTCAATGAACGAAAGCGGCGGGATGCCGCAGGGTCAATAACGGCATCCCGAACCTGACGCGGTACGTGGGAGGGCGCGTCAGGATTTCTTGATCATATGCAGCGTGATCGTATACGTACTGCCGATGTCGAAGCCGCGCGTAGTCAACACAATGTCGCCGGTGACACCAGTGCCGCTTTCGGCACTATTCTGCAGCAACGCGCGCTCAAAGCACAGATCTTCTTGCCCTTCCAGCTCGGCGAACGGCACCGAAGAATCAGCCCCCCAGGCAAGCGTGACTTGCCCTCCGCTGACGGCATATTCGATCTTGCGCAGCGCCACACGACGCGCAGGCGGCAGCAGTTCAGAAATGTCAACCTTGACGACATCGCTTTCCTGAACCGCATCCGTTGCTCTGCCGGTCAAATGGACGATAGCATTACGCTCGCCAGTGTGGACGATTTGAATCGTGGTATCCATGTTGCTCCAGACTACAGTTCGAATTCAGCCCAAACGAGCGAGATTTGATATGTCTCTGAGTCGGTTTGCGACTTGCCAGTACCGATATAGACACCTGGAGGCACTATAACAGTTCCATCAAAATCATAATTTCCAAGATATGCCGTGCTCTGGATGTGCCCAAAACCCAATGATTTCAGGAACGCTGGCGCGGTAGTTGTTGCAGAAAGCGTGAATCGCATCGCGCTTGCCTGACCGTGCCCCAAATAGGCGTTCTGCGATGCAGTAGCCGTGAAGGCGCTGATTGGCCCTCCAGACGCCACTTGAGCCCCAACGTTGTGTAGGACAGATAACGCAAATGCATCAGTGTGCTGCCCGACAGAGGCAGAAGTTAAGGCCATGTGGATATGCAGCAAAACCGCCAGCTTGTTGGAACCAACGGGATTCCAAAGCCCGAATTTTTGCGCTGTGCCATTAAATTCTGGCAAGGTGGTACCAGCGGCAGTCGTGGAGCCGATGAAGACGCGGCCAGCGGCAACCTCAGCGGCATATTTTCCGGCAGAAATGCCCATAGTGGGTCACGCTCAGAATGGCACTTCCGCCCACGCAATTGACATTGAGAACAGCGCGGTCTGCGCGATCGATGAGCAGACAAAGAACAGTTGGCCCGGTGGAATGATGATTGAGCCTTCAAAATCCAGGTTCCAGCCGAAAATGCCGTTTCCAGCGGTAGCGAACTCAATGCTGTGCCCAGAGAACATCGCCGCGGTACCGCCTGCCGTCAGTGTCGTTGTACCAGCAGGGCAGAACCTCATACTGGAAGCGTTGCCGCCCCCAAGAAGCGCATTCTTCGGGGTGCCGTCGTTGAATGCCGACAATGGGGCTGCCGTCCCAATTGCATAGCCAACGTTCTGGTTCGCAAAACCCAGAGACCCTAGCGCGATTGTGCCGGAGGTGTAACCGCCCTTGAACCATAGCGGAATTGCGTATTTGCCGGGATCAGTGTTCCAGATGCCGAACGTTACGGCCGTGCCGGTGGAGATCGGAAATGCCGTACCAGCAGCAGCAGTGGAGCCAATAAAGACGCGGCCAGCCGCGACTTCCGAAACGTATTTACCGGATGAAAGAGCCATTTTAGCCACCTATTTGCCGAGTTTCTTGAGAGTCTGCGCGAGCCTGGCGCGCTGGCCGAGTAGGCCGCCTTTGCCTGCGGCCGCGGCGAGCTTCGCCGCGGGAATGTTCTTGCCCGGCTTGGCGCCGAGCGACTTGCGGAGGGTGCCCGGCTTCTTGATGGCGCCCTTAATCCATTTTTTCGGAGGCTTGCCCATATCAAGACGCGGCCACAGCCACGGCCAAGCCAGAGGTCGCGGCGGTCGGCGCGGCGCCATCGATGTAGACGCGGCCGGACACCGTCGCGGCTTCCCAATCGGTCGCGCCGATCAGCGTACAATTGCGCAGCATGACGAGACCGTTCGGAGAGGTACCGGTCGCTACCGCAAACGCCTCAGTCATTGTGGTAGCCGCCGACTGAATCGGGTTGATAAACCAGCAGTTTTCGAACAACACCCAGCGGTCGATGCCCGTGGCCGGAATGTTGACAAACGACATCCCAGCCGCCTCAGCATAGGAGAGGATGATGCAGTTGCGGAAGGTGTTGCGCGTTGCACCGCCGGACAGCACCATTTCGTAGGTGGCTGCCGTGCCGCGGGCGATCGTGTCGAGCCCAATCACGCAGTTTTCAAAGAGGTTCTCACTGCCGGTCAACTTGAGGCTGTAATTGTCGGCGGTGTCCATTGTGTCATGGCCAATGCCGGCGAAGTGGCAATTGACAAAATGGTTGCGCTGGCCGCTTACCAGCACCGCGCCCTTGGAGGTGGCATCATCGACGCCGTGAAACACGTGGATGTTGGCAATCAGGCAGTTGTCAGCGCTGACCGTAAACAGGTCATCGACGTTGGTGGCGGTGGAGAGCTGGGCAATGCGGGAGCGCTGCGCGACCTGGTTGCCGGAGTTGACGCCGATGAGGTGCACGCCGTCCTTCGCCCACGCCAGGGCAGAGGACTGATAATCCGTGGTATTCGCCGCGGTGTTGGAACTCGCGATCATGAACACGGTGTCGTTGTGATCAGCCGTCGCCAGCGTCTGCGCCTTGGATAGCGTGGCCAGCGGCTGCTTGACGTTGGTGCCCCGGTTGCCGTCAGAGCCCCCGGAATCTGTTCCAGGCGCGCAGAAAAATGCCTTGGATGCGCGGCCAAACGGAATGGACGGCAGCAGCGGCACGCCGCCCATTGCAAAGGCCATATCGCCGAAAGTCGTCATGATAGTCTCCAGAAACGCGCACGGCAGCGGAGACGGCTAGGGAATGACGGGTCCCTCTACCGTGCGCCTGTTGCAGATTGTGGATGGTTGTCCGTCGTCAAACGGCGTTGTGTATGAGTTTTGCTTAAATCCAATACACAACGTGGGTTAGATGCCCGCGGAAGCGTAATAACCGCGGAAGTCCGTGTGGCCAACGCTAAAGCGCATGTAGGACGCAGCCTTGGCATTCTTCGTGTTGAAGTCGTTGTCCTGGTCGAACATCATTTCCTGGCGATTCATGAATATTGCCCCGTTGGGGCAGTTGGTTTTTACGAAATACGCGTCGGAGTCGGTCAGATAAGGGTTCACAATCGGCGCCTTGCCAAGCAGTCCCATCGTGCGGATAGCATTCACGGCATTATTCGCGGTGTCGTTTTGGTATTCCGACTTAAGCACTCTGGTTGCCTCAAACGCCAGCGCGGTCGGAATGACCAGATCATTCGGCCGCAACACGATATTGAGTCCGCGACTGTTCTTCGCGTTCATCACCTGGATCAGAAGATCTTCAAGCGTGGCTTCGGAGAAGTCCGCAGACGGATTGAGTTCGTTGGACTGCGTGCCGTCCACGGTCGGATGATCCGTCGCAAACGCTTCTTTAGCGTCTCCGTACGTGTACAAACTATTGAACCCGCGATTGAAGAAGTTGGAAGCGACAATCTGCCGTGTGGTCTCCATCGAGAACGCCAGCGCGGTGGTGCGGCGGCGCCCGACGACCTCATACAGGCAGTCCTGCTGCTCCTCAAAGGTGGCGATCCAGCCCAGTGCATAGGCGACGTGCGTATATTTCGTCACCGTGCCCTGGGTCTCAGAGTCGAACGAGATCGATCCGCCCTGGGTTTTCACAGGCGCCAGGCCGAAGCCGGTCACCTCGGCATCCTCTTCATACGCCTTCTTGGAGCCAATAACCTCAAACATTGCCGTGTGGAATTTCGGATGTTTGTCGTATTCGCGGCCCCACCAACGGCGCATCCCCTCCCAAAGTGCCTTGGGATGGTTGCCAGTGCTAATAACGGTCATTTGTGTTCTCCTTATGCACCGGCTGAGGCATCGACGTAGAAGTGATTGTTCAGCCGAACAATCCAGTCCGCGTTGTTGCCAATGTCATTGTCCGGGGTGTCGTCGAGGCCAACAATAATTACGTCCTCAGTTCCGTCGCCTGACGCCGTTACTGTCGCCATCGAAATTTCGATGGACGATTTACCGCTAGTCGTCGAACCGGATGTAAAAGCGGTGAGGTCCGCGGCATTGCCGACGATGCTGGCTGTAGGAACGGCCGCAGCGTCGTCCTGAACTGCGAACAGAAGGTTCGGATCGTCGGCGACGAGCAGATAGCGTTCCGTAGAAGCCGCCCGGTAGATGGTCGCATCGCGGCCGACGCCGCCGGCGCCACCAAGAGGTTCGACCCCCACCACAACGCCAACAACCGCGTTGCCAGTCGAGACGTTGCCTGTGACCGACATCACGCCCCGAGTATCAGCCGAGCCAGCGGGTTTCACTAGTCCGCCGAGATAGATTGCGGTGCTATCCGTAGACGGAACATAATAGCGGTTGGCCTGCCCGTTCCACGGCGCGCCATTCAAGTACCGCCGAGGCCAGAGGCCACGCGGGGTATCAGCATTTGCCATGTGAGAAAGTCTCCAGATTGCGAGGATGGCGCAGCCGCGTGGCCAGCCAGTTACGCTTTGTTTTCGGTGATCCGGATACCGCCCGCGGGCGTATAGAAGCCGTCCTGCGTGACAACCTCGCCCTTCGCGTTGGTAACCTGGCCGCCCCTGATGGCGGACATGCGTTCATCCAGCGCGGCTTGGTGCTCGCGCTTGTCCTCTTCGTCGTAGTCCTTGCGCTTGCGCACCAGATAGGCACGCAGCGGATTGCCAAATTGATCTACGCCCGCGTGACGCTCGATGCGGGAACCTGGCCCGGTATTGCGCGCGTCGCTTTCAGTCTCGGCGTCCTCGACAAAGTCCCAATCGTCATGCCGTGTTTTTTGTGAAACACGGCCGGGTCGATCCACAAGCCAGTGATAGCGCCAGTTGGGATCATTCTTCAGATGATCTGGCAGCGAAAACCGGAGGTTTGAATCCAGGCCGCTTCCCTGGCGCCGGCGGCGTTCACCACGGATCGCGTCTGCGCGCTTGGGCTTCGGCTCCTCTGTTGTCGAGTTGTGCGAGCCCTGCGAAACTACGGCGGCTGGTGGCCGCCCCCGGCGGACCTGCTTGGCGACATTCAGGTCGTTTGAATCAAAAGACATGCGTCAACTCCAATACGCCGATGCGGCGTCGGCTTTGTCCTTGTACAGCCCTTCGCTGATATGCCTTTCGAGGATGTTTTTTTCCTCGGACGGTATATCACCCCACGCCTTGCCCCCGCCGCGAGTTGAGGTGCCTTGCCGCTGCCCGCCAGTTTCAACGGCGTTGCGGCCTCCACCGCCGTTCTCAGACGCCTTCGTGAACTTTTCAGGAAAGCGCCGCATCAACTCCCGTTTCGTCCTGGCCAAATTTTGCGCGACCGTCAGCTCTGGTTCATCGTCGAGCAGTGCTTCGTGAATACCTTGGGCCGCCCGGTTCAAAACCTTGTCCTTGAGAAACCACGGATTCGCATCAACCCACCGCTCGACATCGGGATGCACTTCCTCCGCCTTAGGCGCAGCGCGCGTCTGCGGAGAGCTTTTGCCCGCCGTGTCAGCTTCGCGTTCTAAGTTATAGAGCTGTTCCTCGGCTGCATTCAGCCGGTCATATTCTGCGGTATCGCCGATCTCGACGGCTGACCGCCGGGCTGCCTCAATGTCGCGATACAGCTTTTGCCTCTGGGCAAGACTGAGCCGCTCCATGCGCTGCAGCCGTTGTTCAAACGCCTGCCGTTCCTGGTTCTGCGCCTTCTCCAGGCCCTTCACACGACGCTCCGTGCGCGTCAGCTCCTGGCGCAGGTAGCGCGGATCGCTGCGCTTGATGTATTCCTCGGCGTCGTGCCAAGCGTCCGGCTCGCCGTCGAACTCGTCCAATGGCTTCCAGCCCCATTCGCGGGCTTTTGCCTCAATGTTGGTTTTTTCCTTCGGATCGGGTGCACTGGTTTCCGACGTCTCGGCGTCAGCTTCTTCGTGATCCATAAAAAAACCGCCCTGTGGCGGCCCTCTGTCTAGTACTTGTTCGGTCTATTCAATCCGGAAAATGAAGAATTGCAGCAATGTCCTTGTCGTTGATCAGCCGATATTCCAGCCGTTCCTTGTGGCCCTTCGCATTCGTAAAATGCTGGCCCTTGATATTGATGCCGGCATATCTGGCGAAAACCACACGGTCTCCGACTTCGGGAAGTCGCACATGGTCTGGCCAATCATGATACGAAAATGCCGCTGGCGACATAGAGACTACCCTGCCGGTCATACTTGCAGCACGATAGCGTTCGTTTACTTCATCTGGCGTTGCCAGCCCAGCGCGACGAAAACTGGCTATGACATCGCTTTCGTCAGGCAGCACTAAAACCTTGAACTCACACGGACTTATTCCGCACCTCTCGGTGTCTATTAGCGCCATTGCGAGTTCTTCAACGTCCATGTCGTCACTCTGCATCATCAGTCCTTCAATAATTTTTTCATTTCCTCTGCAAGTGCTTCCTGGTCCTCAATTGCGGCCAGAAAGTCGGCCAATCGTGCGCGGGCTAACCAGCGCAAAACATCGGCGCGCTCGCGCATCTTCGCGTGCTCCGTTGGATTAGGACATGCTCCCCATCCACGCACTGCAAACGCTCCGAATGTCCGCGCCACTTCCCCCGGCAGAAACTCGCCAAAAAACCACTGTGCAACCGGGGATGCCGTCCATTCTTCCCATTCGTCAGGTTTCGGGATCATGCCTCTTCCGCCTCATCGACAAGTGCGGCTGCCTCAGCTTCTTGCTGCGTTTTGCGCAGTTGCGCCTCCTGCATGGCGCGCTGTAGCGCCTCGTCCTGATCCACAGCACCGCTCATCATCCGGGCGTGATCGGCTGCGGTGCGGTGCATTATGTCTTGCCGCTCGGCCTCTATCTTGCCCGCCTGCGCGGTCTCTCTAGCGGCTGCCGCCTCGGTCTGCTTGATCTTGGCTTGCGCCCCGGCCATCATCACCGGATCAGGCTCTTGCTGTTGAGCAAATAGCTGATCGATGTCCTCAACTCTCGCCGCCTGATAAATGCGGCGGACAGTCTCCACTGGATTATGCACCTGCGGGAATTTCAGCGCGGTGTCCATCACCAGCTGTGCCTGAGCCATTTTCTGCGCATCGGTGACCTGGGAGGGATCAGCGACAGGCATGATATCAAAGCCGCGAGCGTCGTAATCGGCCGCCATCGTGGGTTGCTGCAGCTGCCGGAGGATCTCTGGCGGCAACTGTTGCTGCCCCGATTGCTGTCCTGGCTCCTGCGCAGCCTGAGCCGCTTGCTGCTGCATCTGCTGCATGGCAGCGACTATCTGCTGCGGCGGCTCCCAATCGATGATTTCGGCGTATTCCTCTTCGTTTGGATAGCGCCGGTTCAGATCGTAGATGAGCTTCCCTTCCTGAGTCAGCGAGCGGAATAACCGCTTGATTATGCTGGTGAAGACCTTTAAACCCTGCTCGATCAGAGCCAGCAGCGTGGTTGGCTGCATGGTCTGGGCGCGGGCTTCGCCGGTCAGCACATCCTGCACGCTCGCGATCCCCTTGGCGGCCTCAATAAGCATGCCGAGCAGCTGAAAGAGGACGGGCGACGGCCCCGCGAATTGATGCGGCACGATGGCGTCGCGAATTTTCTGACCGGCAACGCCGACCATCTTCCATTCGTTCAGTGCGATACGGAGCTGCTGACTATCGATGTTCAGGCCGCTGCCGATAAAGCCGCCTCCCGCGTTCTGCAGGTGTCCAGCGTCGATCATCTGATTGAGAGAGGTATTCACCGCCTCGTTGATCGCGCGCAGCAGCCGTCCAAACCCGATGCCGTAAAAGCCCCCGTTTGGGTCAGGAAGGAACGGGTAATGGACGAAGTAGTCGCGGCGGTCGATGCGGACTATCTTTCCGTCCCGCTGCCTAACGCGGATGTCTTCCACATCGAAATTCGCGTATACCCGAACCACCTTGCCACTATCCTTGTGCACCGTGACAATCCACGGCTCACGGCACCCATCGCCGTCGAGGTCCTCCCAGCGGTGTTGCTCCAGGAACAGATGGGGCGCGTCAGCATCGCCGGGCGAATGCTGTGGCGACTCCGTTGCCGTGCTGTTGGGCACGGCCTGGCCGTACTCGAATTCAGTATACGTCCCACCCCTGATTTTGCCGTCAATCTCGTACGGATACAGCTCGAACTCGTGCGTGATCCGCGCCGCACGGTTGAGAGATTTTGTGGCTTGGTTGACCACCACATGCATGGCGCTGACCATCTCGGCCCTCACCTCGCCTGCCTCGGCATCCCAGCAAATTTTTCGAAAACCATCACCGAGGATTGGCATCTGATGGACGAGCGTATCGGTGTCGCTCTCCCAGTCCGGCATACGGAGCACCTGGCTCGACATATGCGTCGTGACGCGCTCGCCACGCGCCAGTTTTTCGCCATGCGGATCACGGCCGATGATCTTGGCCCGCCAGATGCGATCGCCGCTGACCACAGCTGGATACGCCCGCGCACCGAATTGCAGCGCTGCCGTGGTCATCAAGGGGAATTTGACGTTGCTCGCCCCCTCGAAAGGGTAGTTCTTCGACTCCGTTTTTTGCAGCACCGCGGCCATGGCCAGCCGTGCCTCTTGCTCCCAATCTGCGCGGCTGGTGCGGTCCAGCTGCCACTCATCGACGACACGCGCACCGATCTGGCTCAACGTGTCAGCGTCGAACTCGCTCCACACGTTGATGGCATCTTCGGCTGACCAGCGGGCGAGTTGCTCAAGAATTCGCTCGCCTTCGCTGGCCCTTCCATCCTCTTCGGACAGACCGTCGTCGTCTTCGAATGTTTCAATGAACGCCATCAACTGCGGCTCATAATTTCATAAACTTCGTGCTTGGCGTTGTTGCGCCGTAGCGCCTCCGCCGTAAATTCCGGCAGAGTATTTCTGCAAGGTTCACAGTCGCTATGCACGTAAATAGTGTAGTTCCTAGACCTATCAAAGCACATCAAAACAAACCCGCCGATTTCTATGTTATAATCCTCGCGTAGCCAGTCAACGGATTGGTCGAATTTCGATAAAACCGCTACATTGCGCTCTGGAACACTGCCACGAAAAATGCGCAGATCTGCGCCACCCTTGAGCCTCACGCGTCCAATGCGGCAATGAGGTGACATCAATTACCTGCGCCGACGAGACGAAAATACAGGATGTTCCTGCAACTCATTGCGGATTTCGGTGAGCGTTGTAGCCATCGCTGTCAGCCGTTCTTCGAGCCGGCTAACCCTGTCCATTTCGCGGCTCATACGGGACTGCTCCGCTTCCGTACGTGCCAGTCGATCTGACACACTGGTCACGCGATCGGTGTTTATCCCCCAGGAGATGCCGACTGCCACGGCGACACCAATCAGAGACGCCAGCCAACTGGGAATTGGCGCGGGCGCCATGCAATGATCTGCCATAAGACGTATTAGCGTCCAGCGCGCCGAGCGGCGTATCGCGTGGCCATGTTAATATCCTGTAATCGACGATCGGCCGTGCACCTGACTAGCCCGGCGCCGCTCTTCATCGTCCGCACGCGGGCGGTTGATTATCGACGGGAACAGCTCGGTGTACGCCCATACCAGCGCGTCAACGCGGTCTGCCGTGGTGTCGCCCTCAATACCCGCCGGCGTGAAGAGCACCATCTGATCTTCCAACGCGGCGAATGTGCCGACGTGGCTCACACGGCCCTGCTCGTACAGCGCCGCAATCGGCTCAGCTCGCGTGACCTTGCCCCGGCTGGCGTGCACCAGTATGACCGGCAGTAGCGGCCGCTCGGCACGCAAGACCGCCTCCACCATCGCGCCGCCCTGGTTGGCCTCCGCAACGACAACGTCCGCCTGCAGTAGATCAAACGCGGATATTGCGCGCCGTGCCCAGCCCATAGGACCGAGACGGCAGCTGTAGTCCCCCAGCGTGTAGCCGCGGCCATCGATGCCGAGGCCCGCGCCGATAATGCCGGTTTCGGCACCCTCTTCCGGAAACGCCCGGTTGGGGTCGGCTGTGGCCGGGTCAACACCAATGATGACCCGCGCCATGTCTGGCAGCTTGGCCCCGGCCGCTATCCGGCAATCGTCCAGACCTCGCCGTGTCCACAGCGCGCCGGGCACGTCATCAAGAATCTCGCCCGACAGCTCCTGGCGGCCTAAGCGGGTCCCCTCATACCGCGCCGTGATGCGCTTTATGAATTTCTCCGAGAGGTTGAACCGGTTCTCGGTGGTGACCCCGCGTGTCGTTACGGTGCTCGGATCGGCCATCAGCTGCTTGATGATCTCGATCGGCCGCGGCGTTGTGGTGACAATCTGCCGGGGATCGTCGCCAAGCCGGAGTCCGAACTGCAGCATGTCCCACGCCTGATCGGCGTATCTCCACTTGGCGAGTTCGTCGGCCCATGCCGCGTCATGCTGTGGGCCGCGCAGCTGGTCGGGGTCCTCGCCGCTGTACAGCGTCGCCACCGCGCCATTTGGCCAGGTCAGGCGGCGTTTGGATGGCTCATAGGCCGGCCGGAACGCCTTGGGATGCACATTGAGCACGCCGCTCTCCCCCTCGACAATCACGTCGCGGCAATCCGCGGCAGTCTCGCCGATCAGCGCCAGGCGGCCATATTTTCCGCCCTGCAGCGGGGTATCGCCACACACGACGCTGCGCACCCATTCGGCAGCGGTCCGGGTTTTCCCCCAGCCTCTCCCCGCGAGAACCAGCCACGTCGCCCAGGCCCCCGCCGGTGGAAGTTGCTCAGGACGCGCCCAAAACGGCCAGTGGTACAGGAGTTGCTCCCGAACGTCAGGCGCCAGCTTCGCAATCTCCTTCATCCTCGCCGGTTCTGGCAGCGAGGCGAGTAATTCGGCCGGTGAACGCATCGAGCTTCAGGTTGACGTTGATCGGGCTTTCGTCGTCGCCGCCAATCGGCTGCGTCGGCTTGCCCCAAGCGCGATCGAGGATAGCGTTACTGGCGGGGACCGATGCTCTAGGATCATCAGACCGCATCCAGTAGGCCAGACGTGTGACTGCCTCGACGCTGTATGAGCGGGCGAGGTCCCGGACCTCCATCGCCACGCGCGGCCGTCCGCCTGGGTTGCCGGATTTACCCTTTTGAAACTGCCCGGCGCCCGTGTCGCCATCTGCGCGCGTCGGCCGGCCGGTCCGTCCAGTCGTCTTTTTTTGGGCCGCCATCGCTGACTATTTGCAGCCCTTTTTCGTACCGCCCTTCATGCTTCCTTTGCCCTTCATACCGCCATATGCCCCCTTGGGCGCGGCTTTCTCAGGCTTCGGTTTCGATCCCTTTGGCATATCGTTTTCCCAATAAAAAAGGCCCGCCGAAGCGAGCCTACAGGCGCAGTGCGCCAATATAACGATTTGAGGTTATTTCATGTCGCGGCGGTTGTCTATCTCTTTTTTCAACCGCCATCCAAAGGGCAGCTCTCCATCTCATTGAGCAACGCGGCAACCGCTTCCGCTTGTGCCCGCGTGAAGCTAACGCCATGCACATCCGCAACGCCTGAAACATGCCAGTCACTGCACCCCGTGTCACCGCAATTACAGCGCAACGCTTGATACTGGATTTTTTTCATTTCTCATCTCCTCTGTCCATCGCCCGCAGCTCCTCAGCAAGCGCCACTAGCCAATCCGACCGGCGCTCATAGCCGAGCACCGCGCCGACAGCAAACAGCGTGTCCGCGGGTAGCCATTGCTGGCCGGTCTCAGCCCGTGACAGGTTGACATCGGATGTGCAGCCGCAGGCATCCGCTACTTGGCGCATAGTAAGGCCCTGCGCTTGACGCAGACGCCGCATAGCCGCCCCCATCGCTTCAACTCCGGTTGCCACCACGTCTTCCTTTCAAATGCATACGAGCGGCCAGCTCGATTAAATCAATCACGTCTATCCCAGCGTTTTCGATCCTCGGATCATACCCCCACAAAGAACTTACGTCAAACGTATTTTGCGCTTGGCTGACGCGTTGCGGGCATAGCGTGGGGTTTTGGGATCTGCACTCGTGAGCGCGTTCGCCGATTTTTTTCTTTGCAACCTGTGGTAACCTGCTCTGAGTAATTTACAACCACTTCCGCTTGCTGCGCGGAATTGACCGCTGCAGCGCCACTAACCGCGACGCCACCTTGACCAACCGATCCCGCCAGGCCACAGCCTTGTTTTTGTACGAGGGGGCGAGCATGATCCCGAGCTGAGCATCCGACAGCGCACGCTCATCGCGCCACTGCTGCAAGCAGAACTGAGCCAAAATGTTCAGCTCGGCCGCTGTCAGCCACCGCTTCAGCTCTGCATGCCAACGCAACGGTTGAAACAGCCTGTCAGGCAGTGGCGCCATGCCCAGCCTGGTCCCCCGCACCCGATCGCCGGCATAGTCCTGCGCCCTGGCGTTCCCGCATAGCGCGGCCTCCATCACCGCATATTGCTCCAGCGCGTCGGCCTGGGCGTCGTCCAGCATCCTATCGAGCGGCGTCAGGTGGATGTCTCCCGCCTCGATCATCTCCAATCGCACGGCTCGCGGCGTCAGCGGCAGTGTGATCCGCCGGCGCCAGACGGGGGCAAGCGGTGTTGCAATGTTCGTTCTCACATGCGGGTATTTTTCTGCTTTCATGACACTTCTCCAGGTGTCGGTGAATTCTGTCTGTTTCAGCACCCCCACGCCACCACCGACACGACACCCCACACCCCTATAAGGGTGGTGGTGTCGGTGACGTTTTGGTGGCATTTGCGACAGTGTCGGTAACGTGGTGTCGGTAGGTGTCGGTGGTGTCGGTATTATCGGTCGCGACCACTCGTTCATTCCGTCCGAATGCCCATGTGCCGAGTGTCAAAAATGGTCGTTCGTGGTGTGTCTCATCCAAACGCCGCTCCACCTTGAGAGCACCACTTTCACGCCACGCCCTAAGCATTGCCTTGACTCTTGACCGTCCTCCTTTGGTGGAGGTGTCAATGCCAAGCATCTCGCCTACCAGATGTCCTGCCCAATCTGCTGCCTGTTCGCTCTGCCGGCGCGGCTGGGCTTTCAGCGCCCGCATCAGTGTGTCAATGTCATGCCATGCGACACCATCGAACGTTGCCGGCGCCCTGAACTCCGTCACCACCTGCACCTGGTCCGCTTTCGTGGTGTCGGCGGTGTCGTCATCCAGCCCGTTTTCAAGGCACACGCTCGCCAGCTTCAGCCAGTGGATATCGCTCGGAGGGGGGGCCATGTTGGCCTTGGTGTCACCGATGCGGATATGTAGCCCGGCCTGCTCTGGCTCGATACCGAGCGGTTCGGCCTCCTCCTTTGTCATTCGGACGATCAAACGGGCATGACGTACAGCGCCCAGCTGCGAGGAGGCGCCACGCGCGTCTTCAACGGTCTTTGCCTGTCCGCCGCTTGCTTTGCGACTGTGTACAACCAGCTCAACTGCGCAATTTCCCCGCTCGGCGATTTCAACCCATGCACCGTAAGTAGTTTCCATCGCAGAGTTATCATTTTCCGGGACACGGTGTGTTTTTACAAGAGGGTCAATAATAATTACATCAATTGAAAACGATTTAATCGACGACACGACAGCATCAATATCACGAACGTTTATTACCGTTCCGCCGTTTTGCTGCTCAGCGACAATAATTTTGCTTTCGCGAAAACTCTGTACAAACAAACGATCTCCGCAATCATCTGCACATATGCCATAATATCTCATTACAGCTGCAAACCGGCGCTCCAACTCCTCTTGATCGTCCTCGCCCAGGTACCACACTTTTTTGGGCGCGCGTGGCGCGCTGCCAAGAAGACGGCGGCCGCTGACAAGAGCTAGTGCCTCCACCGACACCAGTGCCGACTTACCGACACCGCCTGGTGCTATGGTGGCGCTGACGTAGCGGCGTATATAATGGCCGCCCATGATGACAGGACGCGGAGCGATGCTTTTCGGGTCAGGAAACCCAAATCGTCGCGGCGTGATTGCTTTGGCTCCGGATGCCGCGCGAATGACTTCTGCGGCGCGCTCGATGCCGGCCGAGAGTGTGCCGAGGTCACCGCGCGCAAAATCAATGCCTGCCATGAGCATCTGCACTTCGCGGCGGGCCGCATATTCGACGATTGTGCGCGCGTAGAATGTCGCATTTACAGCGGTTGCTGCATTGGCCAGTAACCGCCCGATATATTGCACAACTGCAACCGACCCCCATTGCGTGCGGATTGGCTCATCATCCTCAAAGTAGCGTTTGAGGGTGAAAGGATCAGCACGTTGCCCATTACGGATCAGCGACGCCGCCGCGTCAAAAATGCGCGCATGAAGCGGGTCAAGAAAGTGCCGCGGCTCCAGAAACGTGGATACGTATTGATAGGCTTCGTTGTTAAGAAAGATGGCGCCTAAAAGCGCCTGCTCGATATCGATACCCGCAGTTGTTGCGAGTTCTGTCGCCATCTGCGGTCACTCTAAAAAGGAATTGGATCGTCGAACGGCAACGGCGCATTTACATCAGATTGGGTTCGGACAGTGGACGCCGCGGCCGTGCCCCCCGAACGGGCTTTTTTGGGCCGCTTGCGGCCGATCAGACCAAGCGGTTGGATCACCGAGGCAATGACGCTAAGGCCGGTGTGTGGCCCGTCTGGCCCTTCCCAGCTCCGCAGCTTTATTTTGCCTTCGGCGTAAACCTGTGTACCGACAGTGAGTTGAGACGCCAAATCGCTAATATGCCCGAAGAATGCCGCGACCTGCACCCATTGCTGATCTGGCTCATCGCCAACGGCCACTGAAAAACTAAGCCACTCGCGGCCAGATTTAGCCGTCCGCAGTTGCGCGTCGCGGCCAATAGTACCGGTAAATGCCGCTTCGATCCCCCTCATCTCGCCCCCACCTTCACGGGCAGGTGTTTCGGTGGCCTTAACAGCATGCGCTGATGATGCGCGCAATAGGATTTCCCTGGGACCCGAGGAGCACCGCAATAGAGATATGGCGATCCCTCGTTCACTGGCCAGCGGCACTGATCGCTCGTGCGCTTCTGCAGCGTCACCAGTTGGCTGCCAGGAATAGCGCTCACCGGACGAGGAATGATAGCGGGCACGGCAACTACTGGAACAACGGGTAACACACGCACCTGTGGCGGCACCTCGCGCGGCTTTTCTTTAGGCGGTGGCGGAGATGCGGCAGAAACCGCCTGCCGGGGTACCAGCACCCGTTTTTGCGATACATGAGGCACTTTCACACTTGGCTTCGGCAGCCTGAGGCGATGAACCTTGCCAATGACCGCATTGCGCGAGATGCCGAGCCGCTCGCCGATCATCGATGCGCTGTACCCCTCGGCCCATAGTTGCGTCAGATTTGCGACCATCCGCGCAGACCACGTGTCTGTGATCATTCATCCACCCGCTGACGTTGAGGATTAGCAAAGAGGCCGAAGCGCCGCATCGCGCTGGCGACAGCATCGACAGACTCGCCAAGATACGCGGCAATCCGCTTGGCGCTCATGCCCTGGCTTGATAATGCGGCCATGCGGCGTTGCCGCGCAACACTCCACCGGGCGCCCTCACCGGCGCGAGCCCCTTTGATCTTGTATCGGCGGCAAACATTTTTCACTCCGGCAACACTGAGCCCCAGCCTGTGTGCGATCTGTGAGAGACTGAGCCCGTCAGCCCGCATGACGGTTATCGCCGACAAGTGCCTTGATTTCTTGTCGTGCTCAGGCAGAGCAAACGGCGGCAGTTCGGGGAGATACCGCGAGCGGCAGTAGTGCAGCTGACTGCATGTCAGTCCTGTTTCCTGTTCGGCCCGCTGCCTCGTCATGCCAGCGGTCAGGCACGCGCGCACGGATGCAATCCTCTCGGCTGAGCATATGGCATTTTGCCGTTGTTGCTTCTTCCTCTGAACCACCACGCCTTGCCGTCGCTGGCGCAAAAGCTTGCGCTCGCACACTGAGCAGCGGGATAGATATGATCCGCCCGGAAAGCCGGGTCTCGGGCACTTGGCTTTCGATTGACGTTTGATCCACCGGAATTCGGAGGGCGCCTTTACCTCCCCACACTCAATGCAGCGTCGTGGTGTATTGTGGACATCAGACTTCGGCGTTCTTGTCAGCATCTGTCGCGCCTTTGTGCTCATCAACCGTCTGCTCGCTTCCACGCGGCCGCCAGATGCAACACCACCAATCCTCGCCGACGGGCGGGAAACAGCTTTGCACGACAGGGACTTGCGCATGCATCCCCGTAGGCACGATGCTCTGCGGTTGGGCCATGCCGACACAGATCAGCACCGGAGGATTAGCTCTGCACACGCCGTCGTGCATCCTCATGAATTGCCCTTGCGCATATGCGCCGCAATTTTTGCATGTTCGTTCACGCATCGGTTTCAACCCCTTCCGTGCGGCGCGCATTCCGACGAGCTCGATGCCGCGCCCGAAACTCCGCCGCACGGAACCTCGTCGCCATCGTCATCTGATGAAACGTGATTCGCACACCATGAACCCGCTCCAGAGCTGCAACGAACTCCGGCCACCACCACGGCGGAATGAAGTTTCGCCGGCGCCATTGAGCAACTGTTTTTTCAGTGATTTCGGCTATACGGAGATCGGCAGCCAGGTCGTTGTCACTTGGCCAGATCGCGCACAGCTCGGCGTGCGTCACAAAAGGTTCCATCCCGGGAATGTGCACTCATAGTGCCAATTGCGTCAATACCAATAGTATGCTAATTGCGAGTACTATTAGTTCCATGACCCATCAAACGTTCTCAAAAGATGATCTAGCGAAGCGGCTCGTTGCCGCGAGGGAACGCACGTTTCCTTCGCGAAAAACGGCCGTAGAGGTGCTGTGCCGGCTGACTGGGCTCAGCCCTCATACGTTACGCGCGCACGAGCGAGGCACGCGAGTCCCGACACCAGAAACGCTGGCCATCTATGCCCGCGCCATGAATACGACCGTTGAACGGCTGCTTTACGGTGGCGAGAGGAGCGGAAAAGCGAGCAAATTTAACCAATTAACCAGAGATGTTGAGGCACCCCCTTCCCATAATGAGACGGTCAGGCATATTGTTGTTCTGACGGCAACACAACTAGCAAAAAATCCCCCTGCCGTTGACAGCAGGCTAGATATGCACAGTCAGACGATGCCGATCCCCAGTGAATTCGGCGCTGCTATTAGTGATGATGCATTCGTTTATCAAGTACCAGCAGATGACGCATCTATGCTGGGAACCAAATGTGACGTCCAATTACGTCCAAATACGTATCTCATTGTCGATCGCGTTGCACCAGTCAATCCCGGAAATCTCGCTCTAGTGCTTTGGGAGGGGATCGCGAGACCTATGGCACGCTGTTTTCAGAGTGCTCTGCCGTTTTCGGCTGGCAAGCCATTCCGGCTGATCGCCGCCAATCCCAATTTTGCGGATTTGGAAGTCGCATCGAAGCGAGAGCGCAAGCTATGTCTCGCGACATGGCGTATACGGTACGCATGGACGGAACTCTAAGTTCCAAAAGGCGCGTACTATGAGCCAAAAACCACTTGACACTCATAGTACCAATCCCGTTTAATGATGTCACACGCAGCGTGTACACCCGTACACGATGAGTGCCCCTCACCGGACTTAGGAGGGCCGCCGATAACCGGCCCTCTCCTTTTCCGGCATCATTAACCTTATGGGAAATACGCCATGTTTTCCGTTGAGACAGCTTACTATCGCGGGCCAGACGGCCACCTCACATTTTTCCTCGCCGAAGAGGTTGGAGACGGCCACGAGTGCTGGTGTGAGCTCGAAGTCATTTTTGCACCCACCGCCTTTTATGCACCAGAGCCCGACGTCGGCGCCGGCATGGACTGGGATGGCGACATCGCAGAAATCCGGATGCGCACCTTTGGCGCTCCGAGGGCACTACAGGATGTGTCTCGCGATAATGCGCGGGCGTTCTTGCTGCGGCATTACGGTGACGAATTGTACCAGTCTGACAACAATACCGCCGAGCTGATGTTTTACGAGGCCGCTTGATGAGTTCCCGCCACCCAACAGAACATACTCCCGCTGATTGTGGTGGTGGGAACTCGTTCCGGCCGATACGCGGCGCGCTCTATCTCCTCTGGTGCGCTGTCCGCGTGTCGGTCTGGATTTTGTACACGCGCATGCGGGCGCGGACCGCAGAATTTAGTTCAAGTCTTTTTGTGGCTTGGGCCGTGGCTGGTGCAAGTCTGGGGATTGCGGCCACAGTCATCACCCTCGCTTTGTGGTGGGATGCCATCAGGAAAGTTGTCGCCGGCTAGCCCCAGACAGCCGGTACGCGGGCACATCTGGACATCATCTACCAGATGTGCCCCCCCCAACTCTCAAGGATCACGCCATGAATGATATCCTTCTGAATGACATCGAAACACGTGTCAGATGTCTGATTACTGACAGCTACGAGCTGTCTCTGACTATCCGCAAGGTGGGCATTTCGGAGCGCTCGTCAATTGCGATTTGTTGCGCCGTATTCACCCTCATGAACTCTCTGCTGACGGGGGATCGCCATGACGATTGAACGGCACCAGGTGGAAGAAGGCCCCGAGGGGCGCGCCGCGTGGCTGAGGCTGCGCGAAGGGAACGTGAACGCCAGTGAGGTCGGTGCACTATTCGGAGACCATCCGTATCTGACGGCGTTCGAGCTGTACACCAACAAAACGGGACTGACGAAAGGTCACGGGCCGGATGAAGGGGTATTGCGGCGCGGCCGTATCCTTGAGGGCGGAGTTGCGCAGGCCGTTGCCGAGGCCCGGCCCGATTGGCGCATCACGAAAGCCACTCACTATCTCAGTGATCGCGGCGCCCGCATCGGCGCCACGCCAGACTTTATCGTCGAGTGCCCCCGGCGAGGCCGGGGCGTCCTGCAAACGAAAACCTGCGGCCCGATGCCTGCGCAGATGGCACATTGGGGGGTCTCCAAGATCTCGGATTGGGAGCACGAGGCATTCCCGCCGCTATGGATTCAATTGCAGACGCTCACAGAGCAGATGCTTGAAGATGTGAGCTGGGGGGCGATTGGGGCGATGCTCATCGATGGCAACACCCTACCGCTCCGCATTTGTGAGTTCGACCGGCATACGGCGGCAGAAGGCCGCCTTATTGCGGCAGTTGCCAAATTCTGGACAGATGCCGCCGGCGGCGTTGCCCCCACACCGAATTACGCGCGGGATAACGACGTCGTGAGGGCGCTTTACCCAAATGCCAACGGCGAGACACTCGATCTCAGTGCGGACAACCGCATGCAGACGCTTCTTGCCGAATACGACGAGCTGCAGACACGCACGAAGGCCGATGATGCGGCGATGAAAGCTGTGAAGACAGAGATATTTGCCAAGCTTGGCCATGCGGGCAAGGCTTGTCTGCCAGGCTGGATAATCAAGGCGCCGACCATTGCGACCCACGGCTATACGGTCGGGCCGAAGACGTATCGCCGCCTGACTATCTGCCGGACACATTAAGGAGACCAGAAATGAGCCTGTCAAGCCAAGCCGTGGCGACCACCCGCCAGCTGACTCCGGTGGAGATCTACGCCATTCAGGTGATTGGCGATGACAGCCGCGAGGCCGAGTTGTGGCGGGCACTGCCCAGCCACATCCGGCCGGACCGGTTTAAGCGAAACCTCGTCAATCTTCTCATGCAGCGGCCGGAGATGCTCAGATATGATCCTCGGTTTGTCTACCGCGAGGTGTCGAAAGCTGCCGCACTTGGCCTGTTGCTCGATCCCCAGCTTGGTGAAGCTTACGTCGTTCCTGTCTGGAATGCCAAGGCCAAGAGGGAGGAACCCCAGCTGCGCGTCGGGTATCGCGGCCTGATCAAACTGGCGCGCCAATCGGGCGAAATCAAGAAAATCTACGCGCATGAAGTATGCGCCAACGATCACGTTGAGTGCGAGCTGGGCCTGGATAAGCGCCTCGTTCATAGGCCGGATCTGTACGGCGATCGCGGCCCGGTCATCGGGTATTACGCGGTCGTCCATTACGCGACTGGCGAAACTGATTTTGAGCCGATGACGATTGATCAGATCCACGCCATCCGTAACAAATCGGACGCCTGGCAGGCGTTTACGGCGGGCAAGATCAAGAGCACCCCTTGGGCGACCGACGAGGGGGAGATGGCCAAAAAAACGGTCATTCGCCGCTTGTTGAAGCGCGTGCCGCAATCGCCGGAACTGTCCGATGCCATGACGATCGAAAATGTCGCTGACAATATTGATCCTCAGCCTGCTCCGCGCCTCGTCAAGGCCGCGGAAAGCCCGCGCAGCATACAAGCCACGCTGGATAATTTTGCGACCGTAGATGCCGAAGATCACTCGGCCGCGAAAAACTCGGATCGCGACTGTGAAGCGCTTGACAACGACGCCGAGCCAACGGAAGACTCCACCGCAATACAGGGGCACGGTTTCGCGTCCCCTGCGGCGCAACAGGAGTCCGCCGCTGTCATGGCGTCGGCGGTTGTTTCTCCTGCTGTCGGGACGGTGCCGGCCGAGATCGCCCAAATCGAGGCTGGCACCGTTTCTGACCCTGTCGCCACAGCGCGCAGGAACGGGCGGAATGCAGCTCTCGCTGGCCTGCCGCGCATCCTTCCAGACGGGTTCCACTACAAGAGCAAGCGCGCCGAGAAGAACGCCTGGTGTCAGGGCTACGACGAGGCAGCCCGGCCGGCCGCTGAGGATTTCTCTGACGAGCTGCACCAAGCTGGCGCGGGGTTTGGCGTATGACCGTCCTCGCCCTCGATCTTGGCACGAAGTGCGGCTGGGCGCTGTATTACGGCGCTGACGATATTCAGCACGGTGTACAGGAATTCCGCACTGGCCGTTTCGAGGGCGGCGGCATGCGCTGGTTGCGGTTTCGGAAATGGCTTGACGAGCTGCAGGCTACAGCTGGTCCGATCCACGCCATCTATTTCGAAGAGGTGCGCGGCCATAAAGGCGTAGACGCGGCGCATCTCTACGGCGGCTTCCTGGCCGCTCTGACGGCATGGGCGGAAAAGCGCAACATCCCCTACCAGGGCGTGCCTGTTGGCACCATCAAGCGCCATGCCACGGGCAAAGGGAATGCTGGCAAGGCGGCAATCATCGCCGCGATGGAAGCCAAGGGCTTCGCCCCCCAGGACGACAATGACGCCGATGCACTGGCACTATTGATGTTTGCAACAAAAGAGTGCGCATGATGTCCATTACCCCGAATGTTTCTGAACTAAAACGCCGGGCTGAACGCAGGGTCAATCTACTCACCCAGATCGGTGACCTGCAGGAGGATCTCAAGGCCCTAAAGCTGGAGGACAAGAGCGACGGCTTCAACGAGAAGGCGCTCGCCCAGTGCGTCAAGGAGCTGCTGAACGGCAGCGAATACCAGGCCGAGCAGCTGCAGTTTGAACTTGAGCTCGACAGTTACCGGACGGCGGTTGGCTTGCCGGTGACGCTGGAAACAGCGCAGAGGCATATACGCCACGACACCTTTGATAAGCAATTGGCTGCCGTAGACGCAAGGTTAGAGGAAGCCATTGCTAACGTTCGTGGTGAGGGTTCGGTCACCCTGGCACCTGCGGCAGATGGCCACACCAAGTCATCCAAGAAGCAAAAGGAGACCGCAGCATGAGCGCACTTATTCGCAAAGTGGTCGGCGACGGCACGGCCGACCTATGTTCGCCGCTTTAGCTAACGGGGATGCTCGATCGTGGCGAGCGCGCGGAATACGAGAACAAGCACTGGCCAGAGATGGTGCACGTCAGCCAAGGTTTCCGCGCGCTTGTCTCTGCAGCATACGCCGCAATCTACCGCCCAGCAACGTCAGGGCACAATGCGGCGGCAGCCATTGAGGTGTGCCCGCAATGAGATCGGAGAGGAACAACGCGCTCTATGTCTCACGCGAGACTGGGGCGCAGCGTCTCGATATCTGTCCGCGGACATGGGACGACTGGGTCAAGGCAGGAATCCTACCTAAACCGTACCGCCTGGGGATTTCGGGGACAACGCCCCGTTGGCGCTGGACGGAAGTAGACGAATGGATCTCCCGCCGTGCAGGGTCACAGGTTCCAGCAGTCGATACCACTTTTAACATCGAGGAGAGGAACAACGCGCTCTATGTCTCACGCGAGACTGGGGCGCAGCGTCTCGATATCTGTCCGCGGACATGGGACGACTGGGTCAAGGCAGGAGTCCTACCTAAACCGTACCGCCTGGGGATTTCGGGGACAACGCCCCGTTGGCGCTGGACGGAAGTAGACGAATGGATCTCCCGCCGTGCAGGGTCACAGGTT
>C687J29651_10000016_pt1 | contig 49736 bp, 48 predicted proteins | sample RifCSP13_1_FD_29651 | JGI IMG/M metagenome (IMG submission 29651) | reverse complement strand
TCTCTATTGACCGAGTTGCGCGTCAGACAAACGATCGCCACATCCGCAGCCCGTACGGCGGCGCGAATCTCGAACTCCCAATCCTGCCCGGGCAATATTTTTTTCTCGTCCAGCCAGGGGTCAAAGCCAGCCTCAACCAGGCGGCGATAGAGCGTATTGACCTTCGGCTTATCGGTCGCGGCGTGACACAAAAAGACCTTGAGCGGGCGCGTTTCAGCCATCACGTTCTGCCCTCTCCACGTTTAAACGTTCCAACGTTTGAACGTTCTAACGTTTTAACGCCCATATTTCCCCATCAACTGCCCCTGGGCCAGCACATGCCCTTTTATCGCCTTCTCGACCTCAGCCTTGGATGCACCCGACTTCAGGTTGAGCTGGGTGTCCAGGGCGTACAGCTTGAAGTAATAGCGATGGGCGGGACCTTTGGGCGGGCACGGGCCGCCGTAGCCCGAGCGACGAAAGTCGTTGTTCCCCTGGGTGCCCATCCCCTGGGCTCCTTCCGGCAGGGAGGTCAGGTCAGCGGGCAGGTCATACAGCACCCAGTGCACCCAGGCGCCCACCGGGGCGTCCGGGTCGTCAGCGATCAGGGCCAGGCTGCGTGTCCCCTCCGGCACGCCTGACCAGGCTAAAGCCGGCGAGAGGTTGGCATCATCGCAGGTATACTTCTTGGGGATCGTCCCGCTTTCCGTAAAAGCGGTGCTGGTTAAAGTAATCGACATGGCCGTCTCTCCTTCCGGGGCTTCGCTGGAAGCCCGACAACCGCTGGCGAAGATTAAACTCGCCAACATGAGGAACACGGAAACGATTTGTTTGTATGTCATCTCGGCAAACTTGAAGCAGGAACACGGAGCCTCACCCCCTGCCGCCTCTCCTGGCGCTACGCCAGGAAAGGGAGAGAGTGGGGGTGAGTTTTAAACTCCAACCAGGATCGCCCGCGCCGGGGCGCCGTCCGACCCGGCCAGCTTGAGCGGCAGGCAGAACAAGGTGTAGCGGCCTTGCGAGACGCGCGACAGGTCCAGGCCCTCGACGATCACCACGCCGGCCGACAGGAAAATCTCGTGCGTCGGGCGGCTTTGCTTGTAGGGGGCTACCGAGAGGTAGTCCACGCCGACCAGCTTGACGCCGCGCTTGATCAGGTAGGCGGCCCCATCCGGGCTGATCCCGACGAAACCGGTCTGGAAATCCCTTTCCTGGCGAGTCCAATAACCGGAGTTGCGCGTTTTGAACAGCACGCGCCGCGTGCGAGGTGGGATTTGCGCCGCTTCCAAGGTCGCGGCGGTGATCAGGTCAGCCTCGGGCAGGTGCAGCACATAGGCGCGCCCGGTGAGCAGGCTCAGGTTCAGTTGTTCCACGCTTTTGCCATCCGGCAGGAAGTGGTAGGGAGCATCGACGTGTGTGCCAGTGTGCACCCCCATGTCCAGGCGCGAGACATTGGCGTTCGACCCGTCTTCGATTTTTTCCACCCGCTCCAGCACGATGGGCGGGTCGCCGGGCCAGGTGGGTAAGCTGGGCGAAATGGTCAAGGAGATATCATACGTGTGCATAATTTTCCTCCTGCAAGGCTCGAGGAAAGCAAATCGGTTCTGATAAAAGTATATATAAAGTTGGTTGAAAAAGCAACTCGAAACTGGCTCTTGACTCTCCCTTTACTGGAGGATGTATACTACCCGGCGAAGGCTTTCAAAAGACAGACCCGCAGCGGAGAAGAACAATGCTTAAAATTGGAGACTTTTCTAAACTCAGCCGGGTGTCGGTGAAAACATTGCGCTATTACGATGAAGTCGGGCTGCTCAACTCTTCGCAGGTGGATCGATTCACCGGCTACCGCTACTACTCCATCGAGCAAATCCCGCGTCTCAACCGCATTCTGGCGTTCAAAGACCTGGGATTTTCCCTGGAGCAGATTGCCAGGTTGCTAGACGAGAACCTGCCGCCGGCACAAATCCGCGGCATGTTGCGGATGAAGCAGGCCGAGATTCAAGATCAATTGGAGGAAGAGCAAGCCCGCCTGAGGCGCATCGAAGCCCGGTTGAGGCAAATTGAACAGGAGGATTCCATGCCCACTTACGATATCGTACTTAAAAAAGTTGATCCCCAGAGGGTGATCTCTGTCCGAGACACACTCCCCACCTTTGGTGATCAAGTCAGCCTGTGGATCGAGCTGGCCAACTACTTGATATCCAGGAAAACTAAAGCTGCCGGGCCCTCGATCACCATCTACCACGACCCAGAATACTGCGAACGGGACGTCGATCTGGAGACAGCCACGCCGGTCAGCGTATCCCTGCCAGAAAGCCAGCGAGTAAAAGTAAGAGAGCTGCCGGGAATCGATCTGGTAGCAACGCTGATCCATAAAGGTAGGTATGAAAATTTCGGGCAGACCTACTCTGCCCTGGTCAGCTGGATCGAGGCCAACGGCTACCGCATCACTGGCCCTAACCGGGAGGTATATCTGCTGTGTGCTGCCAATGTATATGATGATCCAACCGTGTTCGGGGAGTACCTAACCGAGGATCCGGACGAATTCTTAACAGAGATCCAATTCCCGGTGGATAAGGTGTAACCAGACTCGAGGGAATTAACTTCCCGGGAGCTCTTTTCCCGGCAGCTTCCGGGAAGTTGCTCACGCCTCCCGTTGCATGTCCAGCGTCACTTTCTTCAAGGTTACTCTTTCGACCGCCTTAGCGTCTACCGTCACTCCCAGACCGGGGGCATCGGGGACGGTGATGGTGCTGTCGGGGTTGAGCGTAAATCGCTGGTGGGTGATGTCCTCGACGTAATAGCGTTCCGAAGCGGATATGTCGCCAGGCAGGGTGAAGCCAGGCAGGCTAGCCAGCGCCAGGTTAGCCGCCCGTCCCACGCCGGTCTCAAGCATGCCGCCGCACCACACCGGCACACCCTGGGCACGGCACAGGTCATGGATGGAGAGCGCCTGGCTCAGGCCGCCCACCCGACCAGCTTTAATATTGATCACCCGGCAGGCCTGCATTTCCAACGCCTGGCGGGCGTGGCGAGGCGAAAGGATGCTTTCGTCCAGGCAGATCGGGGTGACGAACTCCGCCTGCAGGAAATGGTGATCCCACAGGTCATCCTCCGCCAGGGGCTGCTCGATCAACAACAAGCTGAGGTTATCCAAGGGACGCAAGGCAGCCGCCGTCTCGAGCGTATAAGCCGAGTTGGCATCCACCTGCAGGCGCAGGCCAGGGAAAGCGCGGCGCACGGCCTGGGCTTCGGCGACATCCCGTCCAGGCTTAATCTTGATCTTGACCCGCTGGTAGCCTTGCTCCAGGTATCCGCCCACCACGCCGAGCAGCGCTTCGGGCGAACTCTGGATGCCCACGGAGACACCCACCTCAACGCGATCCTTGATGCCGCCCAGCAGCTGGCGCAGAGAGCACCCCTGGCGCTTGCCCTCCAGGTCCCACAGGGCCATCTCCAGGCCGGCCTTGGCCATCGGGTGGCCGCGCACGTGGGAAACCCGGCGCTGGAAATCTTCCGCACCGCTGATCTCCTGGCCCGCCAGCGCCGGGATCATGAAATCCTGCAACACGTGCCAGGCGGTGTCGGCGGTCTCATAAGAATAGCCAGGGTCNCGGTCGGCGACGCATTCACCATAGCCGGTCAGGCCATCGCCGGAGACCTCCAGCAGCAGGCAATCCCGCTCCAGGGCGCGCCCGAAGGAAGTTTCAAACGGTGTGCGCAAGGGCATGCGCAGGTGGTAGAGGGTCACGTTGTCGATTNTCATAGTTTTCTTTCTACAAAGTGCTCTCCCCGTGGCTTAGAACATAAAAACTGCGCGGACGGCTGCCGGGCAGGTNGACAAAATCCGTCGCCAGATAGCCCTGCGCAAACGAGGCCTCGAAGCAGGCGCGCGTGTGCAGACGCCATTCGAGAGCCAGGGCGTGGTCTGCCTCTTTGAGCGCCAGAAAATCTGCGGGGATTTCGAGCAGGAGCAAGGCCTCACCCCCCCTCTCCCGCTCCGCCGGAGAGGGAAAGGGAGCCGGAGGAGTGGGTGAGGCCGGTACCGGCCAACCCTGTGGATTGTCTTGTGAGGGATTAACGATCTCGGCGCCTGCTGCCAGGAAGTGCGCCAGGTCCAGGCGCAGGCGGGCGCGGCGGCTCAAACGCCGTCGCACGCGTTGGGTGTTCACCCACCAGTCGACTTCAAAACGGTCGGAAGGCAGCCCGATGTTCAAGCCATCGCGCATCTCGCCATACACCTCCCGCCGGTAGGTGTTGCAGACTGCCCCCAGTTTGGCAATGTTCAGGTGTGCATTGCGGCTCATGAGCGGGTCATAGGTCCAGGTAATATGGTCGAGCCCCTGGTGGCGCACCATCTGCCATTGCGCTCGCTTGAGCGCAAAGCCCAAGCCCTGATCACGTAAATCTGGATGGACTGCCAGCATATGTGAGCAGTGCTTGGGGCGCGGGCCATCGGGAGTCGCATCCAGGCCCACGAATCCGAACACGAAACCGATTAATCGCTGCTGCTCGCCCTCCGCTGGCGCAGGCTGGTAGGCGCCGATCACCAGGCCGCCATTATGCGCGGCAGTGATCAGCATGTGCACCGGGACGACCTCGGTCTCGCTGCCAGGCCAGGCCAGCCGTTGCAGTTCTTCTACCGCTTCCATATCCTGGGGAGTATCCAGGATTTTCAAACTCCATTTAGCCATGGCGACAACACTCTCTGATAGATAATTTCATCCGTTTCGCACCACGACCGGGCCTACGCCGGCCGGCGGCGCAAGACAGTTTTCCACATCTCTCGCCGCCAATCCTGGCCTTGCAAATAAGCCATACGTTGCGACAAACGGGCAGGCATCAGGTTGAAGATGCGGGGGATGGTATCGAGGGCGCAGGTGCGATTGGCCGCCAGGTAGTCCAGCCAGTAGACCGAGACTGGCAGAATGGGTAGCAGGCTCTCCAACAAGACCGTCATTGCCCTCAGGTAGGGAGGGCGCACATGCACCAACCTGCGCTGGATCCCTGACACAGCCATAATCAAAGTCACCAGCTGGTTGAAGGTCATGTATTCCGGCCCGCCCACCTCGAAAGTCTGGTCCCGCGTCCTTTCGTCGTCCAAAGCCCAGGTCAGGCAGGTTGCCAGATCCTCCACCCATAACGGCTGGAGCAAGTTTTGCCCATCCCCGGGTACCAGGAAGAATACCGGCTGCACAAGCAGGATTTGCGCCAGGCCGGTGGTGAAGCCATCGTTGACGCCGAAGAGGATGGCGGTGCGCAAGATGGTGTAATCAATCCCGCTGCGCCGGATATATTCTTCGGCGATAGCCTTCGCCTTAAACACCGGGTAAGCGGAGCCACGATCGGCCCCCAGGTGGCTTACATAGAAAATTCGCCGCACCCCAGCATCAACCGCGGCCTCCACCACGTACTGCGTGCCGCGAATGTCGATCTCCATCAGGCTGGCATAAGCGCCGCGCCATTCACCGCCAGCCAGGTGATAAACAGTATCCACGCCGACCATTGCCGCTCGCAGGCCGCGCGCATCATTCAGCGCGCTGACCGCCACCTCCACCGGTACACCGCGCGGCAGGTTCGGCGAGCGCGGCGAAGCCCGAATCAAAACCCGCACCGGATGACCCGCTTCTGCCAGCTGGCGTACCAAGGCCTGCCCGATAAAACCGGTCCCACCGGTAACAAGGATCATACCCCTCGGATTATAGCATGCCCGGGATTAATGCAACTGACACGAGATTTTGATATAATGATTACACTGGTAGTTGAGTACTAATAAAATAAAATCCCGCATCACAGTCTCCAACTAGAATTTTAATATTTTCTTCAGGTTTATTCTCCGGTCAGCTTATCTGGAAGATTTTTTCCAGCGAGGGGAATATGGATACCAGATCGAACCTCTCCCGAATTGCCATACTTATTATCGCGATCATCTTAACAGCCAGCGTTGCGGTCTTGACCGCCCAGGCTCAGGTAAGTTATCAGATTATTGTCATTCCGACTTCAGGCCTGGTGACTGATGAAAACGGGGGTATGGACACCTTTACCATTGCTCTATCCAGCCAACCAACCTCGCCTGTAAAGATAGACTTAAGCAGCTCCGATTCAACCGAAGGGACTGTCTCCCCTGCCTCGGTAAACCTATCCCCCGGGAATTGGGACTCACCGCAGACGGTCACAGTTACTGGTATCCCCGATGGCCTCCAAGATGGGGATGTCGCTTATACGATTCTGACATCCCCCGCTATCAGCAACGATGTGACTATAACGGGATAGATGCTCCAGACGTAGCGGTGACAAACCAAGAAGACGCCAAACCGCTCGCCAGCGATGACAGCGCGGCTACCGATGAAGACACTCCTATTGCGATCGACGTACTGGCAAACGACAGCGCCCTGAATGACACGCCTTTGACCTTGACCATCCTGACGAACCCGGCAAACGGGGCGGCCACGATCGGCGCAGCAAATTCAGTGTCTTATTCACCAAACCAGAACTTCAATGGCGAGGACGCGTTCCAATACCAGGTGTGCGACGTAGATGTAGATTGTTCACAAGCGATCGTTTCCTTAATCATCGCAGCAATTAATGACCCCCCAACCACCGTTAACGACACAGCGAGTACAACTTCAAATTTTCCCATTCCAATCGATGTTCTGGTCAACGACTCTGACGTCGAGGGAGATACGTTGCTCCTGGATTCTTTTGACAGCACATCGACATTTGGCGGGACGGTTACCCGTTTAGATGCCGGCACGCCGCAGGACTTGAGCGACGACCAGCTCAATTACCTGCCTGCAACGGATTTTTATGGCGAGGATACCTTCACGTACTTTGCCAGCGATAGCAGCCAGGCGTCTGGCGCAACGGTTACCGTGACGGTTGGATCGGGTGCAATGGCGCCCATCGCCGTGAATGATAGCTATCAGGTCGGCCAAAAAGAAATCCTACAAGTCCCCGCGCCNGGTGTCCTGCAAAACGACACCGATCCGAACGGTGACCTGTTGACCGCAATTCTAAAAGACAAGCCTCTATACGGCGATCTGGTATTGAANGCCGACGGCTCATTGATATATACCCCTAACGGTGATTTTGTCGGCCTCGATACATTCACTTACTCTGCCGGTGACGGGTTGCTGAACTCAAGCCCGGCGACNGTTGAAATCACGATCTTGGACCAATTGGCCCCGAGTGTGAATTGGATTTCACCAGTTGGAAATGACCAAGTCTATGTCACCAGGCTTGAAATTGTCCTGCTAGAGGTCGAGGCAGCGGATAACGTTAATGTGGACCAGGTTTACTTCTACCGNTGGGATGCGAACATCGAGCAATTCATTGACATCGACAGGATCTTTGTCGCCCCCTTCAGGGTTTACCTGGATACCAGGATGCTCAACCCGGTCTGGAATCAAATCTTCGCCCGCGCTTACGATGGCGCCGGAAACGTGTCTGTACGCCAGTCCATCTGGATTTACCGCACCTCGGTGGTGTTTTTACCTGTAGTGTCCTACCGATAATATAATGACTTAAATCAAGGGATCGGTTCGAATTTCAATCCATATACATTCTCACCCGCCTGCACGCGCACTGGCTCCCAACTGGGTTTCACCTTCATCCCCGGCTTCAATTCATCAAGTGATTCCACCTTGACCTGCCCCATCGCCTTGACATGGTTATCGAATTCCGCCACCCCAATCACCAGGAAGCGCTGGTCGAAGCCCCAGGGTAAGTTAAANATCTGCGTGTAAGTNATCANCCTGGCGTTACCTTGGGGCTTAATCTCCTGAAACTCGCGCCCCTTGCAATCCATGCAGCGATCGTGGAACGGGTAGTGGAGCTTGCCACATTTCAGGCATTTATAAGCCACGATCCCGATTTCCTTCATTGTTTCACTCTCCTGAGGATGAAGACAACCACATTGTTCCCAAAGCCGCCGAAGTTGACCGTCAGGCCATTTTCAGCATTCTTGACCTGCCTCTCCTTGCCCAGCTCATGGCGCAGCTGAAAGACGATTTCGACCACCTGCGCTACTCCGGTAGCGCCGACTGGATGGCCGCGCGCCTTCAGGCCGCCGGAGAGATTGATCGGGATCTGGCCTCCCAGGCGGGTCTTGCCGGCTAACACAGCTTTCCCGCCTTCGCCCTTCTTGAAGAAGCCGATATGTTCGCTTTCAGCGATCTCCAGGATGGTAAAAGCATCGTGCAGCTCGGCGACATGGATATCGCTGGGTTTAAGCTTTGCCATCTCGAAGGCCTGGTGAGCTGCCAGGGTGACCGCCTTCAGGTCGGTCGGGTCCTCTCGTTCTTGCAGCGTGTGGGTATCCGTGGCCTGGCCGAAACCGGCGATCAGGATCGGCGTTTTAGCGGCCTTCTTAGCCATCTCCAGAGGACACAGGATAACGGCCGCCGCCCCATCGCTCACCGGGCAGGCGTCATATAAATGGAGCGGGTCAGCTGCAGGAGGGTTGTTGACCACCGAGTGCGGGCTATCATAAATCCCTTCGCGGGTAATGGCCATCTCGACGTGCGCGTAGGGATTCAAAGCGCCCATCGACTGGTTCTTGATGGCGACCTCCAACAACATCTCGCGGGTCAGACCGTACTTCTCCATGTACAGGCGGGTGAACATGCCTGCCATGCCAGGCAAGGTGATCCCATACACGTATTCCGCCGTGGGATGGGTCATGGTAGAGACAAAATCTGTCGCCCGCCACCCGGTCACTTCGCGCATTTTCTCGCCGCCCACGACCAGGACGTAGTCGTAATAACCGGAAGCTACCGCCAGCAGGCCGTTTTTGACCGCCGAGCCGCCAGAGGCCGGGCCATTCTCGATCGATTCAGCCGCAGCCGGGTAAAGGCTGAGCCGGTCAACCAGGGCGCTGGCGACCGAGGTTTGATGCTGCAACATGCCGGCCCCCATGTTGGCTACATAAACCGCGTCCACNGATTTATCACCCAATCCGGCGTCGTCTAAGGCCTTCAAGGAAGCGTAAGCCAGCATGTCCATCAGGCTGTCTTCGTCCCGTCGCCCGAAGGGGATCATGCCGGCGCCAATAATCGCGACGTCTCTCATTTCATCATCTCCCTTTTAAACCCGCAATATGTTCTCGGATAGTATCTTCATCGGCAATCAAGATCTCTTCTTGAGCCTTAGCCAGCAAGTTTGGGGGGACCGGACGATCCCCAACCACCAGGCGCGGTTTGGAGTCAAAATACAACTCTCTGGTCAGCCGGTAGGAGCTTGCCCCGCCCAGCTCGTGCTGGATGTCNGTCTTTTCCAGACCGTACTCGATCATCCAGCGCCGAAAGCCGATCGGACTTTCCGCCACGATCAGCACCTCCTTTTGTCCCAAATATTCGATGTGGTGCTCCATTTTCGAAGCAAAGAGGTGAGAACCGACTCGCAAACCACGGTCGATTGCCAGGGTGTGCAGGCTGATGCCAATATCCTTGTCCATCATACGCCCATTGACGATCCCCACCAGGTAGCCATCCACCTGCCCAACGATGCAATACTCGTTACGCACACGGTAGGTGTACCAGCCAAGCAGCTCCGCGTACAGGCGCGCCCCGACAATGTCATAATAATCCCGGTGGATGAACAGGGTCGGGTGGACTGCTTTCAACAGCGTGGGGACGTCCTCCCGAGTGACCTCGCGCACCACCATTTTCTTGCCATTGGCGAGGGTGATCGCCTTGGAGGGGTACGGCGGCTGTTCGACTTCCGGTGCTCTGAGCACTTTTTCCAATTCCATATCAATTGCCATGAGAAATCCTCCGCGATTGAAGATAATATCTGATTAACCCAGGTTAGCCTGGCTTATGGCGTTAATCCGTTCCACGTGCCTCGGGTCATACGCATCGCCAAACTTCGTCTTTGGCAATTCGGCTTTCTTTTGCAGCAATGCCTCGTACTCGGCGTCATCCACGATCGCCACACAGCGCCCGATGCTCGATTCGCCATCTACGAAGCGCCAGGGGAAGAATCCAACCGTGACGCGGCGGTTGAGCAGCAGATCGATTTCGCCGCCCAGGCATTCAGCATGGACGATCCCATACGGGAACATCTCCAGGTGCATCAGTTGGTACTTGGTGTCATCAAAGAATTCGGCCAGGGGTTTGCCGAACTTCTTTTTGAAAACTTTCTCTGCCTGGCGGGCCTGGCGCGGCATCCAATCCCGGATGATGGTGTTCATCGGGTGATCGGCACTGCCGCAGTCCACCCCGATCCAACGGATTTTCTTGGTCTTGGCCCAATCGGCGAACTCCCGGTCGGGTCCCGGGTGCATGACCATATAACGGATTTCATTTGCGCTGGGCATATCCCAACCGAAGTGGTGGTAGCCGGTGTGGATGATCAGGATGTCGCCTTCGCGCACCTCCACCCGCTCTTCGACCATCTGGCTGGTGTAGACATCATAGTCGCCGCAGATATCGCTCAAATCGACCACCGCCGCCGCGTGCACCAGGTAATCCATTCCCAGGGAGGCGATATCCTTGCCAGGAGTGTGAAAATGGATTTCGCCATCCAGGTGAGTGCCCAGGTGGTTGGAGTGAGTCACGAGCTGTCCATTCGCTCCGTTCGGCGCCAGGCGCTTGAAATACTTGACCTGGAGCGGTTCGTAAGTCGGCCAGGGGGGCGTGGCGATGCCCAAAGGTATAGTGAGATCGATGAATTTCATGGTGTGAACTCCTCATTTTAGGTGATTAGTCTTTTAGTCTCGTAGTCATTTAGTGAAGGGGTTATTCTCGTTTATAAGGTTTCAGCAGCGCCCCTGGGTAAGTAGCATTGCGCCCGGCAACTGCCAGGGCAAGGATCGTCACCAGGTAGGGTAAGGCCAGGAAGGTCTCATAAGGCAAATCCAGACCGGTGACCTGTAAACGGAGCTGCAGGGCAAAGACCCCCCCAAAAAGTAAGGCTCCCCACAGCACTTTAACAGGGTGCCAGTTGCCGAAGATCACCAGGGCGATGCACACCCAGCCTCGCCCGGCAATAATACCATAGGTAAACGATCCTAATTGAGCCAACGAAAGGAAAGCCCCACCGGCTGCCATCAACCCTCCGGCGATACTTAACGCAAGAAAGCGCATTCGGAACACATTGACACCGGCGGCATCGGCAGCTTCCGGATTTTCTCCCACAGCCCGGATCTGGAGGCCAACGTTGCTGCGGTACATCATGAGCCAGACAACCGGCACCAGGGCCAGGGCAATGTAAGTCAGGGTATATTGTTCGAAGATCGTCCCCAACACCGGCACCTGCCCGAGGGGGGAGAGGCGTACAAATGGCTCGATGGCGGGAGGGATGCGTGGCTCACCATAAACCAGCCGAAATCCAAACAAAGATAACCCTGTAAGCAATAACGTGATCCCCAGACCTGAGACATGCTGGCTGACGCCCAACCGCACCGCTAATAACGCCATCAACATGCCTGATAATACCCCCGCGCCGATCGCCGCAGCCAAACCTACCCCAAGTGATAAAGTTTTGTCGGCAACCACAAAGCCCACGAAGGCCCCCAGGAACATTGTCCCTTCGATGCCCAAGTTTAAGATGCCGGCTCGCTCGGCGTAGAGTTCACCCAACGTCGCCAGGAGTAGCGGGGTGGCTACGCGGAGTGTTGCAGCAATCAGTCCAACGATAAAATCATCCATGTGCTGATAACCCTAGGCACCAGAATTGGTCTCCCGCTCGCGGAAACCGCCAGTTGTAATTGTAGGCGGTGATAAAGCCTTGCCAGATATCCAACGAATGCGATAGTTCTGCAGGACAAACGCTCCCAAGGTTACTAGCAGCAAGGAAGCCTGCACGACATCTCCGAGATACACTGGCACACCGAGCGCCCGGCTGACAGATTGCGCGCCTGTAGTGAGCAGGCCGATAAACAGCGCGGCGATTCCTACTCCAAAGGGGTTAAGGCCGCCCAGCATAGCAATAATGATGCCGGTATAGCCATAACCCGGCGAGATGGCATCGATCAGGTGAAAGTGAATCCCCGCTACCTCGCCCACACCCGCCAGGCCGGCAATGCCACCGCTGATCAATGCTGCCAGGATGATCGTGCGGTTGACATTTATCCCGGCAAAACGGGCAGCCTCTTTGCCCAGCCCCGTGGCGCGCATCTTTAAGCCAAATGTGGTGCGCGATAGGATAAACCACAATGCGATAATCGCCAGCAACCCGATGATAAAGCCCAGGTGCAGGCGGGCGCGTGGAAGCAGTTTAATAAAGGTGGCGCTGGCTGAGATTTCTGGGGATTGGGGCCAGCCTGAGACCGGGTCGCGCCAAGGTCCATTGAGCAAATAACTGACAACGAACAGCATGACCGAATTGAGCAGCAACGTCGTCACGACTTCATCCACCGCCACCTTCACCTTGAGCAACGCCGGGGTTAATGCCCAGGCCATCCCCGCCACGAAGCCGCCAATCAGCATGACCGGGATGGCGAGCAGGGGAGACAGGCCTTCTAAAATCACCCCCAACCAGGCGGCAGCAATCGCGCCCGCATAAAGCTGTCCTTCAGCGCCGATATTGAAATAACCAGCTGAAAAAGCGAAAGTCACCGCCACCCCGGTTAATAATAACGGTGTTGACTTAACCAAAACTTCGATAGCGCTTACCCGGCTGGAAAGCGGGGCAATCAAAAAATGATAATAGGCCTCCAACGGATTGGCCTTTGCCATAACCACCAAGGCTGCCGTCAGGATAAATGTGGTGATCGCCGCCAGGATGGGTATGAGCGGCCGCATCCAAAACGGTGCAGCGGCACGTTCAATCCGTAATTTCACGAACGTCTCCCTCCAGCGCACCGGCCATCATCATCCCTAACTGTNCCCTGCTCACCTCTNGAGCGGGGAGTACGCCNACNATCCGGCCCTCGTAGATGACGGCGACCCGGTCAGAGAGAGCCAGGACTTCATCCAGGTCTTCGGATATCAGGAGCACCGCCGCGCCCTGGTCACGCTGCTCCAACAATTTATTGCGCACATATTCCGTCGCTCCGACATCCAGCCCGCGAGTCGGCTGGGAGGCGATGATTACGCGTGGCTTGCTTGACAAAACACGCGCCAGAATCACTTTTTGTACATTGCCCCCAGAAAGCGTGCGCATGGGGTCCATGGGCGAAGCTTTGATCTGGTATTCCGCTATCATGCTTTCGGCGTGTTTTCTTACGCGCCGCCGATCTAACACCCCGTTACGAGTGAAATCGTCTAAATTCTCCAGCGCCAGGTTCTCTGAGACGCTTAATTCCTGGATCACCCCCTCCTGCCGTTCTTCTGGGATGCGTCCGACGGAGGCAGCCAGGAAACGGGTTGGGCTGGCGCCAGTCAGATCCTGGTCGCTGACGATCACCCTTCCCTGGGTTGGCATGAGGGTGCCTGCCAACACATGCGATAGCTCGGCCTGTCCATTCCCGGATACCCCCGCGATACCCAGAATTTCTCCGGCTCTCACTTCCAGCGATACCTGCTTGAGAGTAGGCAACCCCTGGCGATCGAATGCGCTGAGATTCTCGATACGCAATTGCGCCTCTCCTTGCTGGCGCTGTCCTGGACGCTGCACGCCAAAGGCCTCATGCCCCACCATCATGCGCGCCAATTCGGCTTGAGTTGTCGAGGCTTTCGCCACCGTACCCACCACGCGCCCCAGGCGAAGCACCGTGATGCGATCACTTACTGTCATAACTTCATTGAGCTTATGGCTGATAAAAATGACCGAAAGCCCTGCTCTACGCAGGCGCTCTAGAGTCTCAAAGAGGACATCTACTTCCTGAGGAATGAGAACTGCAGTTGGCTCGTCTAAGATCAAGACGCGGGCATTGCGATAAAGCGCCTTTAGGATTTCGACTCGCTGGCGTTCGCCGACCGATAAATGACTCACCAGGGCGGCTGGGTTGGTTTCGATGCCGAAGCGAGCCGCTGCTTCAGCCACCTGCTTTTGGGCTACAGAGGGTTCGAATCTTAAACGATCGTTATAGCCAAGGACAACATTCTCCGCCACGGTAAATGGCGGCACAAGAGTGAAGTGTTGAGCCACCATGCCGATCCCCAGCTGGATGGCCTCCTTTGGGGAGGTGATGTGGACCAACTGCTCATCCACCAGGATTTCCCCTTCGTCGTACCGGTAAAGCCCGTAGAGGATGCGCATGAGCGTGGTTTTCCCCGCCCCATTCTCGCCCAATAAAGCATGTATCTCGCCTTTTTCCAGTGCAAAGTCAACCTGGTCATTGGCAAGCAGGGAGCCGAACCGTTTGGTGATGCCCCGCATCTGGACAGCGAGCATGTTTTATTCCCGGTTGGGGTGATAGGAACGCCTATCACCCCAACGTAGATTTTGTTGACCGACTTTTGTCGACCGACTTTAATTGACCGACTTTAGTTGACCAACTTTAGTTGACGGGCTCCGGCTGTTTTTCGTTGATGTCTACTCGGAACAGTCCGTCTTTAATCTGTTGCTCGCGTTCTCGCACTTTTGCCACCAAGTCGGCAGGCAGCTTGCTCTCCGTGGCGTGGAAGGGAGCCAAGCTGGCGCCACCCTTGGCAACCATGCTGAAGTCTTTCAGGTCTTGGGCCGTATAAGCGCCGCTTTGAACCTGGTTGACGACGTATTCAACCGTGGGGTTCATGTTCCACACCGGGCTGCTCACCACGAACTCTGGTGCCAGTTCATTCTGGTCGCTCATATTTCCGAACGCCCACAGCCCATTTTCCTTCGCCGCTTCGATCACACCAAACCGTTCGGCGTAAAGTACATCAGCGCCAGCATCGATTTGAGCAAGTGCAGCTTCCTTTGCCGAAGCGGGATCGAACCAGCTATTGATGAAGGTAACCAGCACCTGTACATCGGGGTTAACCTCTTTGGCGCCAGCGATAAAGGCGTTGACCAAGCGGTTGACTTCGGGCACCGGAAGGCCTCCAACAACTCCGATTTTGTTCGACNCGGTTAAGCCTCCGGCTAACATGCCACTCAGATAGGCNGGCTCGTGGATCCAGTTGTCGAAGACCGATACNTTAGGCTCTGAGGGACCCAGACCTGATCCAAAGACAAAGGCGATGTCCGGATATTCTGCCGCAACCCGCCGCACGGCCTCTTCATTNCCGAAGGCATCGCCGAAGATGATACTGGGTTTCTTCTGATCGGCCACCTCGCGCAGCACCCGCTCCATGTCGCCGGCATAGCCGATATTATCNGTGTATTCGTAGTCTATCTTGCCTTCCCCTTGCAGCTTCTGGAGAGCCGAATGGATGACTCCATCCCACGGCTCCTCAATCGGGGTGGCGAAGGCACCGAACACCAGAATCTTGGCTGGTCCCGCTTCAGTGGGAGGCGGAGTTGCCTGCGGTGCACACCCGACCAGCACTCCTACAGCTATTATGCTAATCACCAACAGGTAAAAAACCGATCGCTTGTTCATGACTTTTTCTCCTCCATGGCCAATAGAATTTGGATGAAATCGCTGCTTCGAAATTTCAGACGGCGGCACTCGACCTCGAGCGTGTGACAGGGGGCTTGTGCCAGCCTACCTTCTATCTCTGTCTGTTTGCCTCCTTTCCAGGTGCTTTTCAAGCGCCTCAATGATAGTCGCGGGGGAAATCGGTATCTCGTAAACATCAATCCCAAGGGCATCGGCCAGAGCATTGGCCACCGCCGCGGGAACGGCGACAATTCCGTGTTCTCCCAGGCCCCGCGCGCCGAACGGCCCGTTTACGTCTTCGGTTTCAATGAAGAATACCTGTAAGCGGGGTATATCGGCAGAAGATGGTATGCGGTAATCCACCAGACTCGCGTTGTTAATCCGTCCATCACCATCAAACTGTATCTTTTCCATCAGGGTGGCACCNAANGCCTGGATCATGGCNCCCTCCACCTGGCCGCGGGCGGTGTCGGGATTAAGGATGCGGCCTGCATCCAGGGCACTGATCAGCCGCAGCACATGGATCTGGCCTGTCTCGAGGTCTACCTCGATTTCTGTGCCTTGGCAGCCAAAAGTCCAACTGGCTGCGATGTTCCCCTGACCTGTGACCGGGTCGAGGTAGGTCAGCCCCATGGGGACGAATGAGCCGCGACCCACTATGGGGGGGTTGACAGCCGATCCGTCCGGTCGGCGGTAGCCAGTCGCAAACGCCTGGTAGGGAAGGGCGCGATCCGGGTGGATTGAAGGATAGACTTTGCAGTCGCTGGTCTCCAGGTTTTCCTCGGGCACGCTCAGCACTTCAGCAGCGGCCTTCTTGATCTGGAGCAGGGCATCGTTCGCCGCCAGCCGTACCGCATTGCCGACCGCCCAGGTGGTATGGCTGGCAACTGTCTGCCATTCATGAGGGGAGAAATCCGTGTCCACGCGCGCCACGTAATGAACCATATCCATGGGAATAGACAATGTTTCAGCTGCGATCTGGCTCAGCACTGTATTGGCACCTTGTCCAATTTCCACTGCGCCCGTGTAAAGGGTCACTGATCCATCCTCGTTGAAGCGGATTATGGCTCCGCTTTGCGCGTTGGTGCGCATGACCGGGGACTTCATCAAACAGGCAAGACCATGCCCGCGCTTTCGGTTGGGCGCCGAGGGGCTGGCTTTTTCCCCCAGCGCATTGACCACGGCCTGCAGACACAGGTCTGCCCGGCCATTGTAGTTCTGCATGACTTGACCCATTGCGTTAACCTTGCCAGGTCCAAGCAGGTTTTTCAGGCGCAATGCCGCGGGATCCATTCCCAATCGACGGGCAATTAGATCCATCTGGCGTTCAACCATCCAATGTACTTCAGGGTGAGCATAGCCACGATAAGCGCCGGTCGGCGGCGTGTTGGTATAGACGTTATAAGAATCTATATTCAAATTTGGGATGTAATAAGGGCCAGTTGAATTATGCCCACCCCCTTGAGAGATCCAAACCGAGTAGTCGGCATAACCCCCACTGCCAAAATATAATTCAGCCTCGTGCGCCAGGAGTGATCCGTCCTGGTCAACTGCAGTTTTGAGCCGGCCCCACGCGCCTCGCCCTACCACACTGCCGAAGAACATCTCCTCCCGCGTGAGCAAGAGTTGTACGGGGATGCCGGGTACCGCCCGGGCAGCGATCGCCAGGAGCGGTTCAAGGGTGACATCGGATTTGCCCCCAAAGCCCCCCCCGACATAGGGGACCACGACGCGCACCTTGGCAGGTGATATGCCGAAGAGGTCCGCCAGCGTCTCACGGATGAAAAAGGGAGCTTGGGAGCTGGCCCAGATAGTTAACGAGTCCCCTCCCCACAAAGCCCACGTACAATGCGGCTCTAGCTGGACATGAGCGATCCATGGCACCCAATATTCGTTTTCAATGACCAGGTGTTGCGCGGCGAAGACTGCTTCGACATCTCCGCGGCGAAGCCGATAATGGTGGCTGATATTAGTCCCCGGAATGGGGTGAATCTGGTGGTCGTGCTGGTACTTCTCAAGGTCATGGTGGATCCGGGGAGCATCCCGGCGAACCGCATCGCGCGGGTGCAGGATAGGCGGGAGCGATCCGTATTCCACCTGGATAAGTGGAAGGGCTTTTTCTGCCGCTTCTACGCTGGTAGCCACGACAACCGCCACGGGTTCGCCCCAGTAACGTACTTTATCTCGGGCTATAGGATACTGGTCCCGGATGGCTTGCCCGATCCGGCCCGGGCAATCAGCGCCGGTGATGACTGCTTTTACGCCAGGCGCTGCCATCGCCTGGCTCACATCGAGATGGTGGATGAAGGCATGTGCTTCTCTCGATCGCAGCACACGCGCATGGTAGGCGCGCCCAAGGCTCAGGTCAGCCACAAACATAGCCTGGCCCGTAACTTTATCCCTCCCGTCAACGCGCTGCAGTTCCTGACCGACAACCTTAATCATGGTTCGGCATGGTGAAACAGGGCTAGCTAATGGATCTCCCAATCGGCAGTGCGGGAAATGCTCCTCATCTTTCCTTGATCGACTAACTTTCCGTGGCTGATGACAGATACTGGCGCGGCGTGCTGGCGCAACGCCTCCAACACACTCGGCGCGTCGAGCACCACAAGGTTAGCGGGAGCACCGACGCGCAATGCCAGGTCTTTTAAGCCCATAGCCCGGGCGGCCTGCACCGTGATCATATCATATAGTATATCCATCTCGACCGAAGTAGTCATCCAGAGCAAGTGGGATGCCAGGAAAGCCACCTCCAGCATATTGTTCCGGCCGAAGGGATAGTAAGCATCAGAGATATCATCTTGGCCCAGGCAGACCAATACACCTTCCTCCAGCAGCTCCTTGACGCGAGCGTGCAAGGGCCCCGTATGCGGGTCGCTCACTACGCCCATCTCCGCTTTTTTTAATAGCGCAGCCACCTTCTGGAAGTAGGGTTTGGGATAAAGCGCCATAGCCCGGGCATGGTGTGCCAGAGCGCGACCCTGCCAGCCTCGACGGATGGACTCAACAGCCATTGATTCCAGAGACCGCAGTCCAGCATCGCCGGCGTCGTCTACCAGCATGGACACATCTTTATCATATTCGACAGCGATATCGAATACTTCCTTGATATGTTCGGCAATATCCGCCTCGGTATACTCGATCCACGGGATTCCGCCAACCACATCCGCGCCGAGCTCCATTGCCTGCCGGACGAATTCGGATGCACCTGGCTCGCGCAGGATCCCATCCTGGGCAAAAGCCACAACCTGGATCTCTACGATGCCGGCAAACTCCTGGCGAGCCCGGAGCAGGGCTTTCACCCCTTCAAGGCGGGCCTTGTTATCCACGTCGGCAAAGGCGCGCAGATGCGTGCAGCCATATAAGGCAGCCTGAGCTACCGCACGGCGGACGTTCTTAATGATCCAGGATTCATCGTACTTCGCTTTCACCCGCGCGGCCAGCTCAATCGCTGTCATGGCTTTGCCCATCTCTGAACCATGATAATCCCGCAGGGCTTCCTCATCCATCATTTGCAGGGTATACACCTTGCACAAATGGAGATGGGGATTGACAAAGGATTCAGTGACNAGGTTCCCCTGGGCGTNAATTTCGATCTCTGCCTGGTTGCCAACCTGCTCCGAGATCAGTACGATTTTCCCGGCAGCGATCCCGACTTCGAAGAGTTTATCCGGTTGGCCACGCAGCCGAGCCTGGCGGATCAGAATATCAAGTCGCTCTACCATGGCTTGGCCTCACTCAACAATCCCTCCATCCACCATCGCCAGGTACACTCTTTCGGAGCTGNANGGNGGGCTTCCNGGCCGGACGCCCAGCGCGTCATAAATGGCGTTGGCGATGGCCGGAATCGTGGGCACCATAGCATGTTCACCGATGCCGCGCGCTCCCCACGGCCCATCATCTTGGGGAATTTCGACGATAATTGATTCGATCTTCGGCGGTACATCGACGCAGGTGGCGATGCGATAGTCCACCAGGCTGGGATTGTGAAGCAAGCCCTGCTTGAGCTGGAGCTCCTCGAATAACGCCGTGCTGATCCCCTGGATCAAGCCGCCTTCCATCTGCGCCCTGACCAACTCGGGATTAATAGCTTTGCCGACGTCGAAGGCAGCCACGGCACGCAGCACCTCCACTTTGCCGGTTTCCACATCCACTTCCACCTCGACGGCTTGCGCCCCCGTCGTGTAGTGCACGGCAGCCCGTTCACCCTGGCCGGTTTCTGGATCGAGACCAGTGACATAGGTGGGCATGAAGTTGCCGCGTCCAACGATCGGTCCGCCGATCCAACCTTTGCCATCCGGTTTAGGCAGGCCGTAGATCGCTATGTCCTTTAAGGGGATTGACTCCTCGGTTTTATACGAGATCACATTCCCATCGACAATATCCAGATCTTTAATATCTTCATTCCAGGCTTGAGCCACCAGGTGCAGGATCTGCTGGCGGGCATCGCGCGCCGCGGCAGCGATAGCGTTGCCCATGCTCCAGGTGAGGCGGCTGGCGACGGTTTGCCACTCGTACGGGCTGTACTTGGTATCCACCGGAGAGGCCACTCGCACCCACGTGGCCGGCACACCCAGGGCACCTGCAGCCATCTGAGCGGCGACCGTGAATGTCCCCTGCCCGATCTCCTGCCCACCAACGCCCACGTTCACTTTGCCATCTTCGGTAAGCTCGACCCAGGCGCTCGAACCAGCGTTGGGGGGCATGGCGGGTGCTTTCCACATGATGGCAATGCCTTTTCCCCGCCGCTTGTTAGGCGCACTTGGTGGAGACTTCTTGCCCCATTCGATAGCCTGAGCGGCTTTTTCAAGACATTGCGCTAGGCCAGTGGGATGCATCTTACCGCCTGTCACCAGGATGCTGCCCTCCTTCACACAGTTGATCTTGCGCAGATTCACTGGATCGATGCCGGCCTCCAGCGCTAATTCATCGATACACTGCTCAAGGCCAGCATGGATCTCCGGATGGCCAAAGCCGCGCATTGGTCCACTTACGGGGTGGTTGGTATAGACACAGTAGCTGTCTATCTTTAGGTTGGGGACTTCATATGGACCAGTGCCACTATACCCCGCAGCGCGGGTAACGTTTACACCATATTCCGTATAGGCGCCACCGTCCCAATAATAGCGGTTCTCCATAGCCAGCAATTTGCCTTCTTGGTCACAGCCCATCTTGAGGTGCATGACCAATCCCTGGCGCACAAAGGTGGTGTAGAACTCCTCTTCACGCGTCAGGCGCAGCTTGACCGGGTGGCCTTTAACCTTGGTGGCGATCGCCACAACCAAAGCCTCCATCGTCACCCCGGCCTTTGAGCCAAAACCGCCGCCAACATATAAGCCGATAACCCGCACATCGCTTTGGGAAATACCCAGCGCCTTGGCGATCAAATTGCGTTGGGCAAAAGGAGACTGCGTGCTGCTCCACAGGGTCACCTTGCCATCCTGGTCTGCCCTGGCGACCGCGACATGCGGCTCGATCGGTACGTGTTGGATATGCGGGATGCGATAATGCCGTTCGAGGACAACCACACATTTTTCCCAGGCGCTATCGATATCGCCCTTGCGGGCTTTGAAATGATTCGAAATATTGGTCCCTGCCTCGGGAAAAATAAAGGGCACGACAACATATTTTCCAAGATCGGGGTGGATCAGCGGCGCTTGCGGGCTAGCACCATACTCGGGGTCGGTTACCGGCCCTAAAACCTCGTACTCCACATCGATCAGGTCTAGAGCCTGATCAGCGATTTCTTCGCTCACGGCAGCTACACCGGCGACCGGGTCGCCTACGTAGCGCACTCGATCGCGACAAAATATATAGCGGTCCTGCAAGTACAGGCCGATATAACCCGGAAAGTCTTTTCCGGTGACCACCACCTTAACGCCGGGCAAGGCGCTAGCCTTGCTCACGTCTACAGATTTAATGAGCGCATGAGGGTGCGGGCTGCGCTTGATACGGGCATACAATAAGCCAGGTCCAAACTGAAAATCATCCGTGAAGATCGCTGCACCGGTTACTTTCTCTTGCGCGTCCACACGTGGCACGTTCTCTCCAACCGGTCGGGGGATGCGAATACCTGTACCGGGTTCTTTTACAACCATGGTTACCTCCTCATATCCTTAACGACCCTAACAGTCATCAGGGTATTAATGCCTCCCGCCGGGCAGCGTCTTTAACCGCCTCTACCAGGCGCAGATAACCCGTGCAACGGCACAAGTTACCCAACAGTGCGTCGCGAATATCAAAGTCGGAAGGGCGAGGATTGCGATCGAGCAACGCCCGCGCCGAAACCAGCACACCGGGGGTGCAGAATCCACATTGCACACCTCCCTGCTCGATAACAGCCTGTTGTAAAGGATCCAGCTGGTTGTCATGAGCTAACCCTTCGACAGTGGTGAGGTGCGCCCCATCGCACTCGACCGCCAGCACCATGCAGCTGTTAACCGGTTCGCCGTTGAGGATCACCGTGCAGGCCCCGCACTCACCCGCCGCGCAGCCATTCTTGGTGCCTGTCAAAGCCAGCTTGTCACGCAGCATTTGTAGCAAGGTCATGTTCGACGGTACATCAACCAACTCAGTGGAACTATTCACTGTTACTGTAATCCTGTGATATGCCATTCCATCCTCCGAATAATCAACTCCACAACGATGTAACTACTCAACTAACCAACTAATCGACTATAAACTTCGTTTAGTGCTTTCCTGGTCAGGTTTCTGACCATCAATTTGCGATATCGGGCACTACCGCGCACGTCATCGATGGGCGCGCAGGCGTCCATCGCCGCCTGGGCAGCCTCAGCGATGGTCGCCTCGTTGAATGGTCTCTCTGCCAAAACCGCCTCAGCCTGAAGCGGTACGAGGGGTACCGGCGCGACCGACGCCAGCGCGATGCGGAAGCGATACCCTGATGGAACGCCCAGATCAGGATATCCCAGCACAGTCACGCCGACAATAGCCAGGTCGCCCATCGCATTCCGGCCGAGCTTGATGTATCGTGCGTGATATCCTGGAGCTGGCAGGGGAAATGTGATGCCAGTCGCGATATCGCCCGGTTTAAGCGCAGTCTTCCCTGGGCCAATGAAGAACGTGCTGAGCGGTTCCTGGCGCATACCGCCCAGGCCATGCACGTGCAATTTTCCATTCAAGACGATGCAGGCGCCGATCGTATCGCCGGCCGGGGAGGCATTGCAGATATTCCCCACGATAGTCGCCCGGGTGCGCAACTGGTAGCTGGCCACTGTCTGGCAGGCCTCGGCCAACAAGGGATAATGTTCTAACACTTCAGGAGAGCCAATGACCCGGTTCATGTTGACCGCTGCACCCAGGCTTAATCCCATCCGAGGGTCATAATGAATCTCGTTCGTTCCATCCAAGTTTTTTACGTCGACGATATATTTCTCTTTCCAGAAACCATCCCGCATGCGCACAAAAACATCTGTTCCGCCCAGGAAGGGGCGTGCTTCGCTGGGATGTCCAGCTAAAAATTGGCTGGCTTCAGCCAAAGTCTTTGGTTTGATGTAATCGAATTCTGGAAGACCCGGATGGGCATCTATACTCATATCGGTTCCCTCATTGGACAATTTTGGTGGCAGTTGTTAAATTGATATTTGGTGAGAAATGCTCTCGTCGCCGTCCCCGGCGACGATTGACTAACTTGTTTTGCCAGTTTATCAGACCGGTAAGTACAATTATAGTCTCCATCTTATTTTATTGCATTATTATCACTCCCCTCCAATTGATATCTGTCACATCTTTGCGTGATTTTTGTCACCGCTTGGTTAGCGAGGCAAGCGGATTGGATGGCGACNTTGTGCCCAGGCAGTATATAATCCAGGAAATGGCTCCTTCTTATCTCGAAGGAAGATCTGGTCANACATGGAGATCTCGGCTTCATTTATCGGAACGATCGCTAACCAGAAATTGATGCTGGAACAGGCTGGGGCTGTCTCGGGCATTACTTCACGCGGAATTTTCTTGCACCTGAAGTCTGGTTGGGTAATTTTCCTGTCCANTGAGNAATATAAGGGGCCTTTGACCATCAATCTGCAGGATGATCCACAAGGATTGCAAGCCTTAGAACCTGGTACGCCAGTTCAAATCCAAGCCGNCCAACTGCATTTTTCTGCCGCTGGCCTGACCATTCATACCTCTGNGGCAGCTCAATGGAAAACGCCGCCGAAACCTTTGACGATGCTCTCTGCAGAAAAGCGAAAGACGCAGCTGATCTCCCTCGCCAGGCAGGTCCTGGTAGCCCGCAAACCAGATGGATTGTGTGCCTTGCTCGCCAAGCTCCTCGATCTTCCCAATGGTTTCGGCAATAACGACCGTATCAAGGTTCAATTCACACACGAAATAGAACATTTGAAGCAGGCTCTGGTTTCTAACCAGGCGGCTCAGGTGACCGCGGCTCTTGAGCCTTTTCTGGGACTTGGCGCAGGGCTGACGCCCTCTGGGGACGACCTGGCTACCGGACTCTTGCTGGCGTTGAATCGCTGGGGAAAACTCCTCAAACCTGCATTGGAAATCGAAGCCCTCGATCGCTCTGTAGTTCATATGGCCTATTCCCGGACCACTACCCTCAGCGCCAATTTGATCGAGTGCGCCACACTTGGCCAGGCGGATGAGCGCCTGGCGTCTGCCCTGGACGGCCTACTGAGCGGACAGCCAGGTCTGGATATTTGCGCCGCCAACCTGTTAGCTTGGGGGAATGCCTCTGGATGCGACGCCCTGGTAGGGATGGCCTTGGCGATAACCTAGAGACAGATTACCTTTTTCCAAGGACATTATTATTTCCAGCGGTATAATTTGTACCTAAACTTCCCTTCGTAGAGGACCAGCGAAAATGCACCCATCGAAAACTATCTTACAGGTATCCTTAATCGTCTTCGTAGTTCTGGGGGCTTTCCTCCTTACGAGGGCAGACCTGGCACTGTCTAGAGCCGGCGAGAGCCACAACCCTTCAAACTCGACGGGTCTCCAATTTGCTTCCACTCCTACCCCAACGGCCACCAGCCTCCCCCCGACACCGGCTGTTTATCTTCCCCTGGCATTTAACCAGGCGGTTGAGCTGCTCGCCGCCTGGACAGACGATGGTCAGGGGAAAAAGATCATCGCATTTCTCCCTGGCGAACCCATTCGCTACGTCGCCAAGGTTTCCAATCAATCCAGCCAGGCTAAAATAGTTCGTCTCACCTGGACTCAGACAAATCCCTGCGGAGAAGATACGATCTTCAGCGACGAAGTTAGCCTCCCGCCCGGGATATCAGAGCAGTCTTTTACCTCCACGGTGCCAGATTGCCTCGGTATTTACACAGCCACCGTCGAAATACCTTCCAGCGAGCCAACCAGCCTCTCCACGATCTTCGTTGTCAACACCTCCAGCTCGGTTGTAATTGCCGATCAACAAGGCTTTGACAAGTGCAATCCACCATCCATAGCGAACATGCAAACCTGGTGGGACAGCAGCCCCTATTGGAGCGCCAATATCTATATCGGCGGGATCAGCCTTGCCTGTGATCCCTACCGGCTGGATCCTTTCTGGCTGCACACGGTCGCCGAGCAGGGGTGGACCTTTATCCCCACCTGGGTAGGGCCTCAGGCTCCCTGCACTACCTTTAGATACCGCATGAGTTCGAACGCCTCCGTCGCTTACCAGGAAGGAAGGGACGAGGCAGATCTGGCTGTTTCCGCTGCCACCAGCCTCGGGCTATTGGGCGATGCGGTGATCTACTACGATGTTGAGGCATATGGCAGCAACGCCAGCGAAGCCTGCCGCAACACGGTGGCCTCCTTCATCCAAGGTTGGGTGGAGCGGCTACACGAGCTCGAGATTAAAGCGGGTGCATATGGCGCGCCCTGCACATCCTATATCACCGATTGGTCTGCCAATAATCCTGCCCCAGACGATGTTTGGATTGCTCACTGGTACACGACCGACTACGATCCAGACGCCACTGTCTGGGATGTACCCAGAAATATCCCCTGTATAACAGATGATTTCTGGCCAAACCATCAACGCATCAAGCAATATACCGGGGACCATACAGAGACTTGGGGCGGGGTATCCGTGACCATCGACAGTAATGTCCTGGATGGCGAAGTCACCGCTCTCCTGGGCATCCCGGCCGGTGCGTCTGGCCAACTTGCCTCCTCGATCCTTAGCTCCCCAGCGCCACAGATACGCGCTATGCGTCTGCTCTCGCCCAATCAAGGCTGGATGCTGCAAGGTGAGCGCTTACTCTGGACCTACACCGGTGGTTCGCAGTGGCAAGATATCACACCGCAATCGACTACACCCACCCACATCCTGGGGGCAACTTTCCTCGATCCACGGCAGGGTTGGATCGTCCGCCAATCTGCCCAATCAGTCCTAGCGGGAGAGCTGACCCTGTTACATACAGAGGATGGCGGTCTCACCTGGCAGACCTTTCCCATACAGCTGCCCACCCAAGACGGGGATCCCCCGATCGTTGCCGCCTACCTGGACTTCATTGACGCCCACTCTGGCTGGATCGCCTTTAAACTCCAGACTGGCAGCAGTTTCAGCCTGGGCAGGCTTTTCGTCACTCGGGATGGCGGCCGCACCTGGCAGGAGCATTCCTTACCCCTGGGCGAGCCAGTGAAGTTCCTGGATGGGGAACGGGGTTGGGTCGCTGGCGGGCCGCCAGGCGATTTGCTCTACCGCACAGATGATGGTGGCCAAACCTGGCAACTCCAATCCTTGCCGCTTCCTTCGTCTGCCCGGCATGTATTTGTAGGTTTACCAGCCTTTGAGAATGAGCAAGCGGGTACCCTTGCAGTGACCCTGGCTGGCTCCCCGGATCCCGGCCTGGCGATATACGAAACCAGGGACGGAGGCGACACCTGGAGCCTTGCTACACACTTCGATTTTGATCCCTCCTACGAACCTGAGGGTGCGCTGCCATTTAGCCTGGATGCTAACGGGCACTGGTGGGTAGCGCCGCGTGGTTCGAATCAGCTTTACGCTGAGTCCAGCGCTGGCGTGGATGTGGCTTCGATCGCATCAGTTGGTCTGCCGCGGGGGGTCGTTGCCCTGGGTATTCTTGACGACCAGCTCGGCTGGGCTCTGGTTCAGGAAGGAACCTGCCACGGGCAAAAATCATCCGCCGGGCAGACGGTATCCCCTGATGGCGAAACACTTCAATGCGTCTCGTCCTCTCGCCTGTTCATGACCTCCGATGGAGGTCGGACCTGGTCTGATATTAGCCCACGTTAACCGGTGCTGAGAGGATAGACGAATTTCTCCCACCAAGCGGCCTTTGCTGGCCTGGGATATCACAGGACGTATGCGAATCAGGTTGATCCACCTGACAAAATTAATCACCTGGCTGTCCATTGCGATGATCATCATGCTGAGCGGGTGCAGCGGGCAGATCTCTTTTTTCGCGTCTCCTTCACCCTCGCCATCCCCGACTCTGGCAGAGAACACCCCACTCACTCAGGCTCCTATACTTTCACCAACACCTGTCAGCGAAGCGACGCCGACTTCCACCCCCACACCGACCATCACCTTGACCGCGACATTAACCTCCACTCCCACAGTAACGCCAACCCCAACCACTACCCTGACACCTACTTTCGACTACCCCGAAGTGAAGGTTTTGATGCAAGCCAACTGCCGCTACGGACCAGGTCAGGCTTATCTCTATTCTCACGGCCTGTACACTGGCGATCGGGCGGAGGTGCACGGCCGCAACTACTCCGGGAGCTGGCTATGGATCCAACCAGTGAACCTCGACCGGCACTGCTGGGTGTCTGCTTCGGTTGTAGAGGTGACAGGGGATATCTCTACACTGGTTGCCGTACAGTCCAAACTGCCGCATTCCACCCTCTATGGCCCTCCTGAAAATGTCCAGGCAGAGCGGGATGGCGATCGGGTGATTGTGACCTGGGACCCAGTTTGGATGACAGAGGATGATTACCGCGGCTATTTAATCGAGGCGACCACCTGCCAGGGTGGCGGACTGGTGTCAGTCGCCGTACATACAGATGAAACCTCCTACGAATTCACCGACGAGCAGGGCTGTTCTGGCGAATCGGGCGGCAAGCTCTACACGGTTGAAAAACATGGTTACACCGACCCGGTATCGATTCCCTGGCCCTGAATTTTAACCTGTATAGATTGATCCCGCAGCTGACTGGCTGCTAAAAACCCTGACTTTCCCTTCACCACTAACTGCGGTCTGGGATCGCTTCTGAATTGAAGATCTCAAGTGGCAGTTCGATATTGTTTACCGCGAACTTATCAGCAAATCTTGGGCGTAAACCAGTCGGTTTGTGGATCCCCAACACGCGCCCATTTTTTATCCCGGTCTGCTCGAAATAGAATAAATCCTGCATGACGATGCTGTCACCCTCCATGCCCTGCACTTCGGCTACATTGACGACTTTGCGAGTGCCGTCCCGTAAACGTTCCATATGAACCACCAGTTCGATAGCGGAGGTGACTTGCTCGCGGATAGCGCGCAAAGGTAAATCCATACCTGCCATCATGACCATAATTTCGATCCGCCGCAAAGTATCCCGTGGGCTATTTGAGTGGACAGTCGTGATGGAGCCATCGTGACCGGTATTCATCGCTTGGAGCATGTCCAGCGCCTCACCCCCACGCACCTCACCAACCACGATTCTATCCGGACGCATGCGGAGGGCATTGATGACAAGTTGGCGGATGGTCACCTCGCCTCTCCCCTCCACGTTAGGGGGACGCTTTTCCAGCCGGATCACATGCCTCTGCTTGAGCTGTAGCTCAGCGGTGTCTTCGATCGTGACAATGCGCTCATCTCCCGGAATAAATGCCGACACTACATTCAATAAAGTTGTTTTACCTGAACCTGTCCCACCCGATATGACCAGATTGACCCGCGCTTCAACACAAGCCTTCAAAAAGGTGACCAGCTGCGAAGGAAGGGTCCCATTCGCGATCAGATCCTGAGCGGTAAAAGGTGTTTGGGCAAATTTTCGGATGGTGAGCACCGGGCCATCGATCGATAAGGGCGGGATCGTGGCGTTGACTCGAAATCCACTCGGCAGGCGTGCATCCACCATGGGAGAGGCTTCGTCTACACGCCTGCCTAGCGGTGAGACAATCCGTTCGATGACGCGCATTAAATGGGCTTCGTTTTCAAAGGTGATCTCAGTCACCTCGATCTTGCCATGGCGTTCGATATAAATCGTTTGGGGACCGTTCACCATAACTTCGGTAATCGTTGGATCTTCGAGCAATGGTTCAAGAGGACCATAGCCCAGGATATCCGCTGTCACACAATCCAAAAGGCGCACTCGACTTGCGCGCGTATAGAGTAGATTCTCTTCAGCCAAAACCTGGTTGAAGATCGTCTCAATCATGTTCCTCATTTGGGGGATGTGGTCTAAATGCACATCTCCATCGGTCTCCGCCAGAAGTTTCCGTTGAACTCGTTCGCGGATATAGTAAACATCCGCGCCCAAATTCGCAGAGCTTTCAACCGTATCCCCACTAACCGCTCCATTGTGAGTGACTGTCAACGTGTACCGATTATTCGCTGCAGGACGATTGATAAACATAATCCCTCTCTAAAGGCGATAAATCATATTCGATGGGTTAAGGGTTTCCACTCGGGATGAACAACTTATCTCCAACCTGAATTGGATCTAATGAATTTAGGTNGTTTGCCCGAGCAATCGCGGCAATGGTTGTGTTATAGCGATTGGCTAGACTGGGCAGGTAATCACCCGCTTGAATCACATAATCTTCTCCAGAAGTGGAGGCGATCAGAACAAAAGGCGTAATTTCTTGAAAAAGGTCAAACGCCATTTTATATTCCTTAGAGGCAGTGTAATCCCTCGCCTGTTTCAATTTAGCCTGCAGGTCCGGGGTGTTTTGCAGTGTATCCTCACTCCAATTCATCGCTTCCAGCAGGTTCTGATAGAGGAGCACAGCCTCCTGATGATTGCCCAGGACGCCTTGCGCCTCAGCGATCTTCATTTGGGTATCNTAAACGCCTAAGAAGGGCGTTCCGATTTCTTCTGCGATTGCTGCGGCTTGCTTAAAGTCCTCGAGTGCCTTCTGGTATTCATTTCCGACCAACCGTTCCTGCCCCCGGGCTATAAAGGCTTCATACAAAGTCTGACGGGATGTCCCAGCAGCATATTCCGGGTCTTGGTCATATACATACTTCAAGGCCTCAATCGCCTGATCCCATAATCCCTGCCGAAAGTTCTCCTGTGCCTGTAAATAATGCTGCACCCTTTCCAATTGGGCGCGCGAGTTTAAGTCATTGGGCTTAATTTCTAATACCTTTTGTAAGTAACCTTCAGCAGCCTGTAACGCTTGAAGATTGTCGGCTTGATTCTGAAGCAATGCTTGAGCCGCACTGATATAGCTGGCAGACAGACTCACGCCAAACCTTTCTTGCGCCTCCCTGCGTTCCTGCTGTAAAACAGGGTCTTGGGGTCGAAGTGCAAAGGCTCTTCGGAAGTAGTCTTCAGCTATACCAAGATCTTCCAAGGTGGCTGTGTCAGAATTTAAAACCTTAAGACCCGCGTTCATGTACGCTGTAAACAAGCTCTGCTCAACAGATTCGGTCTTATAACTAGGGTCAGTTATCCGCACAGTTTCATATCCAGTAACAGCCTGTTCCCATTTTCGGGCTTGAAAAGATGCTTCGGCATTAGAAAATATATCCGATAAATAGATCTGCCTTTCAAGGTCTACTATCTGAGTCGAGATATCTTTGAAATATGCCTGCTGTGCTTGAATCTCTTTAAGCATCGTCAGAGCTGAGATAAAGTTTTCCTCTGCGACGAGGCTCATCGCCTGTGCGTATTTCGCCTCAAGGCCTTTAAGGCTGTAGACTTGGTTTAATGCAATGTCCAAGCCAGGGTAGTTCGGCTCAACTGCCGCGATTTCCAGAAAAAGCGCCTCGGCCATATCTGTCCGCCCGGCAAGTAACAGGTTCTGCCCGTCCTGGAATTTTGTCTCAACCTTGACGCGTTTTACTTCGTTTTCTACTTCTTGCCTGGCGAAGCTCCAGCGTTGCTGGATCCAATCGGAATAAGCACGCATCCCCCATAAGCCCAGGGTGAATATCGCTAACAGCATTACCAGGCGAACAGCCCACTTCTTTATCAGTTGTTGTTTGACGTGTGTGCGGTCTTTAATCTCATCCTGGTCTATGCGAGCACGCAATTCCATTTCTGTGACCAGATCCTGTAAGTCTTGAGATTGCGGGAAGGGTTCAAACAATTGGTTTAACTTTTGAAGACCCTCATCCCACTCCCCGACGTGTAAGTGACGCATTGCGCCTTGAAATGTGGGATCACTCATAAGGGAAGCGGATGGATTTTGAGACATAAGTGCTCCTTGGAATATCCAAAGTTTTTAAGTGAATTCCGACTCTTAGTAGCCCTTGAAAAGACTCAACAACTGTGGGATCGCAGGTCCAATAAGAATTGCCATAATCGCAGGAAAGATTAGGAAAGCCAAGGGGAACAACATCTTAATCGGTATCGTGCGTGCTTTTTCCTGCGCTCGATACCGGCGTTCCTCTCGCATTTGATCCGCCTGGGTATGCAGGGTATTAGCGATACTGGTACCGATTTGTTCAGATTGGATGATGATGGCGACGAAACTGGAGAGCTCAATGATATCTAGGCGATCTGCCAGATTGCGGAGCGCCTCCCGGCGGGATAATCCCATTTCCATTTCCGAGACCACCCGGCCAAATTCCGCTGCAATGCGCGTCTCCCATTGGTTGCTTACGCGCTGTAACGCCTGGTCAAATCCCAGGCCAGCATCCACACAGACGCTGAGGATATCTAATGCGCTTGGCAGTTCTCGACGGATCTTATTCTGACGTGATTTAACCAATAGACGTAGCCATAGAATTGGAAGGATATAGCAGGCGAGAGGGATGAGAATCCCGATTAATATATTTACCCGGTTGAAATCCCTACGTAGAAATAAGAAGGCTAACAATAAACCAGCCAACACCAAAGCCAGGCGAATTCCTAAAAATTCGCCCGGTCCCACTCCAATAGGGTTACCAGCCACATACAAGCTTTGCCGCAGGTTCTCTATCGCATTGGTCGGTGTGTAACGGCCGAAGAAATTTCCGATTCGTCTCAGGAAGGGTAAAATAAGCCGGTTGGCCAAAGACCCTGACAATTCACGGGTTTGCGCAGAAAAAAGACCAATCCATTTACGCACCTCATCGTCTTGTTCAGCAACGAACGCTTGCATGCGCGGCGATATTTCACCAGACCTGATGCGCTGTAGGCCAAAAACCAAAATCAGCATGCCTACAAGAATGATGGCTGGGGCGATAACAAGTGATAATCCCATTGCTTTTTAATCGCCTTTCATTTGCAGTTCACGTGCGGATGTTTGTAGGATGGGCCAGCTCAGACATCCATTCTGGACATCAACTGGATGACAATATTTCCCATCAACACGAAAATCAAGGCACCGATNGGGATGCACAACATAATCCCAGGCTGGAATAATCGAGAAATATAATCTGGACTGACAACAAACAATATTGCGATAACTATGAAAGGAAGGAGCGACAACATATAGCCCGAGAATCGTTGTTGAGAGGTGAGCGCCCGGATCTCGCTGAACAGACGAATCCGGTCGCGAATAGTATTCGTCACGACTTCAAGCATGGTAGCTAAATTGCCGCCTACATGAGAGTTAATATTGACAGCCGTCAAAACCAGATATAGGTCTTCGTTCTGCATGCGAGCGTGAAGGTTGGTCAGCGCTCGGCTCAATGGCAATCCCAGGCTTACCTCTCGCCGGACGCGTCTGAATTCCTCCGATACCGGAGGTTTCATCTCTTGAACAACTACATCGAGGGATTGTAAGAAACTATAACCTGCCCTCACTGCGCCCGTGATCAGAACCAAAACATCCATTAATTGCCTTTCGAACTTCGTCCGGCGTTGGCTGATGCTCCGATTGAGTAGAATGGGCGGGATCAATAGAGCAATGACCGCCAACCCTATTCCCGGATAAAAAGACCTGAAAAGGATCCATGCGATAACGAAACTAGCCACTGTGCTCCAAATCCGGATCAGAATGTATTCCGTCTCCGTGATCGGCCAGTTGGCACTCGCCAGGTTCAGGCTTAACTCTTCCGAGGTGAATGTTGAAAGCATAGAGTTCACGCGCAGGCGAAGTCGAACCATTCGAGAACGGATATACTTCTTCTCTCGCCTCTGTTCCGATTCGGGGACAAGCGCATAAGTCTCCAGGCGTTCTGAGACATCATTGCCGGATTTGAGAGAATATACCAGACTCGAGGCAGCGACAACCCCAGTTAATATGACCGCGATACCGATTGGAAAAAGAACAAGATTCATAGGTGCTCTCTGGATTTCTGATGGTCAGGGAATCCCATGGTTTTTCGAGGATGGTTAGCCGAATTGAGCGGATGCAAGCAAAGCTTCCCGCTGAGCTCTGTTGATGCTTTGGGCAATGGGCGCTCTAACCAGCTCTACTTCCTTCATTTCACAGAGGGTCATTGCCAACTGTTTTATTGCGCGGCTAGCTGCGCTGCGAGGATATTTCATGATCAGCGGAATTCCCCGATTCAAGCTGCGCACCATATTGGGAGAGTCTTCTGGAATTCTGGCAAATACTCGCCGACGTAAGGTGGTTTCAATATCTTTGATATTCACGCCGCCAGGGAGATTCTCCCGGTTCAATACGATCAGTAGTTTCTCAGGCTCATAAGCCAGCGATTGGCCAATATGCATTAAACGTCTGACATCCCGCAGCGAAGCCAGCTCCGGGGTAGTGACTAATAAAATTCGGTCGGCGGCATCCATGAAGGTGACCGCGTGCTCGGTCAATGTACTTCCAGCGTCAATCAAGATCAAGTCATAAGCGCGCTGCAGGCTAATGAAGACGCCATACAGATCGTCTGGATGTATTCCTTGGGCAACTTGAAGGTTATTGGGCCCAAGCAGCACGTGAATACCTGAACCATGCCCGATCACGACATCGCGGATCAATGAGTCATCGAGATGACCAGCGTGAGGGATCAAGTCAGCCAGGGTGTTCTGGGTACGTATATTGAGCATAACATCGATATGCCCGAAGAATTGCTTCCCTTCCAAAAGAAGCACGCGTTGGTTGGTCTCTTCGTATATAGCCAGAGCAAGATTAACCGCTAAGGTTGAACAACCCGCGCCACCCCTGGGGCTAAAAATAGTCAGAGTTCGTAAAGGTCGGGAGCCCTCCAACGAACCAGCTTTTGTCGGCGAGTGATTGCGTTGGCGGCGGCTCTCCAATTCCCGTACTCCCCCCAAAGTGCTCAAGAGATTGATCTGTGTAAAAGGCCGCACTAGAAAGGTGCGCGCACCCGCTAGTAAGACCCTTTGTATCTCGATAGGATCACCGACCGATAGAATCGCAATAATGGCTATCTCAGAGAACTCGAGGGCGATATCTTCGATCATATCAAGAGTAGGTTTTCCATCCAATTCGGAATCTACGATGACAACATCTGGCCGCGCTGCGCTGATCTCGCGTACCAGCCTCTCTGGAGAGGGGATCATATCGAGCAATTGGTATTCTGACTGTGAATTTAAGGCATCGCTGATCTGCTGTATGATTGGACCAGGATTCCCGATCGCCACCACCCGGCAAGAGTTATTNGTTGAACTCATATCCATCTTCCTTTCGTTGTTTCATAAATTCGTGCAAACCAGACTATCGATTAAGCGCTGCGCATCATTTTTTTAATTCGTAACGATCTAACAGATAATCTGACATTACGGGTTGGACCTCGAAGAGTTGATGCGAGGTGGGAGCGCGCAGCACGAAATCAAAGGTGGCGCCGGTGTCATTGAGATGCTTGAGTACGAGAGCATCCTGTGGTGATAGCGCCAACAAATATGCTCGTGTTTTGTTTTCGGTGATCTCCGGCTGTTCTTGGTTTCCGCTCCCATCGCTAGGGAGTAAGCTGGTACTTTTCCCCGCCACAACATCGATCACCATGGCAGTTATTTGAACACGCTGCAAAGCGTCAAAGGTGAAAGTGTGTTTTTCGGTTTCCTGAGGTTGCTCGCCGCTTAACACCCCGCTTCCTACCGTCTCTTTGGGAACTTCTTGGCTCATGGTAGCGAAAATATCCACCAAGTCTCCGCGTTGGATGACATTTAGGGTGCTCATCAGATCGGAGGCGGGAAAGGCCATGAGGACCTCGTTATCTTCAAGCATGAAACCCACATCATGGCTGATATTTGTTGGATCCGCCAGATTATGATCCAGGATCATTTCTCCAACAACCAGATCAGCCTTTGCGAACTTGCCAATCGCGCCCTCCAAATTCGTGATCGCCCCAATTGGCACCAATCCAACTGGCATCTCAACGAATCTAAGGTCTTCAGCCTTAAGAACTGTCCCTGACCTAATATCACGCGTCGAAACCACAACTTGCTCGGTATTTACCGTCTGAGGCGCAGGAGGAAGTGGCAGCGCCGTCCTTTGCCAAAACTCTCGCCCAGTGACGAAAACCCCCAATGCGATCACCGCAATCCCAACTAACACAATCAAGATGCCGTTACGAATACGCCTGTTCAAGGTTTACCTCCATAAAATACTTGTACAAGGATCAACGGATTAGTTTCAAAATATAGGTACCGACGTCCAATCCAGAGCCCGGATCCCCGCCGCCCAGATCCGGTAAGGAACCGATCAAAAAGTAACCCTCGATGGTTTTGTCATGGGCGTCGATGACCCCCAGATTTCTCGCCACCTTGTGCCCTGGACATTCAGGTCCAGGTACGCCAGCCGAGTCCACGCAGCTGACGTAGAAACCGGCAAAAGCGACCACATGATAATAATAATTTCCACCCGCCGTGCTGACGATCGTGTCGCGTCCATGGACCTTGCTCGAACACTTCGGATCGGGATAATCATCGCACATGGCGTCGAAAACCGGGATGCCGTAGATCTCTCCCACGTGTTCAGCAACGGTCTGATAAACAGAGGCTGCTGTTCCTGGTTGGCCGCCAAACCAGGTGTGCTCCTCGATTTTCCCCGGATATCCACTCTTGCTCCATTCACTTAAATCAACGGCGCCTCCACCCCCTCCGTCGAGGTCTAACCAGGCACGATCGCCATTGGCTTGCAGGTCGTCCTCGCCATCTCCGTCCATATCACAGTCGAGCCACCCACCAACTGATTGGCAGATTTCCGCCAGATCATCTGGCGTTGAGCTCGAATCCATTACGATATATAGCTCCGGATAGATCTCACCTGGCGGGGGAGGGTTCTCACGGTAAGTCTGCAGTTGATCCAAAGTGATGGCTTGCTCTTGACAGTCTTCACTTGTCGAGTTTCCACCTATGATTGGCGGGCGGCAAGCCCACGCAACCGGTAAGAGCTTACTCCCGGATGTCGGTCTGAAGCACTCCGCCACAGCGGTCGCTTCAGCAGTCAATTGAGGTAAGCCGATCACATGAGCAAAAAACGTATCGAAGGATATTTGGGTTTTTACCATAACTAATTCTTCACTCACATCAACTTGAGAAACCGTCGGACCATTATGGACTTCGGCGTATTGCTCGGCCATAAATTTCGCCTCGCCTGCGTCTTTCGTACGGCACAAAGCGCGTGCCCCTGCCAGCGCCCCGGCGTCGGCCGCGTTTTGTGCCACTCGGCGCTTGAAATACAAGTTCCCCCCATCCAGCACAAAGGCCAGCACCCCGAGCAGAGCAACCATCATGATCGCCAACAACACGATGAATTGACCATGTTCGGATATCCTTTTGGGAGTTTTATTCATACCCATCTCTCTATCATCACTGTCATGACTTGCGCCAAAAATCCTTTCTTTCATGGAATTTATCTGGGTATCGCTGCATATCCAATCACTACTCTATATACATCGTCGCCTGACTGTGCAGGGTAAGGTTGTTTTTCCGAGTTAAAATACTCAAGATTGGTGTGACCGGTGAAAATTCATATTCTACGGATACCTGGACCGTCTCTTCGGTGAGAGTGACAATCGGTGTGATTTCCAGACCGACAGCTTTTTCCCGGGTCACAATTTGGATGTTGGCCACATCTTGATCGATCACGCCATAGCGCGCACCCTCCCGAGCTGCATTGTGAATGACACTATAAAAGTATGTTACCCTGCCCAGATCGAAGATGACCATCAAAGTGACGAGAAATAACATCATCACAAGGGCAAATTCGACCAACTCTTGCCCGCCTTCGGGAAAAATCCGTTTCTTATTCATGGAACGATCATTTCCGTTGAATGGGAAAGGGTAACCGGCGAATGGATCAACCACCCCATGAAAAACTTGAAAGGATAACTTACTTTTACTCTTACCGGGAAGCCGCTATCGCAACCCTGCACGGGATCGTGATCAGTGCATAATGTTACTTCAGTCTGAACTAAGCTGATTTCAGGGATAGAACCTTCTACTTCGCTAAGGGCTGCTTTTTTTGTGCCACTGAACCCCTCTGCACTGTCGGCAGGATGAAGGCTCAAATAGCGCGCCCCCTCGCGAGACGCGTTTGTAATGGTAATTAGAGTGTGGAAGACACGTCCCAAGTCGAGTACCCCGAACACAACCAGGAGCAAAACTGTAAAGATAAGGGCAAACTCGACAAGTCCCTGACCTTTTTCTTGCGGGTTAGTTGCCACTCGAACCACTCTTCCTTTTCTAGGTGTTCATCCGGCGGATCTCAACGATCTCATCGAAATGATTCGTGAACACTTTAACGAGACTAGGATCAAAAAACTGTCCGCTCGAGTCTTGGATAAGTTGCAGCGCTTGTTCGGGAGGGATTTCCTCTTTGTATGACCGTTTGGAGGTCAGCGCATCGAACACATCGGCCAATGTGCAAATACGACCACCCAATGGAATCCCTTCCTCTCTAAGCCCCTGTGGATAACCTGACCCATCCCAGCGTTCGTGATGAGTCAGCGCAATGATCTCACCTGCCTTCATTATCGGGGATGACGAACCTCCAAGAATCTCAGCCCCGACNGTTGGATGGCGCTTTACCAGCTCCCATTCATAAGGGGTTAANTTCCCGTTCNTCGAGAGCAGTGAATCGATCAAGACAATTTCACCTATGTCATGAAGCTGGCTGGCGTAGGAAATGATTTTCGCTTCGTTTAGTGAGAGACCCAATCTGTTCGCGATCACAAAACAATATCCCCGAATACGCTCGATATGGCTTAGGGTGTTCGCTTTACGATATTCGGCGATATAAGCCATCCGCCGGATCGCGTCCAAGAAATCTCTATTGAAGATATCTGAACCGTGTTCGACCATTTTTCATCGCCTGATCTAACTGAATTAAGTACGTNAACATAGAAAATCCATAACCGGAATTTGCCACCACATTTAAATCAGCTCTCTCTATGGCGAAGTATCCCAACATATGCAAAACAAGGCAAGAGGAATAACTTGCAATTATTTTAGAATTCGCAAAAAATAATTAGTCCTTTCAGATTTCTAAGCTTTAAAGTGGAGCCCACCCAGATTGGATGGATTCTGAACTGCACCCAAAAGAGGAAAACCAGACTGACGGCTACTTTTGGGGAGAGGCATTGGCTCCATCGCTTCCAGGTTGGGATCGGAGGGCTAGTTTTATACTAATATCGGTCTCAAATCGATCCTTGACTCTTTTTTCTGTGTGATATTATCAATACAAAGTTCTTTGTAATTCCAAGTTCTTTGCAAGCAATCGGGGGAAGGAGGTCACCATGTCTGAAAAACTAAATCTCAAACAAATCGAGCGCAAGGCCTGGCGTTCCGTGTTTCAGGATGGGTTGTGGGACATCTATCTCGGTCTATTGTTATTACTGATGGGCAGCAGCCTCTTGCTGGATCAATTGCCCATCGGCGAGGCCGCCCGGCTGGGTATTTACCTGGGCTTGATGGCGGTCTGTCTGGTCGGGATGTGGCTGGCCAAGACCTATATCACTATTCCGCGTACTGGACGTGCACAATTTGGTCCTGCGCGCCAGATAAGGCGCAAGAAGGTAGGCATAATACTGGCAGCAGATTGGATGGATTCTGAACTGCACCCAAAAGAGGAAAACCAGACTGACGGCTACTTTTGGGGAGAGGCATTGGCTCCATCGCTTCCAGGTTGGGATCGAAGGGCTAGTTTTATACTAATATCGGTCTCAAATCGATCCTTGACTCTTTTTTCTGTGTGTGATATTATCAATACAAAGTTCTTTTTAATACCAAGTTCTTTGCAAGCAATCGGGGAAGGAGGTCACCATGTCTGAAAAACTAAATCTCAAACAAATCGAGCGCAAGGCCTGGCGTTCCGTGTTTCAGGATGGGTTGTGGGACATCTATCTCGGTCTATTGTTATTACTGATGGGCAGCAGCCTCTTGCTGGATCAATTGCCCATCGGCGAGGCCGCCCGGCTGGGTATTTACCTGGGCTTGATGGCGGTCTGTCTGGTCGGGATGTGGCTGGCCAAGACCTATATCACTATTCCGCGTACTGGACGTGCACAATTTGGTCCTGCGCGCCAGATAAGGCGCAAGAAGGTAGGCATAATACTGGCANGTTCTGTCTTGCTGGGTGTGGTGGNATGGATGGTCGCATCTGTTGTGCAGGGCGGATTTGCAGAAGGCCTCCAGTGGAAGGTCATTTTCCCGGTAATCTATGTGGTCAACACGATCGTGGTCTTCGGGCTGGGTGCGTACTTCCTTGACTTTGAACGTTTGTACTTGATCGGCGTGATGTATGCTCTGCCGATCATCTTGAAGGAAATCGGCGAGGAAGTTTGGGGGATTCCGTTTGGCTACTGGGCGTTCGCTATCCCAGGGTTGATCGTGGTGGTGATTGGGCTTGTACTGCTGGTGCGCTTCATCCGCGAAAATCCGATCCACGCGGCAGAGGGGGCTTAATGTCTACCTCTACTCCGATCCAGCTGCCACCCGAGGACATCGATCGCATCATTCACGAACCAGCGCGCTTGCGGATCGTCGCCCTTTTGTATGTGCTGAAAAGCGCAGACTACACCTTCGTGATGCAGCAAACCGGGATGACGTGGGGCAACCTTTCTGCACACCTGAACAAGCTTGAGAAGGCAGGCTACGTGGAGATCATCAAGGAGTTCGTCAACCGCAAGCCGCACTCTATGCTGCGTTTAACAAGCGCCGGGCGCGCGGCCTGGCAGGCATACCGCCAGCAGATGAAGGACCTGCTTGACGAGCTGCCAGACTAAACTACAAAGTTATTACATGCACGTACAAGATGAGCCAAAACAAAACCCCTCTACTCACCCCGTTGATGCGCTGGTTCCTGCTCGCCATGATCCTGGCCAACATCGCCGGCAGCATGACGAACATGCTCATGCCGATCTACCTGACCGAGCTGGGCGCCAGCGTGGGGCAGGTCGGGTTAGTCTTTACGCTGACTTCGATCGTTGTCCTGGTACTGCAAATCCTGGGCGGGTGGATATCGGACTCCATCGGGCGGCTGCGCGCCATCGCCATCGGCAGCCTGGGTGGGGTGTTGGGTTTTATTGCTTTGTTATTGGCCCCCAGCTGGCAGTGGATGCTGCTCGCCCTTTCCATCACACAAATCCCCTATGCCCTGGTAGGGCCGAGCTTCAGCGCATTCATTGCCGAGAACTCCAGCGAGGAAAACCGCGGCCGGGTGTACGGCGTAACCGATACGATCTACCAGGTCGTTGGTGTCGTTGGCCCACCCCTGGGGGGCCTCCTGGCAGGGAAATTTGGGTTTAAGATCATGTTGATGTGCGCCACGCTGTTCTACTCCACCGCGGCGATCCTGCGTATCTGGATGGCGCGCACCATGCGCTCCACAGGCGAAAGCGAGCCCCAGCCGTTAAACCTAGCATCATTCAAAAAGAGCATGCTGCTGATCTGGAGCATGCTGATCGGCGGCGGGGTGATTACCTGGATCTTCGTTACAGATGGGGTGCGCGATGTGGCTTTTCGGCTTTCCGGCGAGCTGGAACCGTTGTACTTGCAGCAGGTGATCGGCCTGTCCCTAGCACAAATTGGCCTGCTGGGATCGGTTTTCTCTATCGCGATGATGTTCACGCCGGTGCTTTCGGGTCGCATCGCCGATAAGTATGGCGAGCGAGTCCCCATTTCAGGTGGATTCCTGATCATGTTTGCTGCCTTTATGGTCTTTTTGCAGGCCAAAGCCTTTCCAGGCTTTATCTTGACCTGGGCACTGTTCGGAATAGGCGTGGGTCTGCTCAGCCCCGCCTACCAATCATTGATCTCTAAAGTTGTTCCGCGCCAGTCATTGGGCACCTTCTCTGGGCTGTTTCACAGCAGCCTGGGATTCATCTCTCTACCGGCGCCCTGGTTGGGAGCGCAGTTGTGGGAGCGTTTCAACCCGCGCCTGCCCTTCATGATCACGGCGGCGATGGCTCTGGTCACGATTGTACCGACCTGGTTCAAATTCAAGCTGCCAGACACACCAGTCACGCTGGCCGCGCCTGCTTCCCCCGAGCAGCCAGAGAGTTGATTATCCAGTCACGAAGGTACCGTTGCGCAGGTCGCTCAACGCCTGCCGGATTTCTTCCTCTGTATTCATTACAAATGGTCCATAAGGGACAATGGGCTCTTTGAAGGGCGCGCCCGCCATCAGCATGAAGCGGACCTGGGAACCCGCTCCTGCCTGCACGCGCAAGTGGTCGCCATCTCCGAAGACCGCCAAGTGCACTGCTTTTATGAATTCACCCGGTCCATCCCCGTCCAGGCCGAAAAGTCCTTCCCCCTCGAAGATGTAGGCCACCGCGCAATGTCCCTCTGAGACTGGCAAGGAAATCTCTGTGCTAGGTTCAAGGGTTACATCCATATAGACTGGTCCGGCGGCGATCTCTGTCACAGGTCCTTTGATCCCTTCGAATTCACCGGCTACCAGGCGCACTTTGACGCCATCCTTCTCCACGCTCGGGATGCTGGCCGAGTTGACTTCCTGGTAGCGCGGCTGGCTCATCTTCTGTGCGGCAGGTAAATTGACCCATAACTGGAAACCGTCGATCACACCACTCGGTCCGCGCCTGGGCATTTCTTCGTGCATAATGCCGCGCCCGCTGGTCATCCACTGCACATCGCCGGGACCGATGATACCCATGTTGCCCAGGCTGTCGCGATGGCGCACATTCCCTTCCAGCACATAGGTGACCGTTTCAATGCCGCGATGGGGGTGGGTAGGAAAGCCCCGGATGGGGCCTTCGATCGGATCGTTGAAAGCAAAATGGTCAAAAAGGAGAAACGGATCGAACGGGTTGGCGCGGCTGGGCCCGAAGGAGCGGCGCAGCAGCACACCTGCGCCTTCGATTACGTACTGTGGCTCGAGGATCTGTTTAACTTTGCGGGAGGTGCTTGCCATAATATTAAGTCCAAATTCTAAAAAAGATAATTTTGGTCAGTATTATATCAAAGGAAAAAATCAAATCCGCCATTTGGTCGTGCAAAGCAGAAGCAAACCTCCCAATTTCAATCCGTTTTTGATCATCTTGCGTATTTAACAACGAAATTCATATCTCACTACCACGCAGGAGGAAAACCATCATGTTACGAAAAGCGTTGTTCGTCTTCTCTATTCTTAGTCTTGCTCTGATGTCCTTTCAAACAGGATTTCTTTTCAAAGGGCAATCCGGCCCAAACCAGGTCTTGATTTTCGCAGATGGATTTGAAAGCGGCAATTTTTCTGCCTGGTCAGCCAAGGTGACAGATTTGGGAGACCTGGCTGTCACATCCGCCGCTCATCTGGTAGGAACCAAAGGCATGCGAGCCTTGATCGATGACAATAATATGCTCTATGTTCAGGACAACACACCAAATAATGAAGCTATCTACGATATCCACTTCCACTTTGACCCGAATTCAATCGGCATGGCGAACATGGATATTCACACGATACTCAACGGACAAGATTCCCAGAGTACTTTCGTGGCAGCCTTGCGCGTCGAGCTGCGCTATTCTGTAGGTTCTTACCAGATCCGAGCCGGAGCCAGGAATGACAACCTGACATGGACCAACACTAGCTTCTTTAACATTAGCGACGCACCGCACCAAATCGAAGTGGAATGGGATGGTGGCAGCGCACCCGGGCAGAACGACGGCAAATTGAAATTGAAGATCGACAGCGTGCTGCGCGGCAACCGTACAGGGATTGACAATGATACCTTCCGCATCGACCGAGTGAGGCTGGGCGCTGTAGCCGGCATTGACAACGGCACCCGCGGAACCTATTATTTTGACCAGTTTGAGTCTTACCGCTAACTAATACGCCTCTGGATAGTTCGGCCTGGGAGATACCCTCCCAGGCCGAATTTTATTTATAGATGTAGCTAAGCCAGAACAGCGTGCGGCTGATATTTGCATTTACACTGTAATACCCTTTGGTAAACTCAGCAATGTCTTCAGGAGAAGTTGTATGCGAACCGGCTTTGTGGAACGGAAAGGAAGTTTAGAAGAACTGGACCGGTCATTTGACCTGAAATTCTGGCTATCTCAACCTCCTCAGGCCCGTTTTCAGGCTGCCTGGGAATTGGTGCCGCACACCTGGAGAGTCGAAGGTAAAGATGTTCGTCAACTCCGACTTCACCGATCTATTGAGACTTTTCAACGACAACAACGTTAAGTATCTAGTGATTGGCGGCTATGCCATCATACAATATGCTGAATCGCGTTTCACAAAAGATCTGGACTTTTGGATCAGTACAGATACAACCAACGCGGCAGCTGTCTATAAAGCATTAAAAAAGGTTCGGCGCACCCCTTGCGGGTCTGACCGAGGCAGACTTTGCCGAAGATGGATATTTTTATCAAATGGGGGTTCCGCCAATCCGCGTGGATCTTATGATGGGCATCCCAGGGAGAAACCAGCCTCACCGGCCATCTGGCGGGTTTTATCAACCCAAATTATTTCTCAAGGTTGCTGAGCGAGAATCTTCATGATCTTGTTGAAATAGACCTCGGCCATCCTCTCCGAAGCAGCCACCCTGGGATGTAAACCCACCTCATCGAGATCGAAATCGGATTGGATAATACCCCATATATCCACAGAGGAAACATGCTTACCGTCAGCGCGGGAATTATCGGCAACCTTGGGGATGCGGTCGTTATACGGCTTGACGATGTCATTCCACAGGGTATCTGACGGCATAATCAGCGGATATACATCACCTCTTTCGGGAGGTATTTGGGTAATAATGACCTCGGTCGTCTCTGGCAATCGGTCGTAGATGTGTCCGACCAATCTCTCGAGACTGGCGATCATCTCATCCGGCGTCTTAGACCAATGTGCATCGTTGCCGCCGATACTAAGCAGGATAAAGTCCAGCTGAGAGATTACCTCTCAACGGGCTTAAGAAATTGCTGCTGATCTTTTGCGACCAGTCTTGCGCCACTTTACTCCCCCTGGCTCACATGGATCCCATCCGCCAGGGATTCTATGCTACAGCGATCATTATAGCGATAAAAATCACAAAGTCAATGAGGGAACTGGAATTTATTATCGTCTGCTTATCCAAGTGGTTTGAAGCGGTAGATATACAGACCCTGCATCTGGGTGACGATATAGACGATGTCATTGACGACGTCACAGGCCCAGGTGCCGTACACGCCTTGAACCACCCCGGCTATCTTTGGTTGGCTCAAATCGGCGACATCGTAGGCCATCAACCCGCTAACGAACAGGTAGCTGCCGGCCTTCGTCAAACCGGGACTGTTGGCAAAGACCATAGGAGCCGCAGCCACTTCGACCGGTTTTAACGGGTTGGATATATCAAAGGTCTTGACGCCCATGGGCGGCGGCAGGCTGGCAAACAGCTGCTCACCGGCCGCGAGAATCCCGGAGGGCATTAATGGCATCATTCCCAGCATGGGGATTTTTTCTACCTCGGCTGGGTGGAGGGGGTCCGCCAGATCGAAGGCGCGCAGGGCGAGCGGTTCGCTTTGCTCCTCGTCAATGCCGCCATCCAGGGCAAAAAGGGTCGAGCCACTTACTGCCAGCGACCAGCGTTCATTCGGAACATCAACAAATCCGGCGGCTTGTGGATCGTTGGGATTTGAGATATCGATAGTCCACAACCCTTGCCCGGGATAAAAGGCATCATTGCCTCCCCAGCCGGACAGGTAGGCCGTATTTCCTGATATGGCGATATCATGCGCGCCATCGGAAGCCGCGAAGTCTGAAACGGCGCCCACCTGGACGGGTTTAGACGGGTCTGAAATATTATAAACATGGAAAGGGTAGTTTGAATCTGAAATAAAAGCATATTCGCCAACCACCTCCAGGCCACTGGGCACCTGGAGATTTAGATCCTTGCGGCTGTTGTCGTAGCTCACCTCAGCCAGCCGGCCGGGGTCGGCGATGTTCACCACCCGGAAGCCGCTGGTCCGGCCAATGACATAGGCGTAATCGCCCTGCGCTTTAATCCCAAACAGCCAGTCTGGAACGGGCGTCTCATAGTGACCGATCCGTACCGGGCTGCCAGGCTGGCTGACATCGACGATCGTGAGTCCGTAAGCCTGGTCGGTGATGTAGAGCGTCTTGCCTAACGCGAACACTCCTCGTTCGGAGGTCTCCTCAACTGTGAACTCAAACCCGCCGACGCTGGTGGGCATCACGCCAATCTGTGCGGGTTCGACAGGCCTGGAAACATCAAGGACGTGTAGGCCGTCCAAATCGTCCACGAGGTAAACCAGGCTCCCATCCACCGCCAACCCCGAGGCAACCTGGGTATCAGACCTGCCGGCGAAGGCGGGTTGGGCCGGGTTGGAAATATCTACCACGACCAGCCCATCCTGTACTGCTGCGAGGCAGAGATATTCGCCGCAGACGCGCACGCTGGAAAAGCTGTAACTTTCATGGCGAGGGTCGGGAACGTCCATCAAGGTGAACATCCCCACCTTTTGCGGGCTTTCAGGATTTGAGACATCCACCGCCAACAAACCCTGGCTGTTGACGTCAACCAGGTAGGCATAATTTCCAACCACGGCAATAGATAACATTGTGCCGGGGACACTTCCGCTGCTCAACTCGACCGGATTTTGGGGAGACGAGATGTCCACGATATACAGCCCGCTCGGATTGCAGGCCAGATATGCCCGGTTATCTTTAAGTGCAACTGCCTGGCAGCCCGGTGTTTTCGGTTCTATGGAGCTGACTAGCGCCGGATGGGCGGGATTGCTAATATCGAGGATATGCAGACCGCCATAACGGATTGCAACGTAGGCGTACTTCCCAGCCAGCTGGGCGCCCAGCACGATGCCCGGCAGGACTTGGCTCTGCCCGATCAGCTTTGGCGCAGCGGGCGTTGAAACATCTAAACTTACCAGGCGTGGCCCCTGTCCCAGGTAGGCAATATCGCCATACACAGCGACCGCATAGGCGCTGCCCCCGATCTGTCCCAGGAACTCGAAGTTTGTTTCCATCCCCGGCTCAACCGGCAGGTCCATGCCTGGTAAAGGAGGTTGCCCCTCTGCCGGTACAGTAGGCAGTTCCCCTCCCGGTTCTGCAGTCGGCTTGATCCCCTCCTGAGTAGGGATCCCTTTTTCAGCCAGCTGGGTCTGCTGGACATAGATCGTGCTTTGCGGCCCTTCATTTTCAGGTCGGGGGGAAATTCCAAGTGTCTGGCAGGCAAGCGCAACCAGGCAGAGCATCACGGCAAAAAGCAAGAAACGCTTGAATGGTGTTTTCATTGTCCACCTCCCTATTTATCTGATTCTATCAACCAATTGCCTGGATTTAGCCCGCTTTTACCTCTCAAAAATGATAAATAGCAGCCAAGTCGCCCTGCCAACCATACCTTTGATGGCCATAATAATCCGCCAGATCAATCTTCAATCACCACTCGCGGCAGTATCTTCGCGCCCCCGATCATCCACGATAAGGGAATCACGGCCCTGAAATCGGCCAGGCCTTTGCCCAGCGTTCGGTAATAGGCATCCATCTTTTCTTCCATCTCTGCAAAATCGGCGCTGGCGATCTTTTCTAAAGAATCGTATCCACCTCCGCAGAGATGCTTGACAGTTTTGCCACGCACATAAGCCAGACGCGAAATGTCTACCTTATGCACCAGGGCGATAACAAAAGCTATTGGTATTCCAGTAGCGCTTGAGAGCTGAACCCTTCCTGCTTCCGTCCGAGCGGCTTCCAGGAGATCCAGATTCGATCCCATNCTCAGCTTTTTCAGCGTCTCCAGATACCTGGCATCTATATCATTACCAACATCGATAAACTCGCGCAACGGAGTTTTGAAGGGTAAAACCCAGCGCATGAGGTAATTGAGGGCCTGGATGAGCTGGTCAAAGTCGAAATCGGACCGCTGAAGGAAAGCCATGCAATCCTCCCGGTTTGCGACTTGCTGAACGAGTTTTGAGTAAGTTCCGATCCCCCGCGTCTCTAACTTTTCGAGGTGGGTGGCAATGCTGTCGATATAGGCCGCCATGTCACCCTGGTCTTGCAGGTAACCTCGCCGTATTTTCTTAGCGTATAACTGGGCTTCTTGCATTGTATGGTTGTAGTGTTCCTGCACGAAGCCATAGGCAAGAACACTGAGGAGCTTCCTAATCAAGTCTTCGTAGCTCCACAGCGTTTGTTTTTTGACGCTATCCCAATCGATCTTCACTTTCGTCCGACCTTTGCTGGTGGTATGGCAGCCCAATAATCCGCCTCAGCCACCGAGCGCAGCTAGCAAGACTCCTTGCTAAATTACCGCCAAGTTCAGCCTCAAGGCGCGCGGTTGGAACTCCCAGCAGGTTGTATGCCAGCGACCTGGTCACTTAGCTTGTAAGCCTTTGAGATAGTCGATCTGACCAGCATGGTGCGCTTCATGAGCCGGCCCCGAAGAAAGAATGAGTTCTAGTAAAGTCCGGTTCCATTCTGCCACGGGGATCGTTAGGAGCTCATCTTCGGAAACTTGCGCCAGCGCCAGCTTGAGCCGATGATGGGCGTCTCGGAGCTGACCGAGGGCAGCTTGCCATTCGATCTCATCGCCGGAATGATCGGTCCACACCGGTGAAGCAGCCTGGCCTTGCTTCAACATATCGATCTGCCACTCTTTGGACGCTATCAAGTGCTCCACGATTTGCCAGATTGAATTCTGCTTGGGCAGAGGCTTCCACAGCGCTTGAGTCACTGATATGCCGCTGAGTGCTTCCAGCACCGCTGGATAGTCACCATTTGGCCCCTCAAACACACTGTCAAAGTGGGCGATCAAGGCTTGAACGAGTGGATTCGGCATCGTCGGATCTCCTTCGTGTGGCTTGAACTCGCAAGCGAGCCGCCAAACGAGGCAGGTAACCTGCCGTGCTCTGCTACGCTCCGCGTAGTCGGGTTCACGCGTAGGTCAGGCGGCGTGAATAACATAGCACAGGTTGGCCTCAACGCTCGGAGGCTGAGTATTTTGCGGCTACCTTTTTGACTGTGTTTACCCCGCGCAGCGTTGATCGCCTGCCAAGCGTCTTCTCAAGGACCGCGTTTGAAAAGGTGGATTCGCTTTGCTTCGTGCGACACAACCAGTATATCTCACGTTCATGAACACGGAAATCGTCGATTTCCGTTCTCAACGCCATCAGCTTTCGCTTGGCCTCGTCGTCGAGCGCGTCGGCCAGGAAGGCAATGTTAAGCGCCGCGGCCGCAACCAGATCAGACTGGTGGAATGGTTCGTAATTCGCGATATCAGATAATTCTGTATCAGTCCTGATAAATGTGGCCACATCATAACCCAGTGCTTCACGCAGCTGGTTCTCGATTTTCTTTTCGAGGGACTTTGCATCCGTCGATGGCGTCTCAAAAAGGACATTACCGCTCGCAATAAAAGTCTCGACGCTTGAGAAGCCTAAGGCCTCGAAGAGTTGGCGCAAGTAGTCCATCTTGACGGTATGACCGCCGACGTTTATGGCTCGCAGAAATGCAATAAATCGCGACTTGGTGTGCACCCTATCTCCGAAGAGGGCCGCCTGACTAAACACAGCGCGGTAAAACTTGCCCAGATCGTTCCTGACATTCCGCTTGCGGCGCGGGCCTCTTTTTCGAAGGTATCAGGGCACCTACGAGCACACCCGCCAATACAAAAACTCCCCCGATCAGGAAGTTCAACCTGATTTCCTCTCCAGCCAATGTGGATGCTACGACAATGGTAACAAGGGGTATGATCACAAATCCGTAGGACGTTCCTGATGCGGTCCATTTCCCCAATACGAACATGTAAAGTAGAAAAGCGATAATTGTAACGAAAATAACCAGGTAGATAAATGCGAGCAAGGTGTTGGTTTGAGCAGGGAGCTTCCATTCCTCCCCCCTGACCAGCGATACGGTTCCCAGGATGATCGCGCCTACCGTCATACCAATCGCATTCGTCATGATTGGGGGATTAGGGGGAAATTTCTTGATCAGCACCCCACCTTCAGCCACAAAAACCGCGGCAAGGATAATCGCGGCGATATGCGATAGAGAAATATGGGCACCTGAAGCCCCACCAACCGTAATTGCAATCCCAACAATTGCCAGTAACGAGCCAAACAAGCCTCGGACGTTGATCCTTTCGACCCCGTGTAGAGCAGAAAGAAACAATGTCAGAAGAGGCACCATCGCCATCAATATTTGGTAAAGGCTGGCCGGGGTAGCCACCAAACCCCAGGCGATTAGAGTAAAAGCCAAACCTACAGTCAAGGTTCCGAATACCAAAGCACCCAACAAAGCGCGCCCTTTCGGAATTTGAATCTTACGAAAATAAGCAAGCCCCCAAAATACGAGCGCGGCAAGAGCAAAACGGGAAGCCGCCGCCCAGAAAGGCGCTAATTCCGCGTAGGTCATGCGAATGGCAACCGAGGCGCCTCCACCTACAAGAATGAAAGTGCCAAAGGCGATTAAGGTCGGACGTGCGGGTAAAGCCGAGCTGGCAGTGTTTTGAGCGATCATAAAAATTCCTCCAATTTTGGGGTATTTAAGGTCTTGATACTGTTATTTTACTCTATTATGGTTTCATTCAAATAAAGGCTTCATGCTCGCTCTGGCAGCCAGGTCCTTCATCTCGTCAGCCTCGGGCTTGCGCTCGAATCGTTGGGCAGCATCCAATACCCTGGGCAAGATATGGATGTCGGCAACGCTGTTCAAAAAAACCGCCGGTTCCCCAAGTACCCAATGGACGGCGAGGTCGATGTCTGCTTGATCCTCGAGGGGCTCATACCAGGTGCTGCGAGTTTGCGGACGGTCGCCCCATGCTGCGCGGGTGATCGACTTGATCGTCTGGATCGCAACATTCCGCTCCGCGCAGACCCTGAAAAGCTCCTTTACGTCCGCCGCATACCTTGGATTTTGCATCATCGGATAATTGTACGG
>C687J29651_10000010_pt1 | contig 60789 bp, 58 predicted proteins | sample RifCSP13_1_FD_29651 | JGI IMG/M metagenome (IMG submission 29651) | reverse complement strand
GTACTCTCCGAGAGGTCTATCCACTCGCAATCTCTCGCCGTAGACACGACTCAGGCGCGCTACAGTGGCGGGCGTAGCCGGAATTGCCCACATCTTTCGACGTCCCTGCTCACGCGCGCCGGGAATAGACCGACACAACTCGTGCAATTCAATTGTCGGAGCCACGACATGGATTTCATGATTCGTCGCCCAATAACTTGCAATCGTGGCGTATTCACCAGTCATAGCGTGGCCTTTTGTTTTTTCTAGTAGGACGCCGCCTAGGGGCTCTGTTCGCATTCTCCACTATTTCATCCAGGATGTTGCCGTGCCTCACACATAGGTAAATAAGACCTTCACGTCTAGTCGCTATTTCTGAACAAAAACTACACTTAGTGTCCTTCTCACGCCGATTGAGAATCAGACCCATGACAATTCCTCCACGGCTTCTTTCACAGATCGGACTACGGCAACATGAGCTCCCACTCTTATCCACTCTTTCATACGCCGTTTTTGAATGGCGGTGGGTTGTTCTTTCCCTATCTTTACTTCAAATTGAAACATGCGACCGGAGTAAGAACCATAGATGTCCGGATCACCGACAACGGTGTATGGTGTTTGAGCACAGATGCGGGCTAAACCGCCACGTTCGATAATGGCGGCTACTATCCGTTTCTGCAGCGCCAATTCATGCCTAGACATTGGCTGCTACCCATTTACGCATATGACGTTGTAAACGAAGAAACCACACCCTATCGGCGTGAAATGAAATGTCGTGTTGCGGAGAGTCCATTTCCGCGCGGTGTTTGGATACTTTTCGGTATTCACGAATCTCGCCGGTCGCGCGGACCATCGGAACATATGTCCACCACGGCGTCACGGCGATAGCCAGCTTGTCTGCAAAGCAGAGCCTTGATGGATCTGTTTTGTGATGCCCCGCCCAAAATCGCGAATGGAGTACTGAAAACCAGTACCATCGCTGGCCGAACAGCGCCCCCATCACGTACCCGCCCCAACAAACATGACTCTCGCCCTCCGACCCGTCCATGTTAGACTTACCAATATAGCCCAAGTCATGGACGAAGAAGGCCACCCACAGACGCGGATCCCATGGAAAGCCATAAAGCCGCCACCACGCTGCGGCTACGAACCACGGGTGTAACCAGAAGGCGTGTGCCCCGTAGAGAACGCTGCGGGTGCCGACTCTCATTTATTCCCCCAATGAAGGCCGGTTGTGTCGTCGTAGTGCGAGCCGAAGTGCCCCGGAGACAGACAACAAACACGCGACAGCGGAGTGTCTGACTCCAATAAATCAAGACAAGTCTCCCCACGACGAAGACGCTCGTCGAATTCTAGCGCCATCAGGGCGCGGGTAGCGACATGGGCCAGTGCGGGCTGACCGGATTCATCTGTGACTTCTCCGTTGAGAAAGCGCTCCAGATGTCGGCGGAGGGCAGCTACGTGACGTTCGCGCCGCTCCGTTGAACCGGCGTGGTTGGACCACTCGTTTTTTCCATGCTTGTCGTCGCCGTGCCGCATGACGCGGTCTACGGCGCGAAGAGCCAGTGTAGCGCGAGAGAGGGCCATGATCACAGTCTCCACGACGTATCGTTGGTCTGGTAGACCCAAGCCACCGCGCACTCTGGACCTCCGGTGCCGACCATACACACCGGCACAGACCACACCTGGCGCACATACTCAATGAACGACCACGACTTTCTGGACAGATCAGAAGCCGCCGTCTTTCCCTCGTCCTCCGGAGCGATGTAGTCGAGAAAATTGATGGCCACGGAGGTTGGAGCGTTGAGCAACACCGCTTGCTCTATCAGCGCCTCATCCCATTCCGCCACACGACGAGTTTTTTTAGTGACGGTAGTCTGTTCCGTCACCGGACGTCCCACACGCGCACTCACGTCTTCCCATGTCAACTCTTCGGCCATCGGGCCGCTGTTTCCAGCTACCCGAATGGGTAGCGTCCGCATGACGAGAAGACATCTGTTCACCAGCCGTGGTGGCAGACCACAATCAGCCGCGAGCTGTGCAGCGTTAGTGTCGTGATTCGTTACGTAGGGCCACGGCCCGTGAATGAGCGACAGCGCCGATCCCTGCGTCCCCTCCAGCAGGACGTTGCCATCGCTATTCTGAATGATGTCGGGGGTGTTGTCCACCAGCAATCTCGGCCAGACAGAACGAAACTGAGGCGGTACTAAGTTCAGGGGCAAGTCGCCCGCGCGATAAAAGCGCTCCAGTCTGCGCTCGATGCGGGCGATACGTGCCACGCCGACACCCTCTCCCGTGGAGCCGTACCGCTTGTGCGCCTCCCCGTGTACGCCGCCCGCCTCTCTGCGGTGATCTTCCAACACGATACCGGCCAGCCGGTCAATCTTCAAGCGTTCAGTGATGCTGGAATCCACCGATACGATGTCGGCCCATTCCTTCGCCAACTGCTCAACAGAGATGAGCGCACCCCGCCCTAATATCAGCGTGGCCAGCGGATTCACCCACCCGCAGGGAATCGTCTGCATCTTCCAGAGCCGCCCTTTGCGATAAAAAGAGTGTCCGGCATTCGGACCCCCCACGCGTACATGCGTGTCATAGTCCTTAGCCACGTGTGCCACGATGTTGCCCTTACCCTCGGAGCCGTACTGCGCCCCGATGACGGCCAGAATGTCTTTCATTCCTCTCCTCTCCGCGTTGACCAATGAAAAGTTGGTACTTCGAAAATGTCTCTAGTCCAAACAATCCAAACGTGTGAGAATACTCCGGGGACCCAAACACCGTTCTTCCGGTACGGTAATCGGTGTTGTAACGCGATGATCTTGGTCGGGTGTGATTGTCGTATCGTATTGACCCACGCCATATTTCCAGCGAGAACCGTAAACCTAAGCAGTAGCGCGGCTAGCTCAATTCTCGGACGGTGGTACAGGATGCGTGCGATAAATTCACGTCCCAAGTAAAATGGCGGATTTGTGATGATACTTTTTACTCTTCTTGGAAGTGGAGCCGTCAGAAAATCGGCTTTAGTACCGTATCGTTTGCGCGGCATAATATCGGTTGCCACTGTGCGATGATTCTCTCCCAGCACGCGCGCCATTGCTCCATCGCCGCATGCTGGTTCCCATACAACGTCACGCAACTCGATAAAATCTAGTAGAGCAAGCGTCCCCCAGCGCGGAGTCGGATAAAAATCGCGTACAATGCGATCTGAATTAATTCCTCTGCCCCCAAGTAGTACGTGTTCATTTTTCATTTTCTTTCCCGCAAGGTTCCCCAACGTTTGCCTGTTTTGATGTCCACCACAAACGGCACAGAGAACGGAAAATCCCGCGTCATCTCCGATCGTACAGTCTTTATCGTCTCTTTCAATCGAATTGCCGGTGTCTCGATCAAGAGCTGGTCATGCACCTGCAACAGCATGTACACGCTAGAGTGCAGCGCTTCGTGTAGTCTGAGGATAGCCGTGCGCATGACCTCTGCCACACCACCTTGAATGAGATTGGACAGCGCTTTGTGAAACCACATCTCCGGATTTGGCTGATTGAATCTCCGCACTCGGCCAGTCCACAGGCGAATGTAACCGTGCTTTCGCGCATGCCGCTCAATCTGCCGATAAAGGGGCCGGTAGTTCGGATGTAGCTTGTGCATCCGATCCAAGAACTGCTGTGCCCGCTCCAACGTACACCCGATCTCCTCCGCCAGCGACGACGCTCCAGTACCGTATTGCACAGCAAAGTTTATCCGCTTGGCGGAGTCGTATGTCACGCCCAAGTCGGCGAAGTCCTTCGCCGTCATGGCATGCACGTTCTTTCCAGTTCGAAAGGCACCGATCAAGAACTCATCGCGAGCGTAGTGTGCGCCAAGTCTGAGTTCCATCTGGCTGTAGTCTGCTGAAATGAGAAGGTGGTGTGGTCGCGCGATAAAGATGTCCTTCACCTTATACACTTCGGTATACCGAGGGACGGCCTGCAGGTTTGGGTCCTCGGCCGACAGACGTCCACTGATGGTGCCGTGTAACTTGATGTTCGGGTGCAAGACATGGTGCTCGTCCATCCGCTCTTTGTAAGCGCGGTAATAAGCGCTGAGCACTCGGAACCATTGACGGTATGTGATCAGCGCCTTAGGAGCTTTTCCTTTCATCCGCCCCAGAGCGTCTTTGGCTGTACTAAAGACGCCAAGCCAATTTTGTAGTTGTTTGTTACTGTTCAAGTTAATGTTATACCCTGCCATCTTACGAATGAGACGTTCGTACCGTCCTACCTGTTTCTCCGCCTCTTTAGCGTATCGTCTCATGAGCGGCACGTCCAGTAAGAGGCCGCGCTCTTCGAATCTTCGAGAAATGAGTGCGTATCGATTCACTTCGTGCCAAATAGTATCGAGTCTCCATTCGCGTAGCGGCCCAATCATCCGTTCGCGTAACCGCTCTGTATAGTAAACGTCAGCACAGGCGTATGGAGCCACCTCTTTCGGTGATAATTTCCATAGTTCGTGACTCTGAAATCCGAGGTCTGCCATCCTCATTTTCATGGCCAGTTGCGTCTCTCGGGCTGCCGGATCCACGTATCGAGTTGCAGCCGTTTTCAGTTCATAGGATCCGCCCATGAAACGCTCATTCTCGTTGAGCAGGTGCAACATGAGCATCACATCCTCGGCATACTCGGGCTCGCGCATGCTCTCCGCTAGAAGCATATGCACATCGAACTTATTGAAGTTCCACCCCGTCATGATGAGATCACGCCGAGAGAGAACACCTATCAACTGGCGAAGTCGCGTCTTGGATAGATTGTCGCCCGATTCATGTCGGAAGGGAAAGTAGAAGCATCGGCGGAGGCTAGCCGGGGGTATGCCCACGGCTATGCCGCATATGCGCGCTCCGTGCCAAGTGTACAGATCGGTGGTTTCCGTGTCCACCGCCAAACGCTTCGGTTTAGACAAAAGCCGAAGCATAGAGTTTACGTTTTGCTCAGTGACCAGCATAAGTAGCTGCCTTGGACTCGAACCAAGTACGTGGGCGTTCAACCGGGGAGTCTAGTTCCACACGCAGGCACCATTCCGCAGCTACTGTCATCTACCGTCGTCCCTTCTTCGCACCTAGTGACGGCGCCGCCCGGCCACGACCACGCCGCGTCCGAGGAGGAGGAGGAACTTCGTCGTCATCGTCGTCACCGCCACCGGAGCGGTCGAAGGGGACAGTTTCATCCTCATCTTCCCCCTCGTCCTTCTTGGCGAGGCCACCTCTGTATCCGGCGCCGTTCGGATGTGCCCCGATACCCCCGAGCTTCGACGTATCCGAGCCGTTGAACACGTCGTCAATAATGTTCATCTGACAGAAGGTGCCGATGAGCTTTTTCTTGTTGACTCGAATCTTGTCTCCCGGCTCTGCGTCCTCACCGAGCGCCTTCATCGTCTCGATGATCTTCCAGGCCGCGTCGTCCGTCAGGACTGTCCACAAGTTGAAGTCGCGTCCGGCGTACGGCCCCTTAGTAATGACGAACGACCAGACCCACATCGGGTTGTTGTTTGATGAAATCTCCGCCTTTATCCCAACAAGGCGGCCCATATACGGCCCCTTTGGAATTCGACCTCTGCCGCTGACCGTATCCGGCAGCTGAAACTCGAATTCATCATCCCCTCTCTCCGGCTTACTGAAAGCCGCATCTCTTGGTGACATTTACTTCTTCCTCCTCTTGGTGTCTCTGTCCGGTTTGCCGGACTCAGCTTTCACCAACATATCATACAGCGCCGGAAGCGTGGGGTTCACCACAACCGACCCAAGCGCTTTAGCAAATTTGGGTCCGCGTGTCTTGGCCTGAATGATGCCGTCTGGACGCGTCAGCATGCGCCGTTCATCTGCTTCCGCATCGTATTGCAGAAACCAGACGAAGTTGACCATACCCATCAGACTCTTGCAGAGCTTCTGCGTGAGCATAGGCAACACCGCGAGCGGTTCCGCTGTGAGTTGCGCGGCCGCGTTCCGACTCTTGCCAGTAGGCGGATAGACGAACTTGGCGTGCGCCGTCAGAATCAAGTTGATTTCCAAGTCCTTGAACCACCGAAAGAGACGGAGAAGCTGTACAGTACTGGTGCCGTAGTTCTCCTGCCAGATGTCGTCCTCGTCCGTCTGTCTTCCGGCCTTGACCTCGAGCTGTACGATCTCGTCAAGGTTGCGCGTCTGCAGCTCTGTGACGTTGTCAATTACCAACGTTCGCACATCTCCGTACGGCCCCTCCCCATGCTTAAGGTCGTAGTAGAGCTGCCGCAACTCTTCCGTGCTGAGAATATCCACGGCATGAATGTCGCGCCGGTGTGCGATAGAGAGCATGCCCCCTTCGATGTTGGCGAACAATACGGGTGTGAGTGCCTCATGATCCTGCGCGGTCGAGCTCAGGGTCGTCTTGCCCGCCCCCGGCTCTGAATAGATGAGGGCGCTCATCTTCGGACTCTCCGGAACCACGCGATACATCGTCTGCTCTTTGGTCATCGGCTCATACCATGTCGAATTGTGTATCCATCTTACGGCGCTTACGTGGGCGACGGGTATCTAAATAGTCGGTCTCCAACAGAAACTCCGTGTCCTCGTCTCTCAGCTCCGTGAGACAAAACTGACGCGCCCAACATCCGCTACAACCAAACGGCTGGTGTACCCACCGACGAATAACCTGCGGATCACGCGCCATTCGATCGGCGGCTGGAACGACGATCTCACGCCACACGGCTGCGCACTCCGCGTCGGATCGATGCTGACGAATGGTGCGGAACCATTCGATCTGCGCCAGCTTGGGCTGCATCTCAGTCTTGTAATCCCTCGGATCAAGTCGAGCCGCGATGAGCGCACTCTTATATGTCTCCCAATCCGTGGCAATCAGCGCTCGCGACATCGAACCGTCTTTATTTTGTGCGGGCCACTTGGGCGCCAGTGACCTGATCTGCCAGAGGATCGATCCCTCGATATTGAGAGGGATGCCGAGAGCGCGCATGACGTATTGAATCGTCGCGAACTGAAGGTTGATCTCCTCTGCATCGTCCGACTCGAAGGAGCCGCGCGTCTTCCAGTCAACGAGCCACCATCCCGCTGACTTGGGAGCCGCCTTTTCTCGCGCCACCAGATCGGGGATCACCCGATATCCTCTCCATGGCAGCAGAGGCGCGATCAGCTCACGCTCGAAGAGTGGTTTGTTCTGCCAGCGCGCAACCTCCCACGCCGCCAGATCAAAGTGCTCGAGCGCTCGAACGGCGATGGTCACGGCTTCATCGCGAAGCGTCTTGATCTGCGTCTTGATCTCGTCTGTGATGAGAGCACCTCGCGTCTTCGTCTCCTCCAGCGCCCATTTCCGTACGCCTTCTTTGGCCGCAATTGTGTAGAGACTCGGTCGCGCCACGCGCGTCTCGACGTATGTCCGAATTGCGCTCTTGATGGCGCGATGAACGGCAGAACCAAGGTCTACCGCCTCTCGCACGCGCACGGACGTGATGCCGCGCCGATAGGACAAATCCCAGCGATATCCGCAGTTGAGATAATCGAGAATCTGCGTACGAGAAATGGTAAGCTCTCCGATCTTCATGATCCTGCCTCCAAATTTTGATTGACTGTGTATCTGATTCCGTCTCGACGAATCACAGATGCCTTCATAAGGTTGTCGAGTCGCCGATGGACGGTTGTGCGGTGCAGACCGGCTTTCTCCACCAACTGCGCGACCGAGAGCGGACCGTACCTCTCCAACAGCGCGACGAGATCGGCCCCCGCCTCCCTCTCTCCGGGCTTGATCTCCTGTACGCTGACTTCATACTTACCGGGGCGCACGGTCGTGTCTATATGGAATCCTAGAATGGCGCGCATCGCGTCACTCTGGACTTTGAAATGGCGCGCGATGGACGCCGTACCAATCTCCTCTCGTCGTCTGATCTGCCAGCCAGTTTCCATCCACGCGTTGAGAAACTGACTCCCCCACACGTCCTCTCGCTCCGGCGCCTGATCACCCCGTACTGGAAATTTCTCTTTGCTGCTTTTGCGGGTATGGTGCGCAATCAGAAACGCCGTGCCGTAAGTGTCACGAATGGATTTGAAGAGAAACATGTCACGTGCCGTTCCGGCCATGAAGTCCTCCACCGATCCTGCTGAGTAAAGAGGATCGAGCACGACCAAGAGAGGACGCAAGCGCCGAATAGCGGCAATCCACGCACGCACCACATCCTTGTCATCGAACCGAAACCCCCGGTGCTCATGTAGATAGATAGGTAGAGCAGGAGGGCAGTCCACTTCGATCACGCCGGTCTCGGACATCGTGGGCAAGGAAAGGTCAGCTCGACGCGCGACGATAAGCGAGAACCGGTGCGCTGTCTGTCCATGCCAGTCCTCCTGCTGCATAAAGAGCACAGGACCGGCACGCTCGACCGGAAATTGTCCAAGAAATGGCAAGCCGGATGCTATCGAAACGGCTAAGTCTTGTAAGAGCCATGTCTTGTAGCTTCCGGGGGGCGCCACTACCATGCCCACGGTCTGCTCGGGCAACCAGTCCTTCACGAGCCATGAGAGCGGTGTAGCACCGTATTTGCTGAGATACTCGGGCAACGCGATCAGGTCGTACGGGCCGTGCTCCTCTCCCACTCCAGTAGAACGAGAGGCCTGTGCCACGGACTGGACGGTACGTCTGATCTCCTCCTCCGGCAGAGGCGGAGAGTTAAGTCTGTTCCACGCCAGAAGTTGCCCCTCCACCACGTCAGACGGGACGTGACGCCCGAGAAAGTACCCAGCGAGACGCGCACAGGCATCGTTGCGCTCCCCGCTGGACACGCCTCGAAGCAGTCCATCGAGCCAGTGCTCAGAACTGATCGGCGATCGTTCCGGCGACTGAATGAGAAGAGGGGCCATCGCGCCTTGCGTGCGCCACACGTAGGCGCGTCCGTCCCGTCTGGTAGACGGAGGAGCGACGACGTAGCCGCCGTCTCCTCGGATGTCCACACCGGAAGCGACTTTACCAACTGAGTTCCGAGTAGGGCCGGAATAGGCGTAGAAGAAGTGACGACCGCCGCGCGGAGTGTCCGCCGACCGAGCGGTCGGGTGCGCGATCTCCCACGCCGTCACGTCACCGCCCCGGTCAGGATCCACGTCGGCTACCACGAGGCCAGAGACGTGACCCGTCACGATGGCTATGTTGGCGTGGGGATGAGCGTCCCACCACGCGCCAACTTCCCGCTCTGTGGGAAGACGAGTAGTAAACGTCTTCCATTTCACGAGCGGCACCTTGGCGGGTCCCATCGGGATCACACTCCACCCCGCGCGCAGATAGGCGAGAGCTGCAGATTTCACGCGATTGACGAGGTAAAGAACAGTTCGTGTGACGGCACGCGGTAGAGCGCCGCATACGCGAGTATCTGCTCCTTGGTCATCGCTCGTGCTCCCGACTCGTGACGAGAGACCGTGGCGGCGTCCACGCCGATAATTTTGGCGACGTGCTCCTGCGACAAGAGCACTCCGGCTCCCCGCAGCTCAGCGAGTCGGTTATTTAGTTTCCTCGGCATCGATTACTCCCTGAAGGTAACCACGCTTCCACCAGTGCGTCCACGCAAGTGTCTAATTCATCGCAAGAATACGCACCAGCGACCCATCGCGGCATAAGCAACGTAAGTGCGTCATAATCCCGATGCCTCTCGGCGTGAACTATGCCGATCATCGCGATCAGCATGCTCAGTTGTCTCTCTGTGAGTTCAACGAGCCGTGGCACGTGGCTTTCTCCTGAGTTTCTTTCTAATTGACGCCCTCGACTTGACGACAATGGGCCGTTTGATCTTAGGAGCGCCCAACTTCTCTCCTGCCAATTGGCGAGAGATAGCGATCTGCTCCTCTCTGCTTCTCGCCTTCTCCAACCGAGCTCGACGATAATCCGCCGCCTCTCGCTTGGCCCGATTGGCGTCACGTTGCGCCTTGCTCGTGACAAGCAGACGTAATCGAATTACACCAAGCGCCCGATAATCCCACCCATCCTTGGGCCAATCCACGAGAAGATCGGCCGCTTCGTATGTCCTGGCCTTTGCATACTCGCGCTCGTCAGGGGCGACGAAGACCGGCTCGACGCCGACGTAATGCATTCGCCAACCGTCTTTGTATTTGGTCGCTCTGATGTGCTTCACTTTCCGGTCATCCGGAAGGCCAATGGCGGGCAGTCCCTCACCACGAATACGCGGAGTCTTTGCCGTCCGTATAGTGGCGGATGGATGCTTGGCCTCCGCAACCCCAGAGGGAGCGCGGTGCCAGAATCCGGCCTCGTCGCGACGAAGAAACCCGCGCCCCTCCATCGCCTTGAGCCGCGCCGTGATCTGAAACACGGTCAGTCGCAGTGCACCGGCGACGCGTTGTGACGTGGTTCCCACGCCTGGCCGAGAGCTTTTCGGCCACTTCTGAAGGACCATCAAATCGGTCGTGACGGCTTTACGCATGTAACCTCCCCGGTGCGATCAATGCGGACAGTGCGACGCGTACCTGCTCGCGAAATGCCTGCTTGGACGACGGCGACATGTTCTTTTCCCACTCGTCATCCTGCGCTGCGAAACCGGCGGCAGATCGCCGCCACAACGCTTTGGCGATCTCCTCCAGACGACTCTCAATCTCGGCCAACACGAGGGACTCGAGTTCCTGAACGATGACCTGCGCCCGCTCTTTCCATGATTTCTGCACGTCTTCCGACTGTCGCAGCCAATCGATGGTCGAGACGGTGTGACCGAATGCATTCGCCGCATGCACGAACAGATGCATTGCGACCAGCGCGAGCGCTTTGTCGCGAATCACGGCTTCGCCATCAGACGAGCGATCTGCACGATCATCCACATGAAACCGACGACGCCGATGATCGCCGCGATGTACCGAACGTTCTGTGATCTGGACACGGATTCCCTCCAGAGGAGTCTGGTAATGAAGATGAGCGCGCCGATCGCTGCCAGCTCCAGCGACGAGATGAGCAGCGCTGCCGATGGCGTGATCACGGTTGCCGCCCCGCTACGTGTGCGACGAGGGCTGCGAAAGTGTCGAGCGTTTCCTTGACGACGCCCCACTCACTCGGATGTAACCGATATCGCTGAATCATCTTGACGACCTCCGCGCGCGCGTCCTTCACCTGTGGATCGTTGGACCAGTCAGGCAGGAGTCGCGCGTCAAGCAACTCGACGACGCTCGGAAGGTTCTGCGCGATGAGCGCGACGATGGCCTCTGCATCTTCGATGACTTCGGCGCGGTTGAAGCGCTGTCGCGCGACGCGTTCGATCACCGCACGTGAAAGTTCAGCGGGAGTCATAGACAGATGTGGTTAGAGAGATCAGCATGCTTGAGAATCGCACCACAACGTTCACAACGCCCTCGCTGCTCCAGCCAGTCCAGCCGCGCCGTGTCCTCTCCTCCCCGGCTCGCCTCTGCCACGGCGGCGCACAAGGCGTTCAGCTCGTCTTGCGTGAACGACCAACGCAGCCGAACCCTTTCTGTGGAACCATGCTCATATTGACGTACCTCGTCCATGAAGCGTTCATGCGCAAGGTTGCGGATACCGTTCACCTTCTCGTCGGTGCGCCAATCGGAAGTGCTCATGGGGCGTTCCTCTTCGGTAGCGGCGGGTACTCGCGGTCGCGCCAATAGAGAATGTCGGCGATGATCTCGTCAGCCACTTGCACGCCGAGCGTATCGTAGATACGGGACGCTGTGAGAACGCGATTGGCCAGTCGTAGCAACGCCTCGCGGACAGCGGTGCGCGTGTCCTGTGCGATCTTCGCACGCTCGGCGGCGACTAACGTAGCGGCAAACTCGCGGGCGAGTTCAACGCTCGCAGCCCCCGGCCAATACCCCTTGTCTACGAGAAGGAAGTTGAGACGATCCCGCATCTGCTCATCCGTCGCGTCCGCACGGAGCGGCTGCGAGGGATCGTAGGACAGCGGGGTGTCATGCATCTGAAGTCTCCGGGCCACGCAGCAGTTTGTTGATTCGTTGCTTCTGACTGATCGAAAGAATCGGCTCTGACCACGTTCGGCCGGTCAACATCAACTCATCTCGCATCCTCGCCAACTGTCGCAGCAGATCGTCTGCCAACAGCCGGTAGCCATCGGCGCGAGCGTGTTCTTCGTAGGCCGCGAGAGCTGGATACGCCAGTGGATCGTGCGTAAGGTCAAGCACGAAATACTCGCACTCGTGGTGTCGTCGGTGTCTCCTACTACTGCCATCTGTCCGACGAACGACGAACTTCCGGTAAAGTCCTCGTGTCTTGTCACTCATTTCCCGGTTCCTCCTTCTCCGCCACGTCGGGAACGCCGAGCGCGCGGAGGAGATCGTCGCGCAGCACAAAGAAGTCCCCTATTTTGAGAACGGAGAGATTGCGCATTGTCACAATCTCGTCATCAACGTCGTCATCCTCGTATCCGGGCAGCGCCATCACTCGCGCTCTCACGATCTCGTCCTCCGTTACCCTCGGCGCAGCACGGAACGCGGCGTCCAAATATCTTGCTCCATCTATCATCGCTTCGTGCGAAGCATGACACATCGCCTCGGTCGGTACCGGCTCTCCGTTCTCGTTCGCCGGGAGCCGGAGGAGAATCGTGCGCGTGGAATCGGTCATCGCAGCTCCCGGAGCACGGAGAGGAGTCGTATTGAATCGGTTAGTCCTAGATAAGCAGCTCGGAGCATCTCCGGCGAAAAGATTACAGCACCCTCCCCATTCACTGGGAGCCGGAGCAGGATGGTGCGCGAGGGGTCAGGCATCGGTGGGCTCCTCCACGATGATGTCGGCTTTCGTGCCGATCTGTTCTTGATAGCGCAACACACTTCCGTCGGAGTAAGCGTGGGCGTAGGAATCGGCGAGATAATATTGTGGGTTCAGGTTCCCATCAATGATGTGCTCTTTCGGAGCGAGCGGCCCATCACCCCCCGGTTCGAGTGTCGGACGCTGGACCCAAACCTCGACGCCGTGGATATGTGCCTTGACGAAGAGTTTGCGACCTCTGGGTATGTTCACGGTTCCAGGCCCTCCTCGGCTTCGAGCGCCATCCAGAGTGCGGCGAGGATGCGGGCGTCACGTTCCTCTCCCCGAGGATAGGCGAACGAGCCAGACCGCTCGCTCCAAGGCACCATATGGACGTGCGATATGGCACGCATCCGCATCAGGGTACACCGGTCTTCCGAGATGATATCTTCAGCCATCAAACAGCGGGCCATCGCGCACAATCCCCACGTCATCGGCTCTCCTTCGTCGAGCCGCCGCGCGATCTCGCGCCACGCCTGCGCTTCGGTGAGTTGGCGTTTCACTATTCCGTCTTCTCCGACTTAGAGGCGAACGTTTCACACTCACAGGCCATCGCGCGACAGCGGCCCGTACCGTTGTCGTGCGCCGTCTGAGGATGGTCACAGTAGGCGCAACGCAGTTTGTGGACGCCGGGATCGGCCGCGCCCTCACGACGGCCGAGCGTCAGGCGATCCTGCTCGCGGAGCCGATCGGCGATGCGCTTGAGCTGTGGGTTCGCCAGCGCCCAGTGGTGGTGCAGGCGGTCCATCTCGCGGAGCATCAGAGTGTTGCTGTTCAATTGCGTGGCGATCGCTTCCCAGTGTTTGACTCCAGCCGACGCGACGACGTCGAGATCGGCTCGCAAGCCACCGTCCATGCTCCGAAGTTCAGTGAGGGCGACGGTGAGTCCGAGGCGGTCGCGCACGAAGCCACGCGCCGACCGTGACCAGAGAAGGATGACAACGGTGAAAAGGTCACCCAGTAACAGCCCGGCGAGGAAGGCGTAAAGCATTCGACGAATCTCCATTGCGATGAGGGGCGGATCGGAGCGGCGCGAAAGTACGAGACTGGAAGCGTATCGCCGTCGTAGCGCCAGATCGAGCCGCCGACACGGCGCGCCTCAATGAGAGTCACCTGATTTCCACAAGCCGCGCGTTCACGCACTGCGTGACGTTTTCCTTTACCCACTCGATGTAGCAACGCTGGCATGCGTTTCCGGTATTGGCCGTCGGGTTCGTGGTGTCGGAGATGCGGAAGATCGGCACCAGCCCGTGCACTGGGCATTCGCCCATCTCGATGAGGACGCTCATAGGAGATTGACGTCCGGGTGTGAAAGCCAGCGCTCGAGCACTTCGAGGTCGTGCTCAGACGCACACGCCTCGTATCGATTCAGTGCACGACGCGTCTCCTCGGCCGCGAGTGACGGGGTGAGCCGGTCAAGTCGGGTGCGAATCTTGGCGATCAACCTCTTCTGAGCGGGGGTCACTGGATGATGGGCTCCCACCGGACGCGGAAGAGGCCGCGCGGTGACTTGCGGCGGAGCTGAATGACGACGCGCCCGGCGTCGGCGAGGGTGAGCGCCGCGCCGCGCGAGTGAGTGCGGGAGCGGGAGCCGTCGGGCAGTCGGACGCGACGGCGGTAGAGCTGGGTGATGCGGTACATGGTTTCCCCGGTGTGTCGGATTTGAGGACGAGACCGCCGGACGGCGGCGCACACAGGGACGAAAAAACGCGGGAGGAAGGCGCGCAATACCCCCCGGTGCCATGTAGCGGTCAGTGCGGCACGCGGGGCCTTTGCCGGGTGGGACGAGAGAGAGGGAGAGGGTGTAGCGTGAGTGTAGCGGTGTAGCGTAGGGGAGAGCGCGCGCGGGGGAGAGAGGGTGTAGCGTGGGACGTGCGGTGTAGCGTGTAGCGTGGGACGTGCGGTGTAGCGTGAGTAGGGCGAGCGGGGGGCGACCGGGACTGTAGCGAGCAGGGTCTACCCCCCTTTTTAGGGGGTAGCCCGGCTGCTGCTAGTCCCGGCTAGGTTTGAGGGGGTATTGTGTGGCTCGGTGGGAGGGGGGTAGATTGGGGGTATGATGACACGATCGCAGCGTCGGTGCAACGCCCGAGCCGTTGCCCGAAAGAGCAAGGGAACGGGAAAACGGACGAGAGGGGTGAAGCAAGTACACGAGCTGACGGCCTCGCAGGAGCGGTTCTGTCAGTTGATCGTCGCGGGAGAGGGTCAGCAGGCGGCGTACGAGAGGGCGTATGCCTCCACGGGGAGGACGGCGGCGGAGGGAGCGGCGCGCCTCCGGAAGGACCGGAGAATTGAGGCGCGAATCGCGGAGCTGCGGAAGCCCGTCGTGGAGGAGGCGCAGCTCACGCTCAAAGAGCACCTCAGGGAGCTGAAACGGCTACGCGAGCTGGCCCTTGAGAGGGATCAGGTCGGCGTAGCCGTCACGGCCGAGAACTATCGGGGCAAAGCGAGCGGGCTTTACACCGAGCGGGTGCGGGCGGAGATCGGGCTCACGCTCGAGCAACTGGTCAGCGGAGACGCAGCTGCCCGATGAGCTCCTCGTTGGCGGTTTCTTCGGCTTCGCTCCAGCAGTCGTCGTCCCACTCGAGGATGCCGTCTTGCAGGCGTTCGGCCCAACGCTGCGCCTGTTTGGCGGTCAGCTTGGCGGCGATTTCGGTATGACGGAGCATGTCGTCGTCGCCGAGTGCGCCGCAGACCGACTCCGCGATGCCACTGCGCGTTTCGGTCGAGATGGGGAAGACCTGCCCAACGCGAAGCGTCGGGATGGTGGAGCGGTGGATGAGCCGAATCAGGTCGAGCGCGATGTCGTCGGCCCGCTTCCACGAAGAAACCTCGATCTCGATGAAGATGCGCCCTCTGGTCGTCATGGCTGTTCTCCCCGGTTGTGGCCGGACTTGAGACCGGCCCGTGGTTTACGCTCTCCCTCTCGGGGGAGAGCGCTCTCACCCTACTTGCTGGCGCGCTTGATGCCGTGCCGCTTGGCGAACGCCAGAACGGCGGCCGAGGGGTTGTGGACTTCGCCTCGGACGAGCATGCCCCGGAGACGAGCGTCGTGACCCTGCTTGAACGTGCCGGTGACTTTGGCCTTGCAGCCGCAGAGGCACGGGTTGAGGAGCGCGGAGCGGACCTTGGCTTGCGCCTTGGCGGAAGCGGCGGGCTGCTTGTGCTTTGCCACGGGAACCTCCTTGTTGGCGACCTCAGTCGCCGGTTCGGCCTTCGCAGGTGCGACGGCCGTCTTGCGGTAGCGCGTGCTCATTTCTCTCTGTGCTTCGACCGTCGGCTTCGTCCGGGCGATCCGGTTGGGGCTCGTCACGGGGAAGAAGTCCGCGAGGAGCGTGTCCTTGGCGCTTGTCGGAGCTTTTGTTTGCGCGCGCTCGGCGCGGGCGTTCATTTGGGCGAGTTTCTGCGTGGCGCTCATGGTGGTTCCCCCCGGTTTGGGCCGCGTCGTTGCGGCCGACGGAGGAAAGAAAAAGCATGGACCGTGCTCGCGCAAGTATTCCTGCGCGGGCAGTTTGAGCGGGTTTTGCGTCCGGAGAGCGTCACGCGGGGGGCAAGAAGGGTAGTTTGGGCCGTCCGTGGCCTCTTGGCCCCCTCCCCTCTGAGCGTTTGGTTTGGCCGAGGAGACTGCTCGAGTGCTGTTTGGTTCGGGAGCACCCCTCAGAGACGATTCGGTTGTGCGCATCCCGGACCTCGAGGTCTGAGACCACGCAACCAAACAGTCCCAAACTCCCAAATACAGTGATTCGCAGCCAGGAGGACCCATCGCTTGGGACCGCTAAGGCCATAGAGGAGGGCCGGGCTTCGATCATCAACAAGCGCGCAACTTTTCCTTTCTGTTTGATATTCTCAGCCATATGAATAAAGCCGTACAGCTCATAACTGAGTGGCGTAAAGACGCCGTGAAATTTGTGCGCGACAACTTCAAGATAGAGCCAGACAAGTGGCAGATCGCCGCACTCCGGGCGTTCTCCTCTACGGACGCTCGCGATCAGCGTATCGCGATGAAGGCGTGCAAGGGACCCGGTAAGACGGCGGTACTGGCGTGGATGATATGGAATTTTCTCAGTTGTTTCGGCTCAGTCGGAGAGCACCCAAAAGGTAAGGCCACCGGCATCACGGAGCAGAATCTCGACGACAACCTATGGCCGGAGTTGTCCAAGTGGCAGAAACGCTCTCCCTATCTCACGCACGCCTTTACGTGGTCCAAGTCTCGCATCTTCGCTAACGAGCACCCGGAGACGTGGTTCTTCGCGAAGCAGGCGTGGCCCAAGTCTGGAAATCCGCAGGAGCAGGCCAACACGTTGGCGGGACTTCATGGAAAATTCGTCCTCTTCGTGATGGACGAGTCGGGCGGCATCCCGACTCCGGTGTCCGCGACCGCCGAGGCGGGTCTGGCGAACGCCGATCTCGAGGGTGCGTGGGCCAAGTTGGTGCAAGCGGGAAATCCGACGCATCTGGAAGGTCCTCTCTACGACGCTTGCACCGTTCACTCTCATCTCTGGGCTCTCATAGAGATCACCGGCGATCCCGACGACCCCGATCGTTCGCCCCGCATCTCCAAGGTCTGGGCGCGGCAGCAAATTGACATGTACGGCGCGGACAATCCGTGGGTACTGGTCAACGTCTTCGGTAAGTTCCCGCCGTCCTCGCTCAATGCTCTGCTCGGCCCGGACGAGGTGCGCGCCGCGATGCATCGTCATCTTCGGGATGACGACTACTCCTTCGCTCAGAAGCGCCTCGGAGTGGATGTCGCCCGGTTCGGGGACGACCGCACCGTCATTGCCCGTCGTCAGGGACTCTGTGCTTCGTTCCCGTTTGACATCATGCGCGGTGAGCGTACCACCTCTATCGCTGCCCGCGTGCTCTACACCAAGCGGGAATGGGGATCGGAGATGGAACTGATCGACGACACCGGACACTGGGGACACGGTGTCATAGACAATCTTCTCGCCGCTGGACTGTCTCCCATCGGGGTGCAATTTCACGCCCCCGCTCTCAATCCGCGTTATCGCAATCGCCGCGCTGAGGGGTGGCTGGAGATGGCGGACTGGGTGAAGCGTGGTGGCGCTCTGCCGGACGTTCCCGAGCTGGTCGCGGAACTGACAACGCCCACTTACACCTTCGCCAACGGCAAGTTCATTCTGGAGGAGAAGGACCAGATCAAGGAGAGACTCGGCCGATCCCCTGATCTCGCCGACGCGCTGGCTCTCACCTTCATGCTGCCGGAACTTCCCGCCTCCGACGTTGTCCGAGCACGCATCGGCTTCGTCAGTACGCGTGTGGATGGCTTCACGGGAAACGTCGTGGAGCACGACTATGATCCTCTCGCCGAGGTCACATCATGAGCCTGCCGACATGGGCCGTCTCCCTTCTGCTGTGGGCCAACGGTGGGCTACTCGCCGTCGCCTTCGGGCTGCTGTATCGGCAGGTCGAGAGTCGTCGCATCGAAGAGAGTATCACGGCGGCGGCGACGTCGCTCCGTGAAGAGCTGCTGACGACCAACCAGCGGTTGGAGCTGCTGGAGCGCGAGGTCTTCGGGTTCAATGGTGAGGACGGGTTGCGACAGATCGTGCACGCGCTCAGGGAGGAATCAACATGAAGCTCTCAAAAAACCGGCTCAAACTGTCCAGCGGTAAGATCATCAAGTTCAAGTCCGCCAGGAAACGCGCCAACTGGGAGCGCGTCGCGCAGGCGTACAAGCACGGCTGGCGTCCCAGAGGCAGGAAATAGTGTTCGCGCGTGAGACGCTCTCTCCTGAGCTCATCGAGGAGCTGACGCCGCTACTTCAGCAGCACTGTACCGAGGTAGAGGACGAGTCGCCGCTCGACGTGGACTGGGAGCGTTACTACGCCGCCGCCTCGACTCTGCGTCTCTATACGGTGCGTCTGGAAGATCTGATCGGATACGCCAGCTTCTTCGTCGTGCGCAATCCGCATTTTCGTTACTCGTTGCAAGCGCTACAGGATACTTTGTTTTTGAACCCTTTCTACAGAGGCCGGTTCATTGGACCCCGATTCATTGAGTGGTGTGACCGGCAACTCGCTCTGGAGGGGGTACAGAAGGTGTATCATCACGTCAAGACGGCGCACGATTTCGGACCGATGTTGGAGATGCTCGGATATTCATGCGTGGAGCTAGTCTACGCGAGGAGACTGGATCATGGCGGCGTTCGCGGCGATGGCGGCGATGTCTCTGAGCTCGCTGGTCATGCAGAATCAGGCAACGCAGGAGGCGAAGGGCATCAAGCCGCCCCCTCCCGTCAGGCCGCCCACGCCGGAGCTCGATCTGATCGAGCAGCGGCGGCGTCGCGCGGCGGCGGTCGTTGGGCGACAGAGCACTAATTTGACGGGCGGACTCACGACGAGTGCGCCGACGCAACGCAAGACGTTGCTGGGGCTGTAACGAATGACTGAATCGCGGCGACAAATCTACGAGCGACTGCGCGTGCAGCTCAAGAACGAGCAGGCGTCATTCGTCTCGCACTGGCGCGAGCTGAACGACTACGTCCGGCCGCGTCGTGGACGCTTCTTCACCTCGGATCGCAATCGGGGCGATCGGCGCACGCAGAAGATCATAGACAGCACCGCCACTTTGGCAGCGCGGACACTCAGCGCCGGGATGATGTCGGGCCTGACGTCACCCGCGCGGCCGTGGTTCCGTCTGACGACATCCGACCCCGGCTTGGCGGAGTCCGGCGACGTGAAGGAGTGGCTCTACTACGTCACGCAGCGACTCGGCACAATCTTTCTGCGCTCGAATCTCTACAATGTACTGCCCATCATGTACAGCGACCTCAGCGTCTTCGGCACGGCGGCGTTCGGCGTGTTTGAAGATCTGAAAGACGTCATCCGCTGCACGTCGTATCCGATCGGTAGCTACATGATCGCTAACGACGAGCGCGAAGTCGCCAACGTCTTTATGCGCGACTTCGAGATGACGGTGCGGCAGATCGTGATGAAGTTCGTGCAACAGCCGGACGACACGATGGATTGGGGCGCCGCGTCGCGGAGAGTCAAGGAGCTGTGGGATCGCGGGCAGACGGAGGCGTGGATCCCTGTGGCGCAGGTCGTCACGCCCAACGATGAGTATCACTCCGGCGTGACGCTGAGCAAGTTCAAAGAGTTTCGCTCGTGCTATTGGGAGACAGGCACGCGTGAGGACGACCGCTTTCTGGACGAGGCGGGATTCGACGAGTTTCCGGTGCTCGCGGCGCGATGGGAGACGACGGGTGAAGACATCTACGGTACAGATTGCCCCGGCATGACGGCGCTCGGTGACATCAAGCAGCTTCAGCTCGGTGAACGGCGGGCGCTGCAGGCCGTTGAGAAGTCGGTCAATCCGCCCATGGTGGCGCCGCCGGGTATGCGTAACTCCAAGCTTACCATTCTGCCCGGTGAGGTCAGCTACGTGCAGGAGGCGGCGAACCAGTCGTTTCGCCCGGCGCACGAAGTCAACTTCGATCTGCAGAAGTTGGAGTTGAAGCAGGGACAGGCACGTGCGCGCATTCAACGCGCTTTCTACGAAGACCTCTTTTTAATGATGACGGAGCTGGATCGGCGCGAGATCACGGCACGCGAGGTGCAGGAGCGACATGAAGAGAAGCTCTTGGTGCTCGGTCCGGTGCTGGAGCGGTTGAATCAGGACGTCTATGATCGGCTGATCGATCGAGCGTTCGGCATCGCGTATCGGCGCGGCTTTATTCCACCGCCGCCAGAGCGGCTGCAAGACGAGCCGCTCAAGGTTGAGTACATCTCGCTCATGGCGCAGGCGCAAAAGTCGGTTATGCTTGGCGGATTGGAGCGTTTCGCGCAAGACGTCATGCAGATCGCCTCAGTCGATCCGTCGGTGCTTGACGTGATTGATCGAGACGCCATGATCCGAGAGTTGGCGGAATCCACCGGCGTGCCGCCGCATCTCACGTTGCCGGAAGAGACCGTCGCAGAGACGCGAGCGGCGCGTGCGCAGGCGGCGCAACAGCAACAAATGGCCGAAAATATGAAACAGCTCGGTGTCGGCGCCAAAAATCTTGCGGCGGCTGATACCACCAAGAAGAGCGCCTTGACCGACTTGCTCGGCGTGGCGGCTCCAACCGAGGAGATGATGCAATGAGCGCGAACACTCTCAGCAAGACGTTTTCCGCTATCGGAGCGGGATCGGCTCTCTTTCTGTCCATCGGAAAAAAGCTCTCCTACTCAGCCAGCGTCGCGGGCGGCGAGCAGTTTCTCGGCTATCTCGTGTTGCAGCGTTCACGAGACGGCGGGCTGACGTGGCAGGAGGTCATCAGCTCCGTGGACATCGAAGATGACACGTCGGTGGCGGGGACGCTGATCGTCACACATCCGTCCGGCGAGCATTTTCGTTGGAAGGCGCTCGCGATGGACGGCGCTGACCCCGGTCCGGCCAGTGACGACGTCATCACCGTCGTCTCCGATGTCGTCATCGGAACGCGCACACGCGTATGCGCAGCGGGCTCTCGCGCGGGGGCGACGGCGGGTTTCGTGGTGACCGGCATTGATACTGGGCACGCCGCGACGCTGCCTGAGAATAAGACGGCCTCGACTCTGGTGGTGCCAGTTCCGTTGGATCCCGGTGAGACGATCACGGCGTTTCGCGTACTCGGAGCGCTGCAGGCGGGCACCGCCAAGCCCACGGTGCTCAACGCCAGTCTTCTGGCTCTCACCGGCGGAGCGGCGGGCGTGGTGGAAACTGAGATCGCCGCGATCGTTGAGCTGGAAGTTGAAGCGGACACTCCGCTCACGGCGGTGAACGCCGGAGTGGACGAACTATCGCGCGCCATTGTGGCGGATGAGACGGTCTGCGTGCTCATCACCGGCACGACGTTCAACGACGCCGCGTCCACGGCTGAGATACTGGGCATCGAGGTGACGCTTGCTTGAACCGCGCGCCGCTACGGGCAACGTCGCTTCGCGCGCGCAGGTGGACCGCGCGGAGCGCATCGAGAAGCGACGACAGCTTCTTGACGATCAGGATTTCACGGCGCTGCTCGATCTGCCGTCAGGACGGCGTTTTCTGTGGCGGCTGCTGGCGCATTGCAAGACGTTCGAATCCATCTTCGACGGACACGGATCAAAGATGAGTCATAACTCGGGGATGCAGGACGTCGGACACTTCGTCCTCGGCGAGATTCAGCGCGTCCGACCGGAAGCGTTTCAACAGATGCAGCAAGACGTCAAACTACGGGAGCAAACTGATGCCTGATCCAACGCCTGAGGAGGCCCTCGCTACCGCGCAAGCCGACCTCAAGAAGGCGAATGAAGATCTGACGGTGCTTCGCACCCGCTACACGCCGCCGGAGAAGGGAGAGTACAAGTTCGAGTTGCCGAAGGACGGACGGCTCACGGGAGAGCACACGAAGAGGACAGCGGCTCTAGCGGCCAAGCTGGGACTCTCACAGACGCTCGCTCCGGAGTTGATCACGTTTCTCGACGCCGAATTGAAGCAACGCGACGAGACATTTCTCTCCGACAACGGTCCTGACGGATCGGCGTGGAAGAAGCGCACCGAGGAGTGGCAGGCGCAGGCGTTGGCCGACACTGAAATCGGCGGAACGCCGGAGAAGCTCACGGTGAGTGCCGAGATGGGTCGGCGCGTGTTGGACGGGTTCTTTTCGAAGTCTGTCAAGGAGTTCTTTGACGCGACGGGGTTCGGATCGCATCCCGACGTGCTACGAGGATTTGTCAAGCTGGGACGGCTGCTGGAGGAGGGCAAGATGTTTCCGGTCACCCAGAAGTCGGACAGCACCAGAAAGTCCAACGAGGAAGTCTTCTTTGGAAAACCGGCTGAGAAGGCGACCTGACAACTACGGAGTTCATCGCACCATGCGAAATACCCTGAAGTGGGCGGCGATCTTTCTCATCGCGCTGGCGCTGACCGTCGCGCTGGGAGCGCCGCCGCTGAATCTCGGACTCGATTCATTTCCGCTGATCATCGGCGCGACGGTGGGTGGCACCGTCATGACGATGGCGGATTGGGCAAAGACGCTCGATCCGAACGGAAGACCCGCGCGCATCATCGAGATGCTCACGCAGAAGAACGAGCTGCTCGATGACGCGATGTTCATGGAAGGCAATCTGGAGATTGGACACCGCACCACGATCCGGACCGGACTTCCGACGGCCTACTGGCGGCTGCTGAACGTCGGAACGCCGCCCAGCAAGGATACCACGGCGCAGGTCACGGAGAGCTGCGGCATTCTGGAAGCGCTCTCCAAGATCGACGTCGAAGTGGCGAATCTTGGCGGCAACCCGGCGTCGGTGCGGCTCAGCAAGTCGCGCGCCTTCGTCGAGGCGATGTCGCAGGAGATGGCGCAGACGCTCTTCTACGGCAACGTGACCAGCGCACCGGAGGAGTTCAACGGTCTGTCGGTTCGCTATTCATCGTTGTCGGCCGCGAACGGCAAGAACATCGTGGCCGGGGGCGGCGCGGGCGACGACAACAGCTCGATCTGGCTCATTTGCTGGGGGCCGGAGAAGGTCACGGGTATCTTCCCGAAGGGCTCGACGGCGGGTGTGCAGCACAAGGACTACGGCGAGCAGCTCATCGCCGACGCTACCGGCATCGCGGGCGCCGTACTTCCGGCGTTCGTGGACCTCTGGCAATGGAAGTGCGGGCTCGTGGTCGAGGACTGGCGCTACGCGGTGCGCATTTGCAACATCGACATCTCGGCGCTCGTTGCGGAGTCCAGCGACGCCAATCTCACCAAGCTGATGACGAAGGCCATTCATCGGCTGCAGGACACCGGTGGGAAGGTCGCGTTCTATGCCAACCGAACCATCGTCGAGTTCCTCGACATTCAGCGGCAGGAGCGCGTGCAAACGGGCGGTCAGCTCGGCTACGGCGTCGTAGACGGCAAGAATACTCTGACGTTCCGGGGCATTCCGATTCGCACCTGTGACGCGCTGCTCGAAACCGAAGCTACCGTCTCGTAACTCACTCGGAGAACTACTACCATGTTCATTGACGCGCAAAATCGCTTTTCCAACGCCCAGAGCATCACAACCGGCTCTGGGTCCGGCTCTGCGCCGGGGGTCGTCTCGACGAACCTCGTTGATCTCGGAGCCGAGCGTCGCATCGGCACCGGACGAGGACTGCACATCGTCATTCTCGTGACGACAACGCTGGCGTCGAGCGGCGGCAACGACGCGATGGATATCAATCTGTACTCCGACGCCGATTCGGCGTGGGGTTCGGCGACGTTCCGCCAGCGGGTAGCGACGCTGGACGCCGTGGCTCCCGCTGGAACGCTGGTGATCGGCACGATTCGACCGAACATACTGAACGAGCGGTACATCGGCCTGTATTACATTTCGCAGACGTCGGACGCTTTCTCGGCGGCGGGTATCACGGCGTTCATCGCCGATCAGGACGACATCGATGCGTGGGTCGCTTACGCCGCGAACTACACCATCAGCTAAGGAGCACTGACACATGAAAGTTCGAGCCACGCGGAAGGGCTACTTCGGTGAGCGACGCCGCTCGGAGGGAGAGTTGTTTGAGTTTCCTGACGATCGGACTCTGCCTTCCTGGGTGGAGGTGGTCACCGAAGCAGTCCTCGCACCGTCCGCACCTTCCAGCGAGGACGGGCCTGAGACCCTGTCGGAAGCGGCAGGGGTCACGAAGAAGAAAAAGAAGAAGACCTGAGGGAGTGCAGCGGTTTGAACGGGCGGGCCGAGCCCTCATCGGCCCGTCCTTCAGGCGAGGAGTAATGTATGAGCGGCGCAGCGGTTCTCATTCTCTCGGCGGCGACGGCGGCGCCCACTACGGGCGAGGCGCACGAGCCGAGACGCGATCAGCGAACGTTTCAAGCCATCGTCGAGACCAGTTCCGGTGACGGAACGGCGACGATTGAGATGTACGGTTCTGACGTTCCGCCCACGGCGGGCGTCGGCAATAACGGCGTGCTGCTTGGCACCATTGGACTCTCGGGCGCGTCAGGAACGGCAGACGGCTTTGCGTCCGTCACGCCGTGGCGGCACGTCTGGGCCAAGCTGACGGCCATCTCGGGAGCGGACGCCTCGGTGGACGTCTGGATGGGCGTATGATCTCCACTAACCCAAGAGTGACCGGCATCGCGCCGCGCGAACCGAGCGTCGTCAAGGCGTTCGGTGCTGATGTTCCGGTCGCGACGGATCGCGACGGTATCTGCGCGGCGCAGCAGCTCGTCGGCGCGGGTTCGCTTGTGCTCGATGGCGTGGGAGTCTCGGGCGGCGCGTATGCGTGTGGCTTTACTGGCGGACGCAAGATTACGGTCTACTCGGCCGGTGATCTCAGCGCGCGCACTTTCACCATCACAGGGACGGACAAGGACGGCGCGGCGCAGACCGAAGACATCGTTGGACCTGACACGACGCCGACCACGAACACCGGAACCAAGCACTTTCAAACGGTCACCGACGTGTCGGTGGACGGCACGGTCGGCACCGACGTGGAGGTAGGATTCGCGGCGTCGCTCGTCTGTCTCTTTCTGCGCGACGGCGCTGCGTTCGATCTTCGGCCGACGAACGGTGAGACGGTGATCATCGCGCTCTACGGCGCGACAGGCGTCGGGTTTGGCGATCGCGCGGCGCTCAAACTCGTCGGTCCGGCGACGGGCACTTTCACGTTTGCCGACGGCACCACGCCGTCTGATGCGCGCGTGTACTTCGCGGGCGGCACCGAACCGACCGTGACCGTCTCGGGAACAGATTGGTTCGAGTTTGTTTGCATTAGCGACGCGACTAGCGGCGACACACTCTGGTACGCCATCGCTGTCGTTCAAGACATCAAGGTATAAGACCATGGCGCTCTCCAAGACGTCCATCTGCAATTTGGCACTGCTGCATCTCGGTCACTCGAAGCGATTGGCGAACGTAGAGAGCGATCAGACGGCGGCGGCGAACATCTGTCGCACCGTCTACGATCAGGCGCGTGATGAGGCACTGCGTGATTCTCCGTGGCCGTTCGCTGCGCAGCGCGGCGCTCTCGGGCTCGTTGAGGCGAACCCAAATGCGGAGTGGGCCTACGCTTATCGCTATCCGGATGACTGTCTTTTTCTTCGTCGTCTGCTCAGCGATACGCGAGATGACGGCGTGCATGTATCCTACCGTCTGGGGCAAGACGACGAGGGTGAGCTGATCTTCACAGACCGCGCCGACGCTGAGGCGGAGTGGACGGTGCGTGTCGAGGACACCGGACGTTATCCGCCTGACTTCGTGCAGATGCTATCGTCATTGATCGCGGCGTATGCGGGACCGGCGCTTACCGGTGGTGATGAGTTCAAGCTCAGCGAACGCGCGCTTCGGATGTACGATTGGGCGCGAATGCGAGCACGAGCGAATGCGGCGAACGAAGAGCAACCTGATCAAGAAGCGGACGGCGCGCTTCTCCGCGCTCGTGGCTAATCTCGCGCAGCGCTCGTTCGCCAGCGGCGAGATCGCGCCGTCGCTCTTTGCGCGTACCGATCAGGTCAAGTATGCGACCGGATTGCGCACGTGTCGCAACTTCATGGTGATGCGACATGGCGGCGTGACGAATCGTCCGGGGACACAGTTTGCGGATACTACGAAGAGTAGCGCAGCGGTGCGACTCGTCAAGTTCGTGTTCAATGCTGCGCAGACTTACGTACTGGAGTTTGGTCATCTGTACGTGCGGTTCTATCAGTCAGGGGCGCGCATCGCGTACGAGATTGCGTCGCCCTACGCGATAGGAGAACTTTGGGACCTAAAGTTCGTGCAGTCGGCCGACGTCATCACTGTGGTGCATCTCGATCATCCGCCGTACGAGCTGAGGCGACTAGGACATACGAGTTGGACGCTGACGGCAGCAGATTTTAGCAACCCAATCGATCCGCCGACAGAGCTGGTAGTTTGGGATGCCGTGGGGAACGGCGCATGGCTGAAGGTTACGACGATCGATGCTGAGACGGGGAGCGAGAGTCTGCCGTCGGCGGCTCAAGAGTACGAATACGACGGCGCCATTGGGCCGAATCCTCAGTTGATGTGGACCGCCGTGCCGGGCGCAAGTTTCTACAACGTGTACATGTCCGTCGGTGACGACGATCAAGGATCATTCGGTTTCGTCGCGTCGGTGACGGCGCCGCGTTACAATATCGTACAGCAGGCGGCACCCGACTACCTCAACGCACCGCCGGTCGCGCGTGAGCCTTTCTCCAGTGAAGACAACTATCCTTCCGCCGTCGGTTACTATCAGCAACGACAGTGCTTCGCGAGCACGCGCGCGGCGCCGACCGCCGTCTGGACGTCGCGCTCAGCCGACTATCTCAATCTCGGCATCTCGACGCCGCTACAAGACGACGATGCGGTTACCTTCAGTCTCGTCGGACGACAGGTCAACGGCGTGCAGCACTTATTGGATCTCGGACGGCTTGTGCTCTTCACCGACGCGGGTGAATGGGTCATCGCCGGAGACGCCGCCGGGATTCTGCGACCGGGGGAAATCAATCCTCGGCAGTACAGTTACAACGGCGCGCATCGCCTGTCACCCGTTATCATCAACGATACGGCAATCTACGTGCAAGCACGCGGAACGATTCTGCGCGATCTGGCGAGCGACGTCTCAACGGAGGGTTTCAAAGGCAGCGATCTGACCATTTTTAGCGCGCACCTTTTCGACGGCTACAGCATCGTTGATTTGGACTATCAACAGATTCCGCAATCTGTCATCTGGGTCGTGCGCTCAGACGGCGCTCTTCTCGGACTAACCTACGTCAAAGAGCAGCAGCTCTGGGGTTGGCATCGGCATGACACCGACGGTTTCGTAGAAAACGTCTGCGTGGTGCCTGAAGGGAACGAGGATCGCGTATATCTAGTAGTGCGTCGCGTCATCAACGGGCAGACTAAGCGGTATGTCGAGCGAATGGCATCGCGATTCTTCTCTGATATCGCAGATGCCTTCTTCGTGGACAGCGGATTGTCGTATGACGGACGCGACGCAGGAGCGGAGAGTGGTATCACCATGACACTCTCCGGCGGCACGGAATGGGACAGCGCCGAGACGCTCACTATCTCGGCCAGCGACGATTTCTTCGGTTCCGATGACGTCGGCAACGCCATCTTTCTGCACGCTGATGACGGAGCGGTTGTTCGGTTCATGCTCCGAGCGTACACCAGTCCCTCGGTCATGACGGGACGCGCGACAACTACGGTGCCGACGGCGGCGCGATCCACGCCGATAGCGGAGTGGGACTACGCGGTGGACGTGGTGGGGGGACTCGAGCATCTGAATGGAAAGGCCGTCAGTGTGCTGGCTGACGGCTTCGTGGTCTCCAGCCCAAATAACACGAGCATCACCTCAAAGACCGTCAGTGGAGGGGGTGTGACGCTGGATCGCCCCTACGCGTGCATCCACGTCGGATTGCCGTACATTTGTGATTTTGAGACGCTTGATCTGGATACGGCGGAAGGTTCGTCGCTCAAAGAAAAGAAGATGCTGGTCAATCGCGTCGGGCTTTACGTTGAGAAGACGCGCGGACTCTTCGTCGGTGCGCGAGCGCCGGAGAGTGATGCAACCGACGCGCTTGACGGACTCAGCGAGGCACAGATGCGCGACAGCCACCCGCTCTTCGTCGAATCATTTGACGATCCAATCGCGCTGCTCACCGACGTGATGACGGTGGATATTGAGCGGTCGTGGGATTCAAACGGTCGCGTGTTCGCTCGACAGGTTGATCCACTCCCCGCTACCATTCTCTCTGCGATTCCGCAGGGAAAGATTCCTCGGACCTAGGACTGAACCATGGGAGCCACAGCCGCGCTCTTGATCGCTGGCAGCGGATTGCAAGCGACGACGCAATGGCGGCAGGGCGACGCGGCACGCGCGCGCGGCGAGTATCTGGGTGCCATGGAGGAGCAGAACGCCAAGCTGGCTGATTGGCAGGCGGAGGACGCCATCGCGCGGGGCTATGAGACAGCGTTCAAACATCGCGGTGCGCAGCGCGCCGCGCTCGCCGCACAGGGGATCAGCGTCGGCTCGGGTTCGGCGCTCGACGTACAGCTCGACGATGAGCTCATCATTCGCAATAACGCGCGACTCGCAGCGTGGGGTTATCGTGTGGAAGCGGCCGGTTTCCGTTCGCGAGCGCATCTGGCGCGCGTCGGCGGACGCATAGAGCAGTGGGGTGCGCGCGCGACGGCGGGTAGCACGTTGCTCACCGGAGGTGCGCAGACGTACGGCGCCTACCGCACGTGGAAGGGAAAGTAAACATGCCAACCGTTCCGCGCATTGCCGATCGAGCGCCGCTTCCCGGTCCTCGACTCTCATCGAGCGCTCCTTCGAGCGCGTTTGAGGTGCCTCAGATCGACGTATCCGGCTTGACGCGTGAAGTTGCGAAGATCGCTGAAGAAGAGCGACAGAAGGCCGATCAGATCGCGTTGACGGACGCTTACGGCAAACTCTCGGCGCTCGATACGCAACTGCTACACGACCCAAAGACTGGCGCGTTCAGTCGGCGCGGACAGAATGCTTTCACAGCACCGGAAGAGACGCGTGCTGCGTGGCAAATGGGTGCGGCTGAGATCGCACATGGTCTCACGACGGACGCGCAGCGCATGGCGTTTCATCGCACCGCTGTGCTGCGCGGTGCAGACCTCGATCGCGCCGTGCAGCAGCACGTCGCGGGGGAGATTCAGCGTTATGACGACGAAACGATGCAGAACTACATCATCAATGAGCGCGACGCTGCGACGCTCAACTTTCGCGATCCGGCACGTGTGCAGTCAGCTATCGGCAATCAAATCGCGGCACTGACGAAGTACGCGCAGCGTAACGGTCTTCCGGAGGAGTGGAAGGCCGAGAGGATCGCTGAAGCGCGGAGTAAGACGCACATTGGTGTGATCGATCGCATGCTGTCGAACGGCTTCGATCGGTTGGCCAAGAGATATTATGAAGCGAATCGAGATGGACTGACGGGTGCGGATGTTTCGCGCGTGGAAGAAAAGTTGCAGAGCGCCTCAACGGACGGTGAGGCCATTCGCGCCGTGACGGAAGTGTGGCAGAAGCTTGGACCTAAGACACCGAACGATCCGCTCAAGATCGCGACGATGGAGGATGTTATTCGTGAGAAGTACAAGGATGAGCCGAACGTCATCAAGGCGGCGATGCTGGAGTTACGCTCGCGCGCGCAGGCGTTCAACGCAGAGCAGTCGGAACTGACCGCGACGAACAAGGCAGCGGTACTCGGCGCGTTCAACCGAGGCGCGACGCTGTCGCGACTGGTGCGCATGCCCGCTTATCTGGAGCTCTCCGGCACCGAGCAGGAGCAGATCAAATCGTACGTCGTAGACCGCGTGCACGTGTTGACAGAGCGCGTTGAAACGGAGCGCGTGCGACGCGGCTTTCAAGCGTATTGGCAACTTTCTGATCCGCGACGACTGCTCGCGATGTCTGACAACAGCATTCTGGCGCAGGAGCCAGTGCTCGGGCGAGAGTTGGTCGGTGATCTCATGCGACAGAAACGTGTATTGACGACTTCAGAGATTAGGGTACGCGACGCGGCGGTGGACACTGACGCCTTCAGGCATCTCGCGCGACGAGCGGGCATTGATCCGGATGACAAGACCAACGCGGCCGATCTCGGCGCGCTGCGCTACAAGATCGAGAACGCGGTGGACCGTGAGCAGGAACGCGCTGGACGACAGTTGACGCGTAAAGAGAAGGACGCAATCATCCAAGGCGCGCTGGACACGAAGGTCATGCTGGATAGGTTTATATTGCCTGATCCGGAGCGCATCGCGGCGCTCGTGACGCCGGATGAGCGCGGGCGGGCTTATGTACCACTGTCCGCTATTCAGAAAACGAGTCCAATGTTCATCAGAGATGCCATCAATTGGCTGCGCTCTGAAAATTTAGTGGCTCGCCCCGAGCTGACGGACCGGCAACTGGAGGAAACATTCACCCGACGCATTGAGCACGCCTACGCCGCGCGGCTCACGGGAGCGTCGCGAAAGGAGATTGAAGACATCTTACGAGGGATGCGATGACCGGTCCTCGGCTGTTTCCGACTGAGCTTCTTGACGAGCGTTTACCGCAGGCGCGACGTCTCAGCATAGAGATGGCGCCGGATGAAGCGGCGCGTATCCTGAAGCTGCAACTCTCCACCGGATTGCCACGCGATTTCATCGCGCGCAACCTCGATCAGGTCGAAGCGCGTTCCTCTGAGATCGCGACGAATCCAGAAGAATACCGACGCCGTAATCCGTTCGTGGCGCAATGGCTCGCTGAGCATCCGGATCACGTCGCGCTCGCCAAGGATGACCTCTCGCAGCTCGGCGTGGTCGAGGGGGCAGTGCGCGCGTTGCAGCGCGGCTGGCAAACAGGCAAGGAGCAGTCGTGGCTCGGACGGTGGGGCGCACAGGCACGGCGGCAACGCGGTCAGCTCACGTTGGAGCAGCAGAAACAGATTGATGTGCTCAATATCAGCATAGCGCGTGAGCCCACGGGTCGCGCTTTTTGGCAGGACGTACTCTATCGCGGCGCGCAGCTCGTAGGACAGATGAGCGACGCGGCGCCGACGGCGGTAGAGAGCGCGACGGCGGGATTTGCGACCGGCGCGGCGATGGGGGCGATTGCCGGGCCAGGGGCGATGATCACTGCCGCTGGCGGCGCGCTCGTCGGAGGCGTTTCGGGATTGGCCCGCTATACGTTCATGGTAGAATCTGGGCAGGCGTACTTGGAGTTGTCACAAATTCGTGGAGAAGAGGGTGAAACGCTAGATGAGAACGCTAAACAGACAGCGGCCATCGGTGTCGGTGTCATTAACGCGGCATTGGAGCTGACTGGCGAAGCGCTCATCGCTCGTCCCTATGTACTGGCAGCGCGACGCTTCATGCGGCAGACCGCGAAGGATCTGCTCGTGCGTCCCACGATGCGCTCGGCGATGGCCAACTTCGGCAAGTCATACGCGCTGGCCATCGCGGGCGAGACGACAACTGAGGTCATGCAGGAGATGACGAACGTCGTCGCGGAGGAACTCGCAAAGACGGCTACGCGTGGCGACTTCACTACGGTGATGCGTGATCCTGAGCAGCGCGAGGCGATGGTACAGCGACTCGCTGACATCGCCGATCAAGTGGGCAAGGGCATGCTTCTTGTTGGGTTGCCGGGCGCGGGTGTTCATTTGGCGTCGAGTGTCGTCGCGGCGCGGCGCGCGCAGACGCGAGCAGATTTTTACAGGGCGCTTGGTGAGGGCGTTACCGAATCTAAGACGTTTCAGCGACTACCCGAAGCGTTGCGTGACGTAGTGGCGCGCGCGACGCGAGACGGGCCGCTGGAGCGCGTCTTCATCGATCAGTCCGTCTTTCAAGAGTACTGGCAGAGCAAGAATGCCGATCCGCGCGAGATGGCGCGTGAACTGTGGGGCTCAGCGGCGGAATACGATCACGCGACAGCGACTGGTGAGTCGATGGCGCTGCCGACGGCCGACTATGCGACGAGGATCGCGCCTACAGAGCACAATACCTTCTTCGCTGACGAGTTGCGTCGTGCGCCGGGCGAATTGAACGCACGCGAGGGTAAAGAGTTAGAAGGGCAGCTCGCTGAGCAGGCGAAGACGGTCGCGCCCAAAGATGAAGCGGCGCGTGAAGCGCTTACCGTGAAGATCGGCGAGCAGTTGCAGAAGACGGGCGTCTATGACAAGACGGCATCGCGCTCGCTGGCTGAACAGATGTCGGCGTTCTTCACGACGATGGCGGCACGCACGGAGCAGACGGCAGAGGCACTTTTCAACCGTTATGGTGTGACGATCACGAAAGGCGAGCCGCTGAGCGCCGGTGAGCGCGCGAAGAGCTTCATTGAGAAAATGGCCGGTAAGGTGCAAGAGATGTTGGAAGTTGGCAAGCGGCGTGCGGTGCAGGAACCGGGCATGCCTGATCTCAGCGCGGCACTGGAGCGTGAGGGCAAGCTTTTCTATCAGAAGGAACCGTCTACGGTCGCGATGTTGCCGGGCTTTTACTCCAAAGCGGAGCGCATCATCAATGAGAGGATGGGCGGACGCGCGACACCGAGAGAAATCACGCAGTTGTTGAAGAACGCTGGAGTCAAGGCGGAAGAACTCGAGTGGATGCATCTGCAAGAGTTTTTTGAAAATCTCTTGCATAGAGCTGGAACGGATGCTTCGTTGAGCGAGTCGCGACAGATCGCGAAGATCGATCTGCTTAGCTTCATGCGCGCTAATCGACTCAACGTACGAGAGATCCGACCTCGGGCTTATATCGATGAGCACGCTTACAGGATAGAGCTGGAGGAGCTCGGACAAGAAATCGATAATGAGTGGCGTGAAAAATTGCGTAGTACCAACATACATGAACAGAAAGACGGGTTTTTCGTGGTCGAATACGAGGGGAAAAAGAAAGTCTTTCAAGGTGCCGACGCTAAAAAGCGGGCTGACCATTGGCTCTACGATCAAATTGACAATGATACTGCGTATCAGGATCGATTGAACGAGGCCGCGCTCAGTAGAATAGAGCCAGCTACCTACGATGAGACAGAGGATTTTGAGCGGGAATATATGCAATACACGCTTCCCGGAGGGACGAATTACGGTGAGCTGGTTTTCACGCTGCCGGACATCGGTGGGCGTGGATTTGCCGGAGGGCACTTTCGGGAGCCGAACGTCTTCGCGCATGTCCGATTCAAGGACCGCATAGACACGCAGGGACGTAAGATGCTTTTTCTTGAAGAAGTACAGAGTGATTGGCACGAGCGGGGGAGAAAGAGTGGGTATGCCAACTTGGGAGGCATTTCCTTCCGTGAGGCTCTAAAGGCTTATACGGTGTTTTTGGATCAGCATGGGGGTACTGAAGAGACAATTCCTGACGCCGTCGGGACGCGTCTAGCGGTAGATGGGGGTTTCATGACAGAGGAGCAACGCGACGCATACATGACTAGTGATGTGAATGGCACTACGGGCGTTCCTGATGCTCCTTTCAAGAAGACGTGGCACGAGTTCGTCATGAAGCGCATGCTACAGAAGACCGTGGACGGGGGGTATGACGCGCTCGGCTGGACGACCGGCGATCAGCAAAATACGCGATATTCGTTGGAGATGCACTTAACTGAACTGTGGTATGATCGTGATAAGAGGAGACTATCTGGTCGGGTTACAAAAGAAAGCGATCGGATAGTCATAGAAAATAATGTGATGCCTGAGGATTTGCCGGCCATCATTGGAGAAGAGTTGGCCGATCGTCTGATGAGTACTCCTCTTCTTGAAGATGAGTTCTTTGATAACGTGCATTTCCTTGAAGGAAAGGACATGAAAGTCAGTGGTTCCGGCATGCGTGGCTTCTACGATAAGATGCTCGTGGACTACGCGAACAAGCTCGGCAAGAGAGGCGAAGCGCGAGTAGAAAATGGACAGATAAACATACTTACTGAACATCGCGTTTTGCGTGTGGATGCCGATGATTTTGATATTGAGAATGCCAAAGCCGATGCACAAGGCAACACAGTTATACATGAGCTCGTGCTGACCGATGCGCTGAAGACGCAGGTCCGAAACGTCGGGTTTGAACTTTTTCAAGAGGGAGAACGCGGCAAGATCAGCTTCGGACCGGATCGCGAAGTGAATATCGCGTTGTTGGAGAACGCTGACTTCTCGACGTTCTTGCACGAGTCCGGACACCTCTATCTGGAAGTGTTCACCGATTTAATGAAGGAGAACAAGGCACTCATTCCGGATTATGCGCGCATCCTAGACTTCATCGGCGCGAAGCCGGGAGCGGTTCTGACGACGGAGCAGCACGAGAAGTGGGCGCGCGCGATCGAGACGTATTTTCGCGAAGGACGCGCTCCTTCACTTGATCTCCGAGAAGCGTTTCGTCGTTTTCGCACGTGGCTCATGGCGCTCTACGCAACGATGCGCGGTCTGAACGTCAGGATGACAGACGAGGTGCGCGGCGTCATGGATCGCATGTTCGCGACGGATGTAGAAATTGATTCAGCGGAGAACGAAGCGGCGGTGACGCCGCTCTTCACGGATGCCGCGAGCGCAGGTATGTCAGAAGAGGAATTTATGACGTACCGCGATGAAGTGCAACGCGCTCACGATGCCGCCGTGGAGAAACTACAATTTAAACTCATGCGCGAGCAGCAGCGTGAGCAGACGGCGGAATGGCGCGCGCGGCGCGCGGCGATGGCCGACGAAGTCGCACAGGAGGTCAATAGGCAACCAGTCTACGCTGCGCTGCTCGCGCTTCAGCGCGGCGAGCGGCCGGACGGAACTTCATTGGATGCGCCGATCAAGTTAAGCAAGGACGAGATCGTTGCTCTGAAGGATGAGGCGTTCCTTCATCGCTTGCCACGTCCGTACGTCTATGCGAAGGAGGGCGGCGTCAACCTCACGCAGGCGGCGGAGCTGTTCGGCTTCAGCTCGCCTGATGAGATGTTGACCGAGCTGGCGTACTCACCGCATCGCGACGTAGCGATCGAGCGCCTCGTCAATGAGCGTCTGAAAGAAAAGTACGGCGATCTGCGACTGGACGGCGCGGTTTCTGATGAAGCTGAGAAAGCGGTGCTCGGCGCGCAGCGCGAGACGATCATCTTGGCGGAGCTGCGCGCGCTGCGGGCGCGCGAACGGCTGGTTAAACCGCAAGTCACGCAAGCGGTGAGTGAAGCGCTGACGGCGGAACGTGCTGAGCGCGCGTATGAGCGTCGTTGGCTGGAAGCAGAGCGCAAACTGGCGGTACTCATCGAGCGCGGCGCGAAGCAGGAAGAAGTTGACGCGCTGCGCGTACAGATCGCCGAGCAGAAGGCATCGGCGCTGCGCGGACGCGCGACGCTGCGCGTCGCGACGCCGTCGCTAGCGACGGTGCGCGCGCTGGCCGAGGAGCGCATCGCCGACACCAAAGTGCGTGATTTGCGCCCGCAGACACACTGGGTCACGGCGCGACGCGCAGGGCGTGAGGCGATCGCCGTCGTCGCCAAGCAGGATTGGATCGCCGCCGCGAATGCCAAGCAAGCGGAGTTGCTCAGCGTCGCGCTCTATCGTGAGGCGACGAGAGCTCAGGAGCGCGCGGATCGCATCGCGCGCTACGCGCGGCGGCTGGACGACTCCGCCGCGCAAGAGCGACTCGGCAAGGCCGGGTCGGAGTATCGCGATCAGATCAATAGACTACTTGAGCGATTCGACTTTACGCGTTTGTCGCTCGACGCGATTGATAGGCGCGCGTCGCTCGCAGCATTCATCAAATCGCAGGAGGACCTCGGACTGCCTATCAACATCTCGGAGAAAATGCAGAACGAGGCGTTTCGCAAGCCGTGGCGCGAGATGACGATGGAGGAACTGGAAGGGTTGCGCGACGTACTGAGGCACGTGGAGCATCTCGCGCGACTCAAGAATACGCTGCTGACGGCACAACGACAGCGCTCTTTCGAATTGGCGCGCGCTGAGGTCGTCGGCACCATCGTGAGTAATGCCAAGCGTGTACGTCCCGTCGAACTAGAGACGCGGCTGCCCTCTGGAGAGGTGGTACGCGCGATACAGGGCTTCTTCGCGTCGCATCGCAAGTTGAGCAGTCTGCTGAGGGAGATGGGAGGATTCGTAGATGGCGGGCCGCTCTTTGATTACCTGCAGCGCCCCATCAATCGAGCGGCGGATGCCAAGACGACGCTCACGCAGCAGATCACGATGGACCTGCACAAGCTCTTCGACGGTACGTACTCGAAAGTTGAGATGGTCGAGATGTATAGAAAGACGGCGGCTCCGGCGCTCGGCACATCGCTTACGCGCATGGCGCGCGTGATGATGGCGCTCAACTGGGGCGCTGAAGACAATCGCGTCAAGCTTGTCAACGGGTTGAAGATCGCACTCGGCCGCGAGGTGACGGAGAGCGACGTCGAGGCGACGTTGACAGCGCTGGAGAAAAAGGACTGGGAGTTTGCGCAATCCGTCTGGAACTATCTGCGCACGTACTGGCCGCAGATGAAGGCGCTGGCTGAGGAACTGGATGGCGTGGCACCGGACGAGATCCCTGCCGCGCTGGTGACGACGCGCTTCGGCGAGTACGCGGGTGGTTACTTTCCGCTCGTGTATGACGAGCGACTCTCGCGCGTCGCACGCCAGCACACTGTTGAGAAGCGCGCCAGTGAAGTGCGTCGTGCGTCGGCCGTGCGCGCGAGCACGAAGGCCGGATCGCGCTACGCGCGTGTGACGGACGTGCAATTGCCGGTGCGGTTGGATTTTGGCGTCATCTTCGAGCATCTGGAGGATGTCGCCATGGACCTGACGCACACGCGCATGTTGATTGACGTCAATCGGTTGCTACGCAGCGACGAGATCGAGGAAGCGGTCCGTACGCACTACGGCGACGTGGTCTATCAGAGCATACTCTCCACGGTGCGCGATATCGCGGCGGGTGATCTGCCCGCGCAGAATTGGTTTGATCGTTCTCTCAACTGGGTACGCACCGGCACGAGCATCGTCGGTCTCGGCTGGAACACGATCACCGCCGCGATTCAGCCGCTCGGATTGACGCAGAGCGTAGTACGCATCGGTCCCAAATGGGTTGGAAAGGGTCTCGCGCGTTGGATGCGCGACGCTGCGCACATGGAGAACTCATACAAGTGGATCACAGCTAAGTCAGAATTCATGGCGCATCGCGGACGCACGCAACTGCGCGAGATTGACGAGCTGCGCAATCACATCGGCATGGCTCAGAACAAACTCGCGACCTACGCTGATCTAGGGCTCTCCAAGGCGACGCTCGGCGTGCTGGATCTACAAGACTTGCAGGACTCATTCTTCTGGTTCATTACACGGATGCAACTCGTCGCCGACATTCCGACGTGGCTCGGACAGTATGAAAAGATGGTGGCTGAGGGACGCGAAGAGAGCGAATCCGTGGCGCTGGCGGATCAGGCCGTGATCGATTCGCAGACGACCGGCATGATCAAGGACCTCGCGGCGGTGCAGCGCGGCAATCCGGCGCTGAAGTTGTGGACCAACTTCTACAGCTTCTTCAGCGCGACGTGGAACCTGCACGCTGAAAGCGTGGCGAGAACTGACTTCAAAAAACCCGTCAGCATCGGGCGGCTCGGCGCGGATCTATTGTTGCTCTCTGTCGTGCCTGCCGCGATGAGCATGGCGCTACGCAACGCGCTACGCGGTAACGATGATCCGGATGACTGGACGTGGAATGAACTGCTACATCAAGAACTGGCGTGGCTCGCGGGCATGCTGGTCGGTTTTCGCGAGCTGGCGGGCGTGCTGCAGGGTTATCACGATTACGAGGGACCGGCAGGAGGACGTATTTTCAGTGAGGCCGGCAAACTCATTCAGCAGGTTGAGCAAGGAGAGTTCGATCGAGCGCTCTGGCGCTCGCTCAACCAATCAGCGGGTGTTCTCTTTCACTATCCAGCCGCGCAGGTGCAGCGGTCGGTCGAGGGTTTCATTGCGTGGCAGGAGAATAAGGCGCCGATCAGCGCGCTCGTCTTCGGTCCGTCTCTCAAGAGGTGATTTAACGTGACGCTCACGAATCTCGTATCGCGCAACTCCTATGAGGGGAGCGGCATCGCCGGGCCGTTCCCGTACACGTTCAGGATCTTCGCCGCCACTGATCTGCTCGTCGTGCGCGTGGACACGGACGGACTGGAGAACGTACTCAGCTATCCGACGCACTTCACAGTCTCCGATGTGGGGGAGGAAGGGGGCGGTGAACTCACGCTGACCAGCGTGCTGATCGTTGGTGAAACGCTGTCCATTCGTCGCGTCCGCCCGCTGACGCAGGAGACTGACCTTCGAAATCAGGGAGCGTTTTTTCCTGAGATACATGAAGATGCCTTCGACCATCAGACCATGCTCGCGCAGCAGCTCAAGAACGATCTACGCGCCGCTGCGCATCTGGCGGAGTCTATCGATCCGGATGACTTCGACACGACGCTGCCGCCGAATCTCGTTTTCGGCGACGCCATCGTCGTGCGCGGCGACGGCGCGGGGTTCAGCCAGGCGGCGATGTCGGCGGCGCAGCTCTCGGCGTGGAGCGCGACGCAGAACGTTTCGCAGGATGCCTTCACTGACGGCGTAGACTTTACTGCCGGAGTCACGACGGAGCTGACGCTATCCGAACCGCCGGGAAACGAGCTCAACGTGTTCGTCATCCGGCGCACTTCAGGGGTGGACATTCTGTACATGTCGGACGAGTACTCGCTCAGCGGCGTGACGCTGACCTTCGCCGCGCCGATTCCGGCGGGCACAACGCGCGTCGAGGTACGGTATCTCTACACGTATCAGGTCAATCGCGTGCTGTCGCAGAACATCGTCGGACAGGTGCTCGCGTCGCAGGTGGACTACGCACACGACGGAACGGGCGCGGTTACGCGCACGTTAGAGGCGCGATTGCGTGAGGAGCTGTTCGCCGGAGACTTCGGCGTGGTCGGTGACGGCGTTGCGGACGACACGGACGCCGTCAATCTGGCGGCGACGGCGGGCGAGACGCTGAACGCGGTGGTACGCTTCGGTCGCAAGTGCGTGCTACTCACCGGTCCGGTGACGTTCGGCGGACCGGGCTTCATCTTCGACGAGGTCAGCTACGGTGAGGAGGGTGACGTCGGCTTCGCATGTGAGGCAGGTGCGTACACGGCGGTGACCGTGACCGGAGCGCCGACGCATCTCGTCGGCACCGTCTACGGCGTCGGCGGCGCGCGACCAACGGTCAATCTCATCTATCTCAGCAACATTCAGCGTGTGACGCACGTCGCGCTCCGCGCGTACAACGCTGACGGATTCGGCATCAAGATAGACAAAATTTGGGACCCGATCGTACAACTGTTCGCCGCTGAGGACTGCGGCAACGCGACGCACTATGCTTTTTCAATGAATGACGGCGGTGACACCTGCAATTCGGCACACATTCTTCGACTACAGGTCGAGGGCGCGAACAAGAAAGCCATCTTCATCAGCTCCAACTCTATCACTCTCAGCGTGGACTCTATCCACTCTGAAGGGGCGATTCCTGACGTCGCACATGTCACGTGGACGCTCGGCGGCGGCTCATGTTCCTACCGACAAGGACGTTTCGCTGCGATCTCGAATCCAGGAAACGCCAAACTCTGGCTGCGTGGACAGCACGCGACCTACGATACGATCCGAGCCGAGGACGTCGCCGTTGATCTGGAGGGAGAGAACGGCACAAGCATCACACTGATTGAGCCTAACTTCACCGGCGTCGTGCGTGAGTATCCGGATCAGAGTGGCCAGCTCATCATTCTGGGCGGCAACGCGGCAGAAATCGCCGCCAACTGGACGGGGCCGACTGATCGGCGCTTCTTCATCGGCTCAACCGATTATCAGGAAGGTGAATGGGTACCCGCGTTGAAGTTCGGCGGTGCATCTACCGGCATGGTATACTCAGTGCAAGAGGGTTTCTACACGAAGGTGGGCAAGCTCGTGCACATCACGTTGAACATTTTGTTAACCTCGCCGGGTTCCTCGGTGGGAGATGCGACGATTGAGGATCTTCCCTTCGTCGCTGGACAAACAGCGGCGGCGCAGCTCGCGTTCTACGCAAATCTGAGCGGCGTCTCGTCGCGCACGCCGATCTGTCGCATTGACGCCAGTGGAACGACCATCATCCTCGCGTGGAACAACGTAGACGGTGCGCCGGGACAATTGCAGGAAGCTGAGTTTGAGAACGGAACGCATCTGATCATGTCGGCGACCTATCGGATGGTCTGATGCCTCGCGCCGTCTCACACGCTTCGGCTCGCACCGTCCAGGATCGGACGGTCGCGGAGGCCGTGCGTCAGGCCAAAATCGCCATTCAGAACGATCTGAGCGTGACCGTCGAGACGGCGACGACGGTGGCGTGGAGCGGCGTGACCGGGACGCCGACGACGCTCGCGGGATACGGGATTGCTGATGCCTACACGAAGACGACGACCGACGGACTGCTCGCAGCGACGCTCGCGACGGCCGAAACATACGCAGACGGTGTCGGAGCAGCGACGCTCGCGACGGCTGAGGCATATACAGACTCGTCACTGGCGGCGTTTGTCGGCACGGCAAACATTGCGACCGTCGGCACGATCACGTCCGGCGTCTGGAGCGGGACGGTCGTTACGACGGCGTACGGTGGCACGGGTCTCGCGTCGTGGACGGCGGGCGATCTTCCGTACTACGCGGCGGGCACGCTCTTGTCCAAGCTCGCGATTGGAACCTCAACCTACGTGCTGACGTCGAGCGGCGCGGCGCCGCAGTGGTCGGCGAATCTCGCCTACGGCGTGCTCCCGTCGGGCGCGGGGGCGTGGGACACGGGCGCGGCGACGACGCTGACGATCACGCGCTCGCTCACGGTTTCGGGCACGCTCACGGGCACGCTCACGGGCTCGATCACCGGCAACGCGGCGACGGCGACGGCGCTCGCTACGGCGCGAGCGATCAACGGCGTGGACTTCGACGGGACGGCGGCGATCACGGTGACGGCCGCTGCGGGAACGCTGACGGGCACGACGCTCAACGCGACGGTCGTCTCTTCTTCATTGACATCGGTAGGTACACTCGCTGGCCTTACGGTTACCGCAACGATCACTGGCTCTGTCTCGGGAAACGCGGCGACGGCGACGAACGTTGCGGCTTCGGGAATAACCGGGACGACGCTCGCGGCGAACGTGGTTACGTCCTCGCTCACGACCGTCGGCACGATCGTGGCTGGCGCGATCCCGGCGAGTCTCGTGACACCCGGGACATTCGGGGCGGGAGGACCGTACACATTCCCTGATTATCTACGGGCGCCTTACAGCGGGATTTTCGGACAGACCAGCAACGGTCGTTTCCGCATCGAAGGCACCGGCAGCATCACTGATCCAACGGTAGCGGGGCCGGGTATCGAGATGTGGGGCGATGAAGGCGGCACGAGTTACATACTCGTCTACAACCGCACAACGGCTGCGCGCTATCCGCTCACGTTTGATGCGCTCTCGTACTATTTCGCTGGAGGAGTGGCAACAACCTTTACCGGCACCCTCGCCGTGACGGGGGCGGCGACGTTCAACGCCAGCGGAAACGCCATCATCATTAGTGCGGCACTCGCCCGCACTACGATGACTTCTACGACCGGCACCAATGCCGTCTATCACAGTTGGACGAACTCGGGCAGTACGGGCTACGTTGGTGCAGAATCGTCGGTAGCTGGTGGGATCTTCACGGGTTCGTCCGCCTACGCAACGGTGTTCTATACGACCGCCACCGACATTCAGATCATTCGCGGCGGCACTGGCGTTACGACATTCGGCGCAACTGGGGTGACGACGAGCGGCACCCTCGCTGTGACGGGAGTGCTCAGTGCCAATGCTGGTGTCACAGTTAGTACAGGGACATTCGCCTCTGGCAAGATTTACAAAGATGCCACGATTGGATTGACGATAGGATCAATCACGGGCAGTACTCACGACTTCTATCTCGTCACTCCAACAGGTAGCGGCATTCTCAATGTGCCGACCGGCACGAATACGGTCGGAATGGTAGGAGCTGCGACGATCGGCGGCACCCTCGCCGTGACGGGGACAGCCACTGTGCCTCGTATTGTCGCGTTGCACACATCAAATCCATTCCTCCAGCTCTCCAAGACTGATGTCACTGCGCGGTCGGGATTCGTGGAGATTGCCGGCGACGATTTCCGTCTCTACTACGAGGGAGCGCCTCGGCTGTTGATCTCAGCTACCGGCGCCGTGGAGGTTCCCGGCACCCTCGCCGTGACGGGGGCACTGACGGCATCGGCTCGTGTGTTGGCGACAGGTGACATTACCTTCGCTGGCATCTCAAGCGGTTCTGTCGGCTCGATCGGCCTCAATGCGACGAGCGGACTGCTCGTCATAGGCAAGACTGGCACTGTCTATGACTTCCTGCTGGCGAACGGAGTTGGAACGGCCATACTGTATAATACGACAGGAACAACGAGCTTGATTGCAGCAGGCACGTTCGCTGCCACCAGCTTCTACTCCACGATCCTCGACTCGAACGCCGCCAGCGATCTCCTGCTCAAGCGGAACAACGTCACGCAGCTCACGCTCGGCTCGTCCCTCGCGACGTTCGTCGGCGTGGCGGCGGCGACGGCGTTCTACTCGACCGTTTTCGACTCAAACGCGGCCAGTGATCTCCTGCTCAAGCGAAACAACGTCACGCTGGTCACGGTGGGAGCGAGCGCGCTGACGATAGCGGAGCACGTGGAGGCGTTCGGCTATAACGTGTCCGCCGCAGAGTTCCGATTCGCGTACGCCAGTTCGCAAACTCAGATTACGGCTGATCAGAACGACTACGCTGGCTGCGCCGTCGGCTCGTTCTTTCAGCTCACGAGCAACGCGGCGCGCACCATCACGGGTATGACCGACGGTGTTCTCGGGCGCGTGATCTGGATCTACAACGCGGGTGCCTACGCGATCAGCTTCGCGAATCAGAGTGCTTCATCTAGCGCGAGCAACCGCGTCATCACGGGAACCGGCGCGACTCGCTCGCTGAACCCCGGCCTGAACGCGATGTTCATCTGGGAGAGTCTCAACAACCGCTGGCACTGGGTAGCCTAACTTCGGAGGATTCATGAACGTCAGCAAAGGACTCAGGATCGAGCGCGTGACCTACGGTCACCGCGCGCCAATTGAGATCATCGTCACGCCGCTCTGGCTGGCCGATGACGGTTCGGTTGCCGCCGCGCTAGCGCAGGAGGCCGTCCACACGACGCAGACGAAGCTCACCACGCGCGCCGTCGTCAACGGCCGCGCGGACGGACAGTGGGGCGACCAGGAGGTCGAGGAGGAGGTCAGAATCGCCGTGCGGATCGAGATGCGGCGCGAGAAAGTCACGCGCACCGTCACGACCAAGATCGCCTCGAACGACCCGAGCAAGCCCGCCACCGAGAAGACGGAAGAAGTCACGCAGGAGGAGCCGGTCGCGCATGAAGTGATCCGATTCCCTGATCTCACCTCCATCGTCTGGGAGTAGCGCCATGGCCCGCGACACGATCACAAAATCGGAAGTGTTCGAAGCGTATACGGGAGCGAAGGCGTATGCCAAACGCGCGCTGCCGACGCTCGACACGATTCTCAAGGTAGCGAGTCTCATCACGCAACTCCGACCGGCCGTAGAAGAGTCCGATCAGGTGCGACTGATGATGGCGGCGAAGGCGGAACACGTCACAAATCCAATGACCGGGCAAGACGTGGTCAAGTCACCTGACCTATTCAACGCTGAGATGTTCAAGGCGATGCGACTGCCGGTCTCAATCACCAGAGTCAGGGTCCGTTTGACGAAGAGCGACCTGCCTCGGCTTCCTGACTTCAGTGATGACGCAGAGAAGAACCGGAAGGCGGTTGAGGCGCGACAGGAATTGGCGAACGAGATCGCTCAACTGGGGCCGTTCTTCATCCATGAGTCTCAGTCATGACCATCTCTTCGACCACGCGAAAAAACGAATACGTTGGGAGTGGTATCACTGGCCCCTACCCGTATACGTTTCGCGTCTTCGCGGCGACACACCTGTTGGTGAAGTCCACCGATCTCTTGAACGTCGAGACGATCCTCGTTTACGGCGTAGACTTCACTGCCACCGACGTGGGGGAGCTGGACGGCGGAACGATCACGCTGACCGAGGCGCTTCCTGACGACTATGGGCTGAGCATCGAGCGTGTGCTGCCGATGCTGCAGCCGACGGGCAACCTCCTCAATCAGGGGCCGTACTTTCCGAGCGCGGTTGAGGACGCGCTGGATCGCGGCGTCATGATCGATCAGCAGCTCTCGGACGGCATTGCTTCATTGGAGCTGAATATCACGATCATTGAAGACGCGGTCGGAGACGTAAGCTCTGCACTTCAGGAGGCGCTGGACGCGGACGACGTTTTCAGCTTCCCCAACCCCATGTACGCCGTCGGTGACCTGATCGTCGGCGGCGCTGTCGGATCGCCACAGCGATTGGGTATCGGCGGGCCTGACACGGTGCTTATCAACGCCGTCGCAGTCTCGCCGTTCGACACGGCGGCGGGAGACGGAGATACTCTGATCTTTGACTTCACGCCTGCCGTGGAGACTGCTGAGCAGCTAGAGGTACGCGTGGACGGTGTGCGACAGGTGCTCGACTCTGACTACGTACTGACTGCCGTCTCCGGCGACGTGACGCGTCCCGCGTGGAGTGAGACGACGGCCTACTCGGTGAGTGATGCGGTCAGTCGCGCCGGACTGGAGTACGTCTGCGTCCTCGCGCACGTTGGACACGAGCCACCAAACGCGACGTACTGGAAGCCGATCACGCTGACGCGCGTGACCTTCACCATCGCTCCGGCGGACGAGGCGGTCATTGAGTTCCTCGCAGCGAGTCTTTCGTGGGCCGGACCTCCAACTGGAACGCCGGGTGATCTGCTCTACATCAACGCGGCTGGCGAATGGGCGCGGCTTGGCGTCGGCAACGACAGCGACGTGCTCACGCTCGCGAACGGCCTGCCTGCGTGGGTGCCACTCACGTGAAACTCCTGACGATGGTGAGCGGCGCACCGCGCTGGAGAGAAATGATGGAGACTGCGTGCAACACATTTCACTTTGATGCCATTGACACGGAGTTGCTGAACGTCGCGAGCGCTTCGGATGATCGTCCGTACAGCTACAGCGGACCGGACATGCGCGTGCGCGCGCTCATCACGGTGCCTCTCGATGCCGGGATCGGCACGACGGCGACGATGACGGTTTCGGGCGCCACGTCTGGCAACACGGGCTTCGCCGTCGCCAAGGCCGAGGTCGTCGCCGGTCCGCTCGTCGAGCTGTCATGGCACTGGGAGAAAGAGGGTCCGGCCGGGAGCGATTCGGGCGGCGCAGTACTCGGCACGGTGGCGCTGGGCGCGCCAGTATTGCTTACGATGGATGAGGGAGGACCGTATACGGCTGACGTCGGCGCGTGCGGCAACGCCGGCGCGGTCAACGGAGGCGGAACCGGCACGATCTGGGAGCGCGTCAGTATGATTGTGGAAAATACGATGGGCGCGCTGTTCACGTACATCAAGATCGGACACACAGCGTAGTTCACCCTTCACGAGGAGCACGACGATGTCACGCTTCTTTCAAAAGTTTCTTCAGCTCGTCACCAGCAAGACGGTGCTCGGCGCGGCGCTCACGCAGGTGCCCGCGATCTTGTCCAACCCAAAGGATCCCAACACATGGGCGCAGTCGGGAGGCATTGTTCTGGCAGCGGCGGGTGCGCGCGACGCCATCACCAAGGCGGCGAACGTCGCGGCTAGGGTAAATGAGGCGGCGCAGAAGTTGGCCGGACGGTGACGCCGACAATGGTGTCTCGGGGGGCGCGGGTCTGGCCCTCCGAGGCGGCGTTTATCAACGTCGCTACGCTGGACGCGCTGCGTGTGGCGATCGTGCACCGCGCGTTGAAGGACGTACTGCTCTTCGAGGAGCCGTTCGGAGAGAACACAAACCGTGCCCCGCGCATTGATGAGTATCTGCGCCGCGCTAACGTACCAGAGGCGCTCATTTTGGCGAGTAAAGGCTGGTGGTGTGGCGCATGGGTCGGTGCGGTTTGGGTGGATGCAGGTAGTAAGGTGCCGTCAGACTACGCGAGCACCGATGCGTGGCTGCCGTTTTTGGAGCCGAAGACGTACCAGCCGCAGGTCAGCGACGCGATTCTCTACGGCGTGCCGGGCGACGCGCATCACATCGGTATCGTGCTCATTCCGCAGCTCAAGATCACGATGGAGGGCAACCGCGCGCTGCGGGGCTTCTCGAACAACGGTCTTGGCGTGCTGCCGGGCGTCACAGCGCGGACGGATATACTTGGCTACGTTCGTCCCGTAGCGTCGCGCGGATAACGTCCTGTCGGTTTTTCAGAGCACGCATAGTGGAGACGTCTCTGGTGCCGCGTGCGAGAAGGTGAATGAATCGTACCATTCTTTTTTGCGGTGGACGGTGCAGACGTTTACGACACTGGAGATAGTCTCCCAATGAAATACCGGTGGAGTAGAAGATCGCTACGCTGGACCGAGTGAGGTCTATCCCCTCTTTGGCGGCTTGAATCTGAGCTACTAGCACATCGGTATTTCTAGCTTTCCATTTTGACAGGTCGTTACGCGATCCTGACAACTCCGACACCGATCTGCGGAGACGGCCGCACAGATCGTACACAGCCGCGATATCCGCTCGGAATCTGACGAAGATCACAATCGGCTCATCTACAGGAAAATCATACAACACGTCTTCCAGTCCGTCCAGCTTGGCCCGACCGAGATTCACAGTTTCTTTCTTTCCGTCGCGTTCTATGGTTGCGTGTCCACAGGCAATCTGATGAAGGCGAAGCAACTTTACTCCGGCATTAGCCGCCGTGATCTCCCCACGTCCCACGTCGGCGATAAATTCCCGATTCAATTCATCATAAACTCTTCTGACGGACGACTCTAGGACGACGGATCGTGTAATGTCGGAAGTCAGGGGCAAACCCTGCTTTGAATCATCGATGGATATCGCTATGGTGCGAAATTTTCTGCGGAGTCCATCTAGATTCTTGAATCCTATCACCTCTCGATTCTGCCAGCCGCCGTATTCCGCATACTGCTGTTCAAATTTGCTGTAGTTCATGCCGAAGAGGCCGCGATCTAGAAAACGATACTGTCCATAGACGTCGAGAGGCGAATGCGGCATCGGCGTGCCGGTCAGAGCCAATCGCCGTCGAGCGTGAGTGCCGAGGCGCCCCAAAAATTTGGAACTCTTAGACCCGGCGCTCTTCTCTCGATGCGACTCGTCAGCAATGACAAGATCCCACATACGCGACAGCGCCCACGTGGCGAACGGCTCCCGCCAGAAAGCTTCATGGTTGATGATTACAAATTTATACTCGTATCCGCCCCCCATGACGCTATCCGCTAATTCCATTCTCTGCCTGACAGAGCCGTTCACACACAACGCCGCATCAAACCCTTTGATCATGTGCTCTTTGAGCTGGTCAGCCCACGCGTCCTCAATGGCCGTCTTAGGCGCAATAATGAGAACCTCGTGTGCTCGCCAGTTCTGTACGAGATCGAGAGCGATTTTTGTTTTGCCGCCGCCCATCGTTACTGCCAGCATAGACGCTTCCAGCGGATAGGCGAACCAAAACGCCCGCCGTTGGTGTAGCCACCGTCCTCGGGGCTGTAGTCTCGTACTGGGGATAGGAGGAGGTAGAGGGCCGCACAGGGCGGTGCGAGACTCTTCGTACCCCGTCGCCACGCGGCGCACGTACTCTCCGAGAGGTCTATCCACTCGCAATCTCTCGCCGTAGACACGACTCAGGCGCGCTACAGTGGCGGGCGTAGCCGGAATTGCCCACATCTTTCGACGTCCCTGCTCACGCGCGCCGGGAATAGACCGACACAACTCGTGCAATTCAATTGTCGGAGCCACGACATGGATTTCATGATTCGTCGCCCAATAACTTGCAATCGTGGCGTATTCACCAGTCATAGCGTGGCCTTTTGTTTTTTCTAGTAGGACGCCGCCTAGGGGCTCTGTTCGCATTCTCCACTATTTCATCCAGGATGTTGCCGTGCCTCACACATAGGTAAATAAGACCTTCACGTCTAGTCGCTATTTCTGAACAAAAACTACACTTAGTGTCCTTCTCACGCCGATTGAGAATCAGACCCATGACAATTCCTCCACGGCTTCTTTCACAGATCGGACTACGGCAACATGAGCTCCCACTCTTATCCACTCTTTCATACGCCGTTTTTGAATGGCGGTGGGTTGTTCTTTCCCTATCTTTACTTCAAATTGAAACATGCGACCGGAGTAAGAACCATAGATGTCCGGATCACCGACAACGGTGTATGGTGTTTGAGCACAGATGCGGGCTAAACCGCCACGTTCGATAATGGCGGCTACTATCCGTTTCTGCAGCGCCAATTCATGCCTAGACATTGGCTGCTACCCATTTACGCATATGACGTTGTAAACGAAGAAACCACACCCTATCGGCGTGAAATGAAATGTCGTGTTGCGGAGAGTCCATTTCCGCGCGGTGTTTGGATACTTTTCGGTATTCACGAATCTCGCCGGTCGCGCGGACCATCGGAACATATGTCCACCACGGCGTCACGGCGATAGCCAGCTTGTCTGCAAAGCAGAGCCTTGATGGATCTGTTTTGTGATGCCCCGCCCAAAATCGCGAATGGAGTACTGAAAACCAGTACCATCGCTGGCCGAACAGCGCCCCCATCACGTACCCGCCCCAACAAACATGACTCTCGCCCTCCGACCCGTCCATGTTAGACTTACCAATATAGCCCAAGTCATGGACGAAGAAGGCCACCCACAGACGCGGATCCCATGGAAAGCCATAAAGCCGCCACCACGCTGCGGCTACGAACCACGGGTGTAACCAGAAGGCGTGTGCCCCGTAGAGAACGCTGCGGGTGCCGACTCTCATTTATTCCCCCAATGAAGGCCGGTTGTGTCGTCGTAGTGCGAGCCGAAGTGCCCCGGAGACAGACAACAAACACGCGACAGCGGAGTGTCTGACTCCAATAAATCAAGACAAGTCTCCCCACGACGAAGACGCTCGTCGAATTCTAGCGCCATCAGGGCGCGGGTAGCGACATGGGCCAGTGCGGGCTGACCGGATTCATCTGTGACTTCTCCGTTGAGAAAGCGCTCCAGATGTCGGCGGAGGGCAGCTACGTGACGTTCGCGCCGCTCCGTTGAACCGGCGTGGTTGGACCACTCGTTTTTTCCATGCTTGTCGTCGCCGTGCCGCATGACGCGGTCTACGGCGCGAAGAGCCAGTGTAGCGCGAGAGAGGGCCATGATCACAGTCTCCACGACGTATCGTTGGTCTGGTAGACCCAAGCCACCGCGCACTCTGGACCTCCGGTGCCGACCATACACACCGGCACAGACCACACCTGGCGCACATACTCAATGAACGACCACGACTTTCTGGACAGATCAGAAGCCGCCGTCTTTCCCTCGTCCTCCGGAGCGATGTAGTCGAGAAAATTGATGGCCACGGAGGTTGGAGCGTTGAGCAACACCGCTTGCTCTATCAGCGCCTCATCCCATTCCGCCACACGACGAGTTTTTTTAGTGACGGTAGTCTGTTCCGTCACCGGACGTCCCACACGCGCACTCACGTCTTCCCATGTCAACTCTTCGGCCATCGGGCCGCTGTTTCCAGCTACCCGAATGGGTAGCGTCCGCATGACGAGAAGACATCTGTTCACCAGCCGTGGTGGCAGACCACAATCAGCCGCGAGCTGTGCAGCGTTAGTGTCGTGATTCGTTACGTAGGGCCACGGCCCGTGAATGAGCGACAGCGCCGATCCCTGCGTCCCCTCCAGCAGGACGTTGCCATCGCTATTCTGAATGATGTCGGGGGTGTTGTCCACCAGCAATCTCGGCCAGACAGAACGAAACTGAGGCGGTACTAAGTTCAGGGGCAAGTCGCCCGCGCGATAAAAGCGCTCCAGTCTGCGCTCGATGCGGGCGATACGTGCCACGCCGACACCCTCTCCCGTGGAGCCGTACCGCTTGTGCGCCTCCCCGTGTACGCCGCCCGCCTCTCTGCGGTGATCTTCCAACACGATACCGGCCAGCCGGTCAATCTTCAAGCGTTCAGTGATGCTGGAATCCACCGATACGATGTCGGCCCATTCCTTCGCCAACTGCTCAACAGAGATGAGCGCACCCCGCCCTAATATCAGCGTGGCCAGCGGATTCACCCACCCGCAGGGAATCGTCTGCATCTTCCAGAGCCGCCCTTTGCGATAAAAAGAGTGTCCGGCATTCGGACCCCCCACGCGTACATGCGTGTCATAGTCCTTAGCCACGTGTGCCACGATGTTGCCCTTACCCTCGGAGCCGTACTGCGCCCCGATGACGGCCAGAATGTCTTTCATTCCTCTCCTCTCCGCGTTGACCAATGAAAAGTTGGTACTTCGAAAATGTCTCTAGTCCAAACAATCCAAACGTGTGAGAATACTCCGGGGACCCAAACACCGTTCTTCCGGTACGGTAATCGGTGTTGTAACGCGATGATCTTGGTCGGGTGTGATTGTCGTATCGTATTGACCCACGCCATATTTCCAGCGAGAACCGTAAACCTAAGCAGTAGCGCGGCTAGCTCAATTCTCGGACGGTGGTACAGGATGCGTGCGATAAATTCACGTCCCAAGTAAAATGGCGGATTTGTGATGATACTTTTTACTCTTCTTGGAAGTGGAGCCGTCAGAAAATCGGCTTTAGTACCGTATCGTTTGCGCGGCATAATATCGGTTGCCACTGTGCGATGATTCTCTCCCAGCACGCGCGCCATTGCTCCATCGCCGCATGCTGGTTCCCATACAACGTCACGCAACTCGATAAAATCTAGTAGAGCAAGCGTCCCCCAGCGCGGAGTCGGATAAAAATCGCGTACAATGCGATCTGAATTAATTCCTCTGCCCCCAAGTAGTACGTGTTCATTTTTCATTTTCTTTCCCGCAAGGTTCCCCAACGTTTGCCTGTTTTGATGTCCACCACAAACGGCACAGAGAACGGAAAATCCCGCGTCATCTCCGATCGTACAGTCTTTATCGTCTCTTTCAATCGAATTGCCGGTGTCTCGATCAAGAGCTGGTCATGCACCTGCAACAGCATGTACACGCTAGAGTGCAGCGCTTCGTGTAGTCTGAGGATAGCCGTGCGCATGACCTCTGCCACACCACCTTGAATGAGATTGGACAGCGCTTTGTGAAACCACATCTCCGGATTTGGCTGATTGAATCTCCGCACTCGGCCAGTCCACAGGCGAATGTAACCGTGCTTTCGCGCATGCCGCTCAATCTGCCGATAAAGGGGCCGGTAGTTCGGATGTAGCTTGTGCATCCGATCCAAGAACTGCTGTGCCCGCTCCAACGTACACCCGATCTCCTCCGCCAGCGACGACGCTCCAGTACCGTATTGCACAGCAAAGTTTATCCGCTTGGCGGAGTCGTATGTCACGCCCAAGTCGGCGAAGTCCTTCGCCGTCATGGCATGCACGTTCTTTCCAGTTCGAAAGGCACCGATCAAGAACTCATCGCGAGCGTAGTGTGCGCCAAGTCTGAGTTCCATCTGGCTGTAGTCTGCTGAAATGAGAAGGTGGTGTGGTCGCGCGATAAAGATGTCCTTCACCTTATACACTTCGGTATACCGAGGGACGGCCTGCAGGTTTGGGTCCTCGGCCGACAGACGTCCACTGATGGTGCCGTGTAACTTGATGTTCGGGTGCAAGACATGGTGCTCGTCCATCCGCTCTTTGTAAGCGCGGTAATAAGCGCTGAGCACTCGGAACCATTGACGGTATGTGATCAGCGCCTTAGGAGCTTTTCCTTTCATCCGCCCCAGAGCGTCTTTGGCTGTACTAAAGACGCCAAGCCAATTTTGTAGTTGTTTGTTACTGTTCAAGTTAATGTTATACCCTGCCATCTTACGAATGAGACGTTCGTACCGTCCTACCTGTTTCTCCGCCTCTTTAGCGTATCGTCTCATGAGCGGCACGTCCAGTAAGAGGCCGCGCTCTTCGAATCTTCGAGAAATGAGTGCGTATCGATTCACTTCGTGCCAAATAGTATCGAGTCTCCATTCGCGTAGCGGCCCAATCATCCGTTCGCGTAACCGCTCTGTATAGTAAACGTCAGCACAGGCGTATGGAGCCACCTCTTTCGGTGATAATTTCCATAGTTCGTGACTCTGAAATCCGAGGTCTGCCATCCTCATTTTCATGGCCAGTTGCGTCTCTCGGGCTGCCGGATCCACGTATCGAGTTGCAGCCGTTTTCAGTTCATAGGATCCGCCCATGAAACGCTCATTCTCGTTGAGCAGGTGCAACATGAGCATCACATCCTCGGCATACTCGGGCTCGCGCATGCTCTCCGCTAGAAGCATATGCACATCGAACTTATTGAAGTTCCACCCCGTCATGATGAGATCACGCCGAGAGAGAACACCTATCAACTGGCGAAGTCGCGTCTTGGATAGATTGTCGCCCGATTCATGTCGGAAGGGAAAGTAGAAGCATCGGCGGAGGCTAGCCGGGGGTATGCCCACGGCTATGCCGCATATGCGCGCTCCGTGCCAAGTGTACAGATCGGTGGTTTCCGTGTCCACCGCCAAACGCTTCGGTTTAGACAAAAGCCGAAGCATAGAGTTTACGTTTTGCTCAGTGACCAGCATAAGTAGCTGCCTTGGACTCGAACCAAGTACGTGGGCGTTCAACCGGGGAGTCTAGTTCCACACGCAGGCACCATTCCGCAGCTACTGTCATCTACCGTCGTCCCTTCTTCGCACCTAGTGACGGCGCCGCCCGGCCACGACCACGCCGCGTCCGAGGAGGAGGAGGAACTTCGTCGTCATCGTCGTCACCGCCACCGGAGCGGTCGAAGGGGACAGTTTCATCCTCATCTTCCCCCTCGTCCTTCTTGGCGAGGCCACCTCTGTATCCGGCGCCGTTCGGATGTGCCCCGATACCCCCGAGCTTCGACGTATCCGAGCCGTTGAACACGTCGTCAATAATGTTCATCTGACAGAAGGTGCCGATGAGCTTTTTCTTGTTGACTCGAATCTTGTCTCCCGGCTCTGCGTCCTCACCGAGCGCCTTCATCGTCTCGATGATCTTCCAGGCCGCGTCGTCCGTCAGGACTGTCCACAAGTTGAAGTCGCGTCCGGCGTACGGCCCCTTAGTAATGACGAACGACCAGACCCACATCGGGTTGTTGTTTGATGAAATCTCCGCCTTTATCCCAACAAGGCGGCCCATATACGGCCCCTTTGGAATTCGACCTCTGCCGCTGACCGTATCCGGCAGCTGAAACTCGAATTCATCATCCCCTCTCTCCGGCTTACTGAAAGCCGCATCTCTTGGTGACATTTACTTCTTCCTCCTCTTGGTGTCTCTGTCCGGTTTGCCGGACTCAGCTTTCACCAACATATCATACAGCGCCGGAAGCGTGGGGTTCACCACAACCGACCCAAGCGCTTTAGCAAATTTGGGTCCGCGTGTCTTGGCCTGAATGATGCCGTCTGGACGCGTCAGCATGCGCCGTTCATCTGCTTCCGCATCGTATTGCAGAAACCAGACGAAGTTGACCATACCCATCAGACTCTTGCAGAGCTTCTGCGTGAGCATAGGCAACACCGCGAGCGGTTCCGCTGTGAGTTGCGCGGCCGCGTTCCGACTCTTGCCAGTAGGCGGATAGACGAACTTGGCGTGCGCCGTCAGAATCAAGTTGATTTCCAAGTCCTTGAACCACCGAAAGAGACGGAGAAGCTGTACAGTACTGGTGCCGTAGTTCTCCTGCCAGATGTCGTCCTCGTCCGTCTGTCTTCCGGCCTTGACCTCGAGCTGTACGATCTCGTCAAGGTTGCGCGTCTGCAGCTCTGTGACGTTGTCAATTACCAACGTTCGCACATCTCCGTACGGCCCCTCCCCATGCTTAAGGTCGTAGTAGAGCTGCCGCAACTCTTCCGTGCTGAGAATATCCACGGCATGAATGTCGCGCCGGTGTGCGATAGAGAGCATGCCCCCTTCGATGTTGGCGAACAATACGGGTGTGAGTGCCTCATGATCCTGCGCGGTCGAGCTCAGGGTCGTCTTGCCCGCCCCCGGCTCTGAATAGATGAGGGCGCTCATCTTCGGACTCTCCGGAACCACGCGATACATCGTCTGCTCTTTGGTCATCGGCTCATACCATGTCGAATTGTGTATCCATCTTACGGCGCTTACGTGGGCGACGGGTATCTAAATAGTCGGTCTCCAACAGAAACTCCGTGTCCTCGTCTCTCAGCTCCGTGAGACAAAACTGACGCGCCCAACATCCGCTACAACCAAACGGCTGGTGTACCCACCGACGAATAACCTGCGGATCACGCGCCATTCGATCGGCGGCTGGAACGACGATCTCACGCCACACGGCTGCGCACTCCGCGTCGGATCGATGCTGACGAATGGTGCGGAACCATTCGATCTGCGCCAGCTTGGGCTGCATCTCAGTCTTGTAATCCCTCGGATCAAGTCGAGCCGCGATGAGCGCACTCTTATATGTCTCCCAATCCGTGGCAATCAGCGCTCGCGACATCGAACCGTCTTTATTTTGTGCGGGCCACTTGGGCGCCAGTGACCTGATCTGCCAGAGGATCGATCCCTCGATATTGAGAGGGATGCCGAGAGCGCGCATGACGTATTGAATCGTCGCGAACTGAAGGTTGATCTCCTCTGCATCGTCCGACTCGAAGGAGCCGCGCGTCTTCCAGTCAACGAGCCACCATCCCGCTGACTTGGGAGCCGCCTTTTCTCGCGCCACCAGATCGGGGATCACCCGATATCCTCTCCATGGCAGCAGAGGCGCGATCAGCTCACGCTCGAAGAGTGGTTTGTTCTGCCAGCGCGCAACCTCCCACGCCGCCAGATCAAAGTGCTCGAGCGCTCGAACGGCGATGGTCACGGCTTCATCGCGAAGCGTCTTGATCTGCGTCTTGATCTCGTCTGTGATGAGAGCACCTCGCGTCTTCGTCTCCTCCAGCGCCCATTTCCGTACGCCTTCTTTGGCCGCAATTGTGTAGAGACTCGGTCGCGCCACGCGCGTCTCGACGTATGTCCGAATTGCGCTCTTGATGGCGCGATGAACGGCAGAACCAAGGTCTACCGCCTCTCGCACGCGCACGGACGTGATGCCGCGCCGATAGGACAAATCCCAGCGATATCCGCAGTTGAGATAATCGAGAATCTGCGTACGAGAAATGGTAAGCTCTCCGATCTTCATGATCCTGCCTCCAAATTTTGATTGACTGTGTATCTGATTCCGTCTCGACGAATCACAGATGCCTTCATAAGGTTGTCGAGTCGCCGATGGACGGTTGTGCGGTGCAGACCGGCTTTCTCCACCAACTGCGCGACCGAGAGCGGACCGTACCTCTCCAACAGCGCGACGAGATCGGCCCCCGCCTCCCTCTCTCCGGGCTTGATCTCCTGTACGCTGACTTCATACTTACCGGGGCGCACGGTCGTGTCTATATGGAATCCTAGAATGGCGCGCATCGCGTCACTCTGGACTTTGAAATGGCGCGCGATGGACGCCGTACCAATCTCCTCTCGTCGTCTGATCTGCCAGCCAGTTTCCATCCACGCGTTGAGAAACTGACTCCCCCACACGTCCTCTCGCTCCGGCGCCTGATCACCCCGTACTGGAAATTTCTCTTTGCTGCTTTTGCGGGTATGGTGCGCAATCAGAAACGCCGTGCCGTAAGTGTCACGAATGGATTTGAAGAGAAACATGTCACGTGCCGTTCCGGCCATGAAGTCCTCCACCGATCCTGCTGAGTAAAGAGGATCGAGCACGACCAAGAGAGGACGCAAGCGCCGAATAGCGGCAATCCACGCACGCACCACATCCTTGTCATCGAACCGAAACCCCCGGTGCTCATGTAGATAGATAGGTAGAGCAGGAGGGCAGTCCACTTCGATCACGCCGGTCTCGGACATCGTGGGCAAGGAAAGGTCAGCTCGACGCGCGACGATAAGCGAGAACCGGTGCGCTGTCTGTCCATGCCAGTCCTCCTGCTGCATAAAGAGCACAGGACCGGCACGCTCGACCGGAAATTGTCCAAGAAATGGCAAGCCGGATGCTATCGAAACGGCTAAGTCTTGTAAGAGCCATGTCTTGTAGCTTCCGGGGGGCGCCACTACCATGCCCACGGTCTGCTCGGGCAACCAGTCCTTCACGAGCCATGAGAGCGGTGTAGCACCGTATTTGCTGAGATACTCGGGCAACGCGATCAGGTCGTACGGGCCGTGCTCCTCTCCCACTCCAGTAGAACGAGAGGCCTGTGCCACGGACTGGACGGTACGTCTGATCTCCTCCTCCGGCAGAGGCGGAGAGTTAAGTCTGTTCCACGCCAGAAGTTGCCCCTCCACCACGTCAGACGGGACGTGACGCCCGAGAAAGTACCCAGCGAGACGCGCACAGGCATCGTTGCGCTCCCCGCTGGACACGCCTCGAAGCAGTCCATCGAGCCAGTGCTCAGAACTGATCGGCGATCGTTCCGGCGACTGAATGAGAAGAGGGGCCATCGCGCCTTGCGTGCGCCACACGTAGGCGCGTCCGTCCCGTCTGGTAGACGGAGGAGCGACGACGTAGCCGCCGTCTCCTCGGATGTCCACACCGGAAGCGACTTTACCAACTGAGTTCCGAGTAGGGCCGGAATAGGCGTAGAAGAAGTGACGACCGCCGCGCGGAGTGTCCGCCGACCGAGCGGTCGGGTGCGCGATCTCCCACGCCGTCACGTCACCGCCCCGGTCAGGATCCACGTCGGCTACCACGAGGCCAGAGACGTGACCCGTCACGATGGCTATGTTGGCGTGGGGATGAGCGTCCCACCACGCGCCAACTTCCCGCTCTGTGGGAAGACGAGTAGTAAACGTCTTCCATTTCACGAGCGGCACCTTGGCGGGTCCCATCGGGATCACACTCCACCCCGCGCGCAGATAGGCGAGAGCTGCAGATTTCACGCGATTGACGAGGTAAAGAACAGTTCGTGTGACGGCACGCGGTAGAGCGCCGCATACGCGAGTATCTGCTCCTTGGTCATCGCTCGTGCTCCCGACTCGTGACGAGAGACCGTGGCGGCGTCCACGCCGATAATTTTGGCGACGTGCTCCTGCGACAAGAGCACTCCGGCTCCCCGCAGCTCAGCGAGTCGGTTATTTAGTTTCCTCGGCATCGATTACTCCCTGAAGGTAACCACGCTTCCACCAGTGCGTCCACGCAAGTGTCTAATTCATCGCAAGAATACGCACCAGCGACCCATCGCGGCATAAGCAACGTAAGTGCGTCATAATCCCGATGCCTCTCGGCGTGAACTATGCCGATCATCGCGATCAGCATGCTCAGTTGTCTCTCTGTGAGTTCAACGAGCCGTGGCACGTGGCTTTCTCCTGAGTTTCTTTCTAATTGACGCCCTCGACTTGACGACAATGGGCCGTTTGATCTTAGGAGCGCCCAACTTCTCTCCTGCCAATTGGCGAGAGATAGCGATCTGCTCCTCTCTGCTTCTCGCCTTCTCCAACCGAGCTCGACGATAATCCGCCGCCTCTCGCTTGGCCCGATTGGCGTCACGTTGCGCCTTGCTCGTGACAAGCAGACGTAATCGAATTACACCAAGCGCCCGATAATCCCACCCATCCTTGGGCCAATCCACGAGAAGATCGGCCGCTTCGTATGTCCTGGCCTTTGCATACTCGCGCTCGTCAGGGGCGACGAAGACCGGCTCGACGCCGACGTAATGCATTCGCCAACCGTCTTTGTATTTGGTCGCTCTGATGTGCTTCACTTTCCGGTCATCCGGAAGGCCAATGGCGGGCAGTCCCTCACCACGAATACGCGGAGTCTTTGCCGTCCGTATAGTGGCGGATGGATGCTTGGCCTCCGCAACCCCAGAGGGAGCGCGGTGCCAGAATCCGGCCTCGTCGCGACGAAGAAACCCGCGCCCCTCCATCGCCTTGAGCCGCGCCGTGATCTGAAACACGGTCAGTCGCAGTGCACCGGCGACGCGTTGTGACGTGGTTCCCACGCCTGGCCGAGAGCTTTTCGGCCACTTCTGAAGGACCATCAAATCGGTCGTGACGGCTTTACGCATGTAACCTCCCCGGTGCGATCAATGCGGACAGTGCGACGCGTACCTGCTCGCGAAATGCCTGCTTGGACGACGGCGACATGTTCTTTTCCCACTCGTCATCCTGCGCTGCGAAACCGGCGGCAGATCGCCGCCACAACGCTTTGGCGATCTCCTCCAGACGACTCTCAATCTCGGCCAACACGAGGGACTCGAGTTCCTGAACGATGACCTGCGCCCGCTCTTTCCATGATTTCTGCACGTCTTCCGACTGTCGCAGCCAATCGATGGTCGAGACGGTGTGACCGAATGCATTCGCCGCATGCACGAACAGATGCATTGCGACCAGCGCGAGCGCTTTGTCGCGAATCACGGCTTCGCCATCAGACGAGCGATCTGCACGATCATCCACATGAAACCGACGACGCCGATGATCGCCGCGATGTACCGAACGTTCTGTGATCTGGACACGGATTCCCTCCAGAGGAGTCTGGTAATGAAGATGAGCGCGCCGATCGCTGCCAGCTCCAGCGACGAGATGAGCAGCGCTGCCGATGGCGTGATCACGGTTGCCGCCCCGCTACGTGTGCGACGAGGGCTGCGAAAGTGTCGAGCGTTTCCTTGACGACGCCCCACTCACTCGGATGTAACCGATATCGCTGAATCATCTTGACGACCTCCGCGCGCGCGTCCTTCACCTGTGGATCGTTGGACCAGTCAGGCAGGAGTCGCGCGTCAAGCAACTCGACGACGCTCGGAAGGTTCTGCGCGATGAGCGCGACGATGGCCTCTGCATCTTCGATGACTTCGGCGCGGTTGAAGCGCTGTCGCGCGACGCGTTCGATCACCGCACGTGAAAGTTCAGCGGGAGTCATAGACAGATGTGGTTAGAGAGATCAGCATGCTTGAGAATCGCACCACAACGTTCACAACGCCCTCGCTGCTCCAGCCAGTCCAGCCGCGCCGTGTCCTCTCCTCCCCGGCTCGCCTCTGCCACGGCGGCGCACAAGGCGTTCAGCTCGTCTTGCGTGAACGACCAACGCAGCCGAACCCTTTCTGTGGAACCATGCTCATATTGACGTACCTCGTCCATGAAGCGTTCATGCGCAAGGTTGCGGATACCGTTCACCTTCTCGTCGGTGCGCCAATCGGAAGTGCTCATGGGGCGTTCCTCTTCGGTAGCGGCGGGTACTCGCGGTCGCGCCAATAGAGAATGTCGGCGATGATCTCGTCAGCCACTTGCACGCCGAGCGTATCGTAGATACGGGACGCTGTGAGAATGCGATTGGCCAGTCGTAGCAACGCCTCGCGGACAGCGGTGCGCGTGTCCTGTGCGATCTTCGCACGCTCGGCGGCGACTAACATAGCGGCAAACTCGCGGGCGAGTTCAACGCTCGCAGCCCCCGGCCAATACCCCTTGTCTACGAGAAGGAAGTTGAGACGATCCCGCATATCGTCATTCGTCGCATCCGCGCGGAGCGGCTGCGAGGGATCGTAGGGCGTCGGGGTGTCAGTCATTCGTATTCCTCCAGTCGTTCACGTCCTCGCGGACAGGTGCAGAGGGAGTGCTCTGTCTTGCTTGCGGAGCCGGGTACGAGAGATTCGATTACACCGTCCTCGCAGTTTAGGCATTCGTTCGTTGTTCGACGAGTCGCCCACATCTTCGGGAAAAGCGCACGTAAGACACGCTCCATCTCCGGTCGCATCGTCGGGGAATCAGATGGGGTCACTGGTCACCCTCCTCCGCCGCGCGGGCGGCTGCGAAGACGATCACGACCGACGGAAATGGCGCGTTCATCTTTGCGCCGCCGAAACGCAAACGTCCGCGCAGAAATCGGATCTCATCGGCCTTCAACGCGTAGTCGTGCCACCATGCCGTATCCGTGCGCGACGGGAGAAGGAAAACCGCACACTCAGCTTCTCGCGCCTTCGCCAGCCAACGTGCCATGCCATTACCGTAGGGCGGATTGCAGAACACGCGCTCCCCGCTCCATGGTCGCGCAAGCCCATCGTGCTCCATAATTCGCTCGCTGTCATCTATCGGACAAGGGTCGAGCGTGAAGTGAAACTCTGCATCCAGCGCGGCGTACAACGCCTCCGGGGTCGTCCACCGCCCCGTCTGAGCCGAGAACGCCACACGCGATTTCACGTCATCCCCTCCTCCGCCGCGCGGGCGGCAAGCAGCGCCTTGCCGCAGTAGATGCACCACTTCGCACCGTTCTCTTCAGGGCCAGCACTCGTGAACTCCCATGTGTGACCGCAATCCGTGTGATAGAGGCCGTTGTCATCCACCGACCAAAAGCATTCTCCGCGCGCTGCGAGAAGCGCGTTGGCGATGATGACGCGGAGCGCGGCATTGCTGTGCTTTCTCTCATTCGGATGACGAAGGACATCGGCCTCGCGGAGCGTCCGTTTCGCCGNCTTCAGTACCGCTTCCGGCACATCACCCGGCGTCCA